>Ga0209254_10002908_pt1 | contig 15633 bp, 14 predicted proteins | sample FrelakmetDIP11DI_FD_187148 | JGI IMG/M metagenome (GOLD analysis project Ga0209254, IMG submission 187148) | Freshwater lake sediment microbial communities from the University of Notre Dame, USA, for methane emissions studies - DIP11 DI (SPAdes)... | ecosystem: Environmental > Aquatic >...
GTGCGCGACACCTGGCTCACCGTGGCCGACATCATGGTCTTCATCACGATCTACTTCGTGACCATGGTGGCGGTGGTGGGCAGCTTCGATACCTGGCTGCTGCTGCCGTTCCTCGGCTGGCTCGCGCTGTATGCCGCGGCGCTGGTGTTCTTCGTCCCGCGGCTCGGCAAGGTGGCGGCGGCGCAGGCGGATGCCCGCTCGCTGATGACGGGGCGGGTCACCGACGCCTACACCAACATCGCCACGGTGAAGCTCTTCTCGCACGCCAACCGCGAGGCAGGCTACGCGCGCTCGGCCATGCAGGAATTCATGCAGACCGCCTACGCGCAGATGCGCCTCGTGAGCGGCTTCGAGATCACGAACCACCTGCTCAGCATGGCGCTGATCGCGGGCACCGCCGGCGCCGCCCTGTGGCTGTGGACCCAGGGCCAGGTCAGCGTCGGCGCGGTGGCCGCCGCCACCGCCATGGCGCTGCGCCTGAACGGCATCTCGCACTGGATCATGTGGGAGCTGGCTTCGCTCTTCGAGCACGTCGGCACGGTCCAGGACGGTATCAACACGCTGGCGCGCCGCCATGCCGTGGTGGACCGGCCGGGCGCCGTCGCGCTCGAGGTGCCCCGGGGCGAGATCCGCTTCGAGCACGTCCGATTCGCCTACGGCGGCGCCCGCAGCGTGATCGAGGATTTCTCGCTCACCATCCGCCCCGGCGAGAAGATCGGACTCGTCGGCCGCTCGGGCGCCGGCAAGAGCACGATCGTCAACCTGCTGCTGCGCTTCTACGACGTCGAGGGTGGACGGATCCTGATCGATGGCCAGGACATCGCCGCCGTGACGCAGACCGGCCTGCGAGCGCAGGTGGGCATGGTGACGCAGGACACCTCGTTGCTGCACCGCTCGGTGCGCGACAACATCGTCTACGGACGCCCCGACTCCACCGACGAGCAGATGGTAGCGGCCGCCCGGCGCGCCGAGGCGCACGAATTCATCACCGGTCTGTCGGACCTGAAGGGTCGCCAGGGCTACGACGCGCACGTGGGCGAGCGCGGCGTGAAGCTCTCCGGCGGGCAGCGCCAGCGCGTTGCGATCGCGCGCGTGATGCTGAAAGACGCGCCCATCCTGCTGCTCGACGAGGCCACCAGCGCGCTCGACAGCGAGGTGGAGGCTGCGATCCAGCAGAGCCTCTACCGCCTTATGGAGGGCAAGACCGTGGTCGCCATCGCGCACCGACTCTCGACGATCGCGGCCATGGACCGGCTGATCGTGATGGACAAGGGCCACATCGTGGAGGAAGGCGACCACACCTCGCTGCTGGCCCAGGGCGGCCTGTACGCGCGGCTCTGGGCGCACCAGAGCGGCGGGTTCCTCGGTGAGGCGGTGGACGAAGAGGAAGATTCGACCGCGACGACGCCGCTGCGCCGTGCTGCCGGGCCCTGACGCTCAGCCGGCGATGAACTTCTCGAGCTGCTCGATGGTTTCCTTCTGTTCCTCGATCACCGCGCTCACCAGGTCGCCGATCGAGATGACGCCCACCATCGCGCCATCGGCGTCGAGCACCGGCAGGTGACGGATGCGCTTTTCGGTCATGATCTGCATGCAGCGGTGCACGCGCTCATCGAGGCCGACGGTGACCACCGGGGAGCTCATGATCTGCGACACGGGCGTGTCGGCCGAGGCGCGGCCGAGCAGGATCACCTTGCGGGCGTAGTCGCGCTCGGAAACGATTCCGGCGAGCCGGCCGTCGCTCACGACCGGTAGAGCGCCCACGCGGCGCTCCGCCATCATCCGGATCGCCGCGAGCACCGGTTCTGCGGCGTCGATCGACCAGATGTCGGCGCCCTTGCGGGCGAGCAGGTGCTTGACGAGCAACATGGCCGGATCCCCCAGTACGAAGCGAAACGCGCAAAGCGACCCGATTCTATGCCAGTGAACGTGGTCCTGGTCCAGCCGGAAATTCCACCCAACACCGGCAACATCATCCGTCTCTGCGCGAACACCGGCGTGCGGCTGCACCTGGTGCGGCCATTCGGCTTCAGCCTCGACGCCCGGTCGGTGCGGCGGGCGGGCCTCGACTACCGCGAGCTCGCCGACCTGCGCGAGCACGCGAGCCTGGCCGGCTGCCTCGCGAGCCTCGGCGGGCCGCGCTGGTTCGCATTCACGACCCGCGGAACCGTCCGCTACGACACGATCGAATACGCGGACGGCGATGCGCTGGTGTTTGGCCCGGAGACGCGCGGTCTGCCCGACGAGCTACTGGCGGAGTGTGCCGCCGAGCGCCGGTTGCGGATTCCAATGCGGCCTGCGTCGCGCAGCCTGAACCTGTCGAACGCGGTGTCGGTCGTGGTGTACGAGGCCTGGCGGCAGGCCGGCTTCGCCTAGGCCGTCTCGGACTTCACCGTCCGGCCCATGAGCGCATAGACGGCGTCCTTCGCCGGTGCGCCCTCGTAGAGCACCCGGTAGATCTGCTCCGCGATCGGCATCTCGACGCCGACGCGCAGCGCCACCTCGTGGACGGCGCGGGCGGCGAGCACGCCCTCGACGACTTGCCCGATCTCGGCCTGAGCCTGCTCCGGCGTCTTGCCCGAGGCCAGCGCGAGGCCGAAGCGGCGGTTGCGGGACTGGTTGTCGGTGCAGGTGAGCACGAGGTCCCCGAGGCCTGCGAGCCCCATGAACGTTTCCTTGTCGGCGCCGAGCGCGACGCCGAGCCGCGTGAGTTCCACGAGCCCGCGCGTGATGAGCGCGACGCGCGTGTTCGCGCCGAAGCCGAGGCCGTCCGAGATGCCCGCGCCGATGGCGAGGACGTTCTTGGTCGCGCCACCGACCTCGACGCCGATCATGTCGCCCGACGCGTACACGCGGAAATTTTCTCCCGAGAAGCTGCGGGCCAGGCTCATCGCGTAGTCCTCGTCGCGCGAGGCCACGGTCATGGCGCTCGGCAGGCCGGCGCCGACTTCCTTGGCGAAAGTCGGACCCGAGAGCACCGCCGTCGGCACGTCGGGGCCGAGTACCTCGACGGCCACCTCGTGGGGCAACTTGCCGGTCGCGAGCTCGAAGCCCTTGGTGGCCCAGGCAATGCGCTGACCCGGCCGCAGCAGCGGCTTCGCCCGCTCGAGCACCTCGCGGAACGCGTGGCTCGGCACCACCACCAGCAGCTGGTCGACCTCGGCGACGGCGCGCGCGAAGTCGTGCTCGATCTCGAGGCCGTCCGGCAGCTTCGTTCCCGGTAGATAGCGTTCGTTCACCCGGTCGCGGGCCATGGCCGCGAGCTCGTCGGTCTCGATGCCCCAGAGGATCACGCGGTGACCGCTGCGCGCGAGGTGCACGGCGAGCGCGGTGCCCCAGGACCCGGAGCCGAGCACGGCGACCGGCGGCTTGGACCCGGTGTCGATGGGGGCCGCCACGGCTGTGGTCGTGTCAGTTGACGCTATTGCCGCCGGCCGCCTGCGCCGCCGCCTGCTGCTGGGCGTGGGCGTGGAGCGCCTCGAAGGTCACGAGCGGCAGGAGGAACGGCGGGAAGCCGCCCTTGGTCACGAGTTCCGAGACCGTCGCACGTGCGAAGGAGAGCAGGTAATTCGGCGCCATGATGGTGAGCACCTGCCCGACATCGTTGGCGGACAGGTTGCGGATCAGGAATGCGCCGGCCTGCTGCAGCTCGAGCAGCCACACGACCTTGTCGCCCGCCTTCGCCTCGAGGTTCACCTGCAGCACGACCTCGTGCATGTCCTGGGACAGCGCGCTCGCCTTCGTGGCGATGTTGAGATTCACGGACGGGTTGGTGCCCTGCACGCCGGTGACGAACGGACCGCTCGGCGCCTCGAACGAGCAATCCTTGATGTAGATCGCCTGGGGCGTAACGATGGGCGCGTTCGGATCCGCCGCCGGGGCGGTCGCGGGGGTCTGCTCGGTCATGGTGTTCTCGTCCTCGGAAAGGGGGGTTGGGGATCGCACCGCGCGGGCGGCGGTCAGGCGCGGTCGGTAAGCGTGTCGAGTTCGCCCGACTTGTCGATGGCGTAGAGATCGTCGAAGCCGCCCACGTGGCGCTCGCCGATGAAGATCTGCGGAACGGTGCGACGGCCGCCGCTGCGCGCCAGCATGGCCTCGCGCTCGGCCGGGTTCTCGTCCACCTTGATCTCGCGGAAGGTGAGCCCCTTGCGCGCCAGCAGCGCCCGCGCCCGGTCGCAGTAGGGGCACCAGCCGGTGGAGTACATGACGATGTCGGGCGTCTGCTGGGTCACGGGGCCGCGCTCACTTGCCCTTGTCGCTGCCCTTCACGAGCGGCAGGTTCTCGATGCGCCAGGCCTGCAGGCCGCCGCGCAGGTTCACGACCTTGGTGAAGCCCTGTGTGCGCAGCACGCGGGCCGCGGCGCCAGAACGCATGCCGCTTTCGCAGCAGGCGACGACGACCTTTTCCTTGTACTTCTTGAGTGCCTCGCCGCTGCTGGCGAGCTGCTCCTGGGGCAGGTGCCGGGCGTCGCGGATATGACCCGAATCGTATTCAGCCTGGCTGCGGACATCGAGCAGCAGGGCGCCCTGGTTCATCAGTCGAACCGCATCCATCGGGCCCACCGACTCGCCGCCGCTGCGGGCGCGGCTCGCCTCGTAGGCGAGTGCCGCCAGGACCAGCGCCAGCGTGCCTCCCGCGAGGAAGGGATGGTTGGCGACGTATTCGAGGAGACGTTCCATGAAAGGATTAGGCCGTGCGCTCACGCTGCAAAAAAGGCCGTGCAGTATAGCAGTCCGGCCGACGCGCTAGACTCACGGGTTTGTCCTCCACCCCAGGCTCGATCGAGGCCAAGTTGACCCACTCCCCACGGCCTGCTGCCGGGATGCCATCGGCGCGCTGCGGCGGACGGCTGGTGATGGCACTGCTCGTGGTGCTCGCCACCGTCGGCGGAACGCCGGAGGTTGGCGCGCAGACCGATCGCCGTGCCGCGCCGTCCCAGAAGCAGAAGGAAGCCGAGCTCAAGCGCGTCAACGCGCGCATCGAGCGCGTGCGCAAGTCGGTCAACGCCGACCTCCAGAAGCGCGACAAGCTGAGCGCCCAGCTGCGGGATGCCGAGCTCGGGGTGCAGGAGGCGCGGCGCCAGCTCGAGGAGGCCCGCGCCCAGCGCGTCGCGAGCGAAGCGCGGCTCGAGGATCTCGAGCGCGAGCAGGTGCGTCGCGAGGGCGAGCTCGGGTCCGAGCGGGGCGCGCTCGCGGGCGAACTGCGCGCCGCATACGTCAACGGACGCGAGGAGCAGCTCAAGCTGCTGCTCAACCAGCAGGACCCGGCCTCGGTTGGCCGCATGCTCGCCTACTACGGGTATTTTGGCCGGGCACGGGCGGAGCGGATCGAAAGCATCCGCGACCAGCTCGAGCACCTGGCGCTGGTCCGCGAGCGGATCGCGGCCGAGGGCCGGCGCCTCATGGCGCTCGAGGCGCGGCAGGAGCAGGAACTTGCGGCGCTGCGCGGGGCGCAGCAGAAACGCACCCGGGCCGTCGGGGCGATCGACGCCCAGATCAAGTCCCAGGGTGGCGAGCTCAAGCGCCTGGAGTCGCAGGCCCGCGGTCTCGAGAAGCTTGTTACCGAGCTGCGCAAGGCGCTCGACAACCCGCCGGTCGCGAAGAAGGCACCGTTCGAGCCGCTGCGCGGCAAGCTCCCGTGGCCGGTGCCGCAGGGCAAGGTGCTGGCGCGCTACGGCCAGCCGCGCGCTGGAGGATCGCTGCGCTGGCAGGGCATGCTGATCGGCACGGAGCGCGGGGCCCGCGTGCGTGCACCGTTCGAGGGCCGCGTCGCGTATGCCGACTGGCTGCCGGGCATGGGCCTGATGATCGTGCTCGACCACGGCGGCGGCTACCTGAGCCTGTACGGCCACAACGACCAGCTGTTCCGCAAGGTCGGCGAGGCCGTGGCCGCCGGCGACGTGATCGGCTCCGTGGGCGACTCCGGCGGCAGCGACCAGGCCGCCCTGTACTTCGAGGTGCGGCGCGGGCGGCAGCCCGTCAACCCGGAGATCTGGCTGCAGCGCCGCTGAGCGGTGAGTTTATGTTCAATCCCGGCGCTTCGGGCGCTGGCAACGGGCCTTGCTAACGCCACAGACTGTGGCGCGCGTCGAGGATTGGCGCGTGCAGGATCAGGGAAGATTCATGCCTACGCAGCCACGGCCGGACCGGCGCAAGGTTCCACGGATGCAACTCGCAGAGGCCATTGACGGCGACCCGGTACCCGTCGCCGCGACCTCATTCGACCCCTACGGCCAGATCGTCAAGATGCTGATGCCGAGGGCGCTGTCCATCGCGATCTACGATCGCATGGGCCTGCCGATCTGGCTGAACGAAGGCCTCGACTCCCCGGAGCTGCACCGCCTGCTCCAGCACTCGTTGACCGAGGAGCTGCGGCCCGGGAGCCACGAGGAAGGCTTCGCCGAACTCGTCGACCGCGACCACTGCGCCTACGTGTTCCTGCTGCGCGATGCCGACCAGCAGCTGCTGGGTGCGGTCGGCGCGGTGATCCGCGAGACCGGACGTCCCGGCGCCCCGCGACCGTTCGAACTCGTGCAGAGTCTTTTGCGGCCCGTGCTCGAGTGCCTGCGGCGCGAGCTCGTCGCGCAGTACAGCATCGGCGACCTGCAGCGCAGCCTGAACCTGCGCGACCGCGACCTCGAGCTGCTGCTCGGTGCGACGCCCGACTCGCCTGCCCAGGGTGACTCCGCCGACGATCTCGCCCAGCTCGTGCAGGGCTGCGTGGACCACCTGGGTTGCGCCGTTGGGGCGCTGCTGATCCCCGAAAAGAACATTGCCGTCTGCCGCACCGGCCAGGGCACGCCGACGCGCGAGGGCGCGGAAGTGCTCACGCGCACGCACCGCCCGCTGCTCGCATGGACCCAGCTGCACCGAAAGACCCTGGCCGCGAACCGCCCGGCCGAGGCCGCGGTGCTCGGTCCAGTTCCCTACAAGCTGCTTTCCTGCCCCGTGATGCACGGGGCGCAGCGCGTCCTCGGGCTGTTCGCGCTGTTCAAGCCGCGGTCGGCGCCGGACTTCGACCTGCGCCAGATCCGCATCGTCGAGCTGCTCGCCCGCCGCGTGGCCCACATCCTGTTGAACGCCTACGACCCGGCGACCGGGCTGCTGACGCGCCCCGCATTCGAGAAGCGCGCGCAGCCGCTGGTCGAGCAGTCGCAGGGCGACAGCCACTGCATCATCTACGTCGACATCGACCGCCTGCACGTGCTGAACGAGAACCTCGGCATGCATGTCGGCGACGAGGTCATCGTGCGGGTCGCCGAGGTGATCCGCCGCAGCCTCGCGCCGCGCATGATCGCAGCGCGAATCTCGGGAGACCGTTACGCGGTGTTCCTCGCCGCGACCTCGACGGATGCGGCGCAGGCGTTCGCGGAGGGCCTGCGCGACGGACTGTCCCGACTCGGCTACTTCAACGGCGGCCAGGCCGTCGAGGTCTCGGCGAGCTTCGGCGTGGCCCAGGTCGCGGAGGGCAGGCACCCGTTCGCCCACGCGCTGGCCGCGGCCGAGATCGCCTGCAAGGCGGCCAAGGACCGCGGCCGTGACCGCGTCGAGATCTACGAGGACGCCGACCAGAGCATCGTGCGCCGCTATACGGACGTGACGCTGGTCGGCACCCTGCGCAGCGCGCTGGTCGAGGATCGCTTCCGCCTCGAGGCGCAGGCGATCGTGCCGCTGAACGGCACGGCGCCGGGGCCGAAGTTCGAGCTGCTGCTGCGGATGACCGACGAGTCCGGCGACAGCATTTCGCCCGACCGGTTCTTCTCCGCGGCCGAGCGCTACCAGCTCGCGCCCGCCATCGACCGCTGGGTGGTGCGCCGCGTGATCGGTATCCTCGCGACCCACGTGACCGAACTCGCCGCCCGCCGCGCCTGCTTCGCCGTGAATATCTCCGGCCAGTCGCTCGGCGACCCGGATTTCTGCGCGTTCCTCGAGGAGGCCTTGCGGGACGGCGGCCTGCCGCCGGGGCTGCTGGCCTTCGAACTCACCGAGACCGCGGCCGTCGCCAACATCGTGCGCGCCGAGACGCTGATGCGCCGCCTCCGGGATCTCGGCTGCGACGTCGCGCTGGACGACTTCGGTCGCGGGTTGAGCTCGCTCGGCTACCTGAAGGCGCTGCCGGTCACCTCCCTCAAGATCGATGGCAGCCTGGTGCGCGACGTCGTGGGCGACGAGCGCTCGCAGGCGATGTTGAGCGCGATCGTCCGTCTGGCCGAGGCGATGGGTCTCAAGACGGTGGCCGAATGCGTCGAGAGCGAGGAGATCCGCTCGATCACCCGCAGTCTAGGGGTCGAGTACGGGCAGGGCTTCGCGATCGGCCGGCCGGCCCCGCTGGATCAGGTGATCCAGGTCGTGCGCGGCGCTACTATCTGAGCCCGTCCGCTCCGTCGAGACCGCCGTGTCGAAGGCTTTCCACACCCTGGCCGCCGCCGCCGCCGGTGCCCTGCTCGGCGCAGGCTTGATGCTGGTGCGCGGCGTTTCCGGGGAGCGCGAGTCGCCGCCAGCGCCCGGGCCGGCCGTCGCTGTCGCGCCGTCCCTGCTGGAGGAAGTGAGCGAGCGTGTCCGCCGCGACTACGTCGTCGGCGTCGCCCCCGGGCAACTCGACCGGGCCGCCCTGGACGGCATCGTCGCGAGCCTCGACCCCCACTCCGAGTTTCTCGACGCGGCCGAATACGAGGCGATGCGGGTGAGCACGGCGGGGCATTACTCCGGCGTGGGCCTCGAGGTCGCCGAGCGGGCCGGGCGCGTCGTGGTCGTGGCGCCCCTCGCGGGCTCGCCGGCGGAGCGGGCCGGGGTTCGCGCCGGCGACGTGCTGCTCGCGATCGACGGCGAGGCCGTGGCGCCGGGCGCGCTCGACGAAGCCATCGAGCGCATGCGTGGCTACGCCGGCTCGACGGTACGGCTCGCGATCGGCCGCGACGGCGAGCCCGAGCCCCTGCAGTTCGCGCTCGAGCGCTCCGAGGTGCACGTGCGCACGGTTCGTGCGACCCGGCTGCCGGGCGGCGTCCACGGCTACGTGCAGATCACCCACTTCAACGACGCCACCGCGCGCGACCTGCGCCTCCGGCTGTCCGAGCTGCAGGCCGCCGGACCGCTCCAGGGGCTGGTGCTGGACCTGCGCGGCAACCCCGGCGGCGTGCTGGAGTCCGCGGTCGGCGTCGCCGACGACTTCCTCGAGACGGGCCTGATCGTTCGCGCGGAGGGCCGGGCCGCCGGCGCGCGCTTCGAGCTGAAGGCCACCGACGGCGACCTGCTGCGCGCCGCGCCGCTGGTCGTGCTGGTCGACCGCGGTTCGGCCTCGGGCGCCGAGATCGTCGCCGGGGCGCTGCGCGATCACGGCCGGGCGACGCTGATGGGCGAGCGCACTTTCGGCAAGGGCTCGGTGCAGACCGTGATCCCGCTGCGCGATGGCCAGGCGCTCAAGCTCACGACCTCTGAATACTTCACGCCGTCGGGGGTCTCGATCCACGACCGCGGCCTCGAGCCGGACGTGCTGCTCACCGAGGCGCTGCGCCCCGGAGCCGTTGCTGCGGCGGAGCCGGCGGGCGATCCCGCGGTGCAGGCGGCGCTGCAGTACCTGCGCGACCGCGGGCTCGGCACGCAAGTCGCGCTCGCCGGCGGTCAGTGACGATCCGTCATGGCCAGGGTGCTGGTGCCGCTCGCCGAAGGCTTCGAGGAAATCGAGGCCGTCGCCGTCGTGGACCTGCTGCGTCGCGCCGGCATCGAGGTGCGCACCGCTGCGCTCGGGAGCCGCGAGGTGGCGGGTTCCCACGGGATCACCGTCCTCGCCGACATCGGCCTCGACGAGGCGGTGGCAGCCGACTACGACATGATCGTGCTGCCGGGCGGTATGCCGGGTGCCAGGCACCTCAAGGCGGATGCACGCGTGATCGAGCTGCTGCAGCAGTTCGCCGCGGCTGGCCGCTACACCGCGGCCATCTGCGCCGCGCCGTCCGTGCTGGCGCATGCGGGCCTGCTGCGTGATCGCACGGCGACGAGCTTCCCCGGGTTCCTGCTGGCGGACTCGGCCCCCGGCCTGCGTCTCTCCGAGGCGCCGGTCGTGATCGACGGCAAGGTCGCCACCTCGCGCGGCCCGGGCACGGCGATTCCGTTCGCTCTGGCCCTCATCGAGCTGCTCGAGGGTCCCGAGGCGCGCCGCGCGGTGCAGGATCGGCTGCAGCTCCCGTAGCGCGTGGTCCGAGCGTCAGAAGACCTGCCGCCCCACGCCCCACAGCGCGCCCAGCAGCAGCACCACGACCGAGAGCGAGCTGAGCGCGAAGCCGATCTCGCGCTTCGCCGGGTCCTTTACGTAGCCGATCAGGTACACCACCCGCGCGACGACGAACGCCAGCCCGATCAGGGCGGCCCAGGTCGCGTTTACGTAGGTGCCGAAAAGCCAGATCGCGGGCACGAACATGACAAGCTGCTCGAGCGTGTTCTGGTGCACGCGGAAGTAGCGCTCGAAGACCGGATGGCCGCTCACCGCCGGAGCGTTGACGCCGTACTTGCCGCGGGCCCAGCCGACCAGTCCGCCGAAGGCGGCGTACTCGACCAGTGCGAGAAGGATAACGACGGCAACGGGTTCCATGCGGCGACCTCGGGCGAATTGGTGGGGCGGGCAGATTCCTTTACCATTCGCGCCACGTCAACGGCCGGTCCGGCCCCGGGAGAGCGAGTCATGGTTGGATTCCTGCTGCGTGCCGCGATCGCCGCGCTCGGCCTGTGGGTCGCGAGCGAGCTGCTGGCGGGGCTGCACGTCGAGTCGGCCTCGAAGCTGATCCTCGCAGCCGTCCTGCTCGGCATCGTCAACGCGTTCGTGCGGCCGCTCGCCTTCATCCTGACGCTGCCGATCACGATCGTCACGCTCGGGCTGTTCCTGCTGGTGCTGAACGCCGGCATGGTCGCGCTCGTCGCCTGGCTCGTGCCCGGCTTCCAGATCTCCGGCTTCTGGACCGCGGTCGGCGCCGCGCTGATCGTGAGCCTCGTTTCCTGGGCCGCCTCGAGCGTGATCGGCTCGAGCGGTCGCGTGGAAATCTTCAAGTCGAGGCGCTGACGGAGCGAGGCATCCTCCTCGTTGCCCGCCGGGTTGATCGGTGACTGCCCGCGGAGATCAGGCGAGCCGGCTCGGCAGCGTGACCAGCGCCACGCCGAGCAGCACGACCACCATACCCGCGATCTGCGCCGATCCCAGCGTCTCGCCGAGCACCGCCCAGCCGAGCACGGTCGCGACTGCCGGGTTCACGTACGCGAAGGTGCCGACCCGGTCGGCCGGCACGCGCTTCAGCAGCCACGAGTACGCCGTGTAGGCGAGCGCCGAACCGAACACGGCGAGGTAGAGCATCGCGAGGAGGCCGCTCGGTTGCCATTCCCAGCGCGGCAGCTCGCCGGTCGCGAGACCAGCGAGCACGAGCCACGATCCGCCGAGCAGCATCATCACGGAGTTGAATGCCACGGGGCCTACGGCGAGCGACGTGTCTCGGTACAGGATGGTGCCGACGGCCCAGGAGAAGCTGCCGACGAGGATCAGCGCCTGCCACCCGACCTGCCCGGACGCCATCGCCTCGCGCGGCCAGACGATCAGTCCCACGCCGACGAAGCCGCACAGCAGCCCGAGCGCGCCACGCACGGTGAGCGCGTGCCCCTTGGGACCCAGCACGCCGAGCGCGGCGATCCACAACGCCGAGCTGGCCGCCAGCAGCGCACCCTGGTTCGACGGCACGTACTGCAGCGCCACGGTGCTGATGCCGTTGCTGAACGTGATCATGAGCAGCGAGAAGAGCAGTATCAGCCGCCACTCGCGGCCGCTGCGCGGGAATCGCTCGCGCATCGCGATGGCGACCGCGGCGAGCAGCGCGCCGGCGAGCAGGAACCGCAAACCCCCGAACAGGAACGGCGGCAGCTGGCGCACGCCGATGCGGATGGCGAGGAAGGTCGAGCCCCAGACGAGGTAGATCGCCGCGAAGGCCGCGACGATCCTGAGCCTGAGCCGCGGGTCCTCCGGGACGGAGGCGGCCGTCACGTTCGCCGCGTGCCCGTCCGGTAAAGCATCAGCGCCAGCCAGCCCACGATGACGAGTCCGAGCCAGCCACCGAACTGCAGTCCGGCCGGCAGCGCGATCACGTCCGCACGGCCGGAGGTCACGATCGGAATGGCAATGAAGATACCCATCAGCGCCTCGCCCGTGATGAGTCCCGCGGCGAACAGCATGCCGTTGCGCTTGGCTCGCTCGGCCTCCGGCGTCTCGCCGTGCACGCCGAGCTTCTTCTCGACCAGCCACGCGAGCAGGCCGCCGAGGAAGATCGGCACCGCGAGCTCGAGCGGCAGGTAAATGCCGACCGCGACCGCGAGCACCGGGGCGCGGAACTCCGAGCCGCGCTTCTTGAGCCACAGGTCCCAGGCGATCACCGCGGCGCCGATGGCCGCACCGATCGAGATCATCCCCCACGGCAGGTAGCCGCCGAACATGCCCTTCGCGACCGAGGCCATCAGCGTTGCCTGCGGCGCGATCAGCGGCGAGGGATGATCGGCCGTCGGCACGCCGATGCCGTAGGCCTTGAGCAGCAGGTTGAGCACCGGGGCCATCACGAGCGCGCTCGAGGCCGCGCCGATGGCGAGCATCACCTGTTGCTTCCATGGCGTGGCGCCGACGATGTAGCCGCACTTCAGGTCCTGCAGGTTGTCGCCGCCGATGCAGGCCGCGCAGCACACCACCGCGCCAATCATGATGGCCGCTACCGGGCCGAGGGCGGCGTCCTTGCCCATCAGCAGCATCAGCACCAGCGAGGCGAACAGGATGGTGCAGATCGTGATGCCGGAAACCGGGTTGTTCGACGAGCCCACGAGGCCGGCCATGTAGGCCGACACCGACACGAACAGGAACCCGGCGACGATCATGATGATCGTCATCGGCAGGCTCACCGCGACGCTGCCCACGATGGTCTGATACAGCGCAAACAGCGGCAGCGCGAACAGCACCGTGCCGATCAGCATCGCCTTCATCGGCAGGTCCTGCTCGGTGTGCGCGACCACGCGGTCGGCGCCGGCGCGCGCGGCGGCCAGGCCACTCTTGATGCCGGACAGCAGCGACTCGCGGATGGAGATCAAAGCCCAGATGCCGCCCACCAGCATCGCGCCCACGCCGAGGTAGCGGATCTGCGCCGACCAGATCGCGAACGCCGCGTCCTCGGCACTGCCCGCCGCGACGCGCGCCGCGAGCTCCGGGTTACCGTCGAGGAAGAAGGCGGCATAGATCGGGATGGCGATGTTCCAGGAGATCATGCCGCCGATCAGCACCAGGATGCCGACGTTGAGCCCGACGATGTAGCCCACGCCGAGCAGCGCGGGGGAGAGGTTGGTGCCGTAGTAGCCGAGCCACTTGCCGCCGAGCCAGCCCGACACGGACGCCACGTCCGGGAAGAGCCTGAGGCCGCTCGCCGCCGCGAGCTTCGCGAAGCCGCCACCGAGCGCCGCGAGGCCGAGGATCTTCACGCCCTGGGCCGGGTTCTCGCCGGTCTTGAGCACCTCGGCCGCCGCCTTGCCCTCGGGGAAGGCGAGACCCTGGTCCACGATCAGTGCGCGGCGCAGCGGCACCGAGAAGAACACCCCGAGGATGCCGCCCAGCCCCGCGATGGCGAGCACCCACAGGTACCTGAAGTCGGCCCAGTGACCGAGGATCACGAGCGCCGGAATGGTGAAGATCACGCCCGAGGCGATCGACGAGCCCGCCGAGGCGCCGGTCTGCACGATGTTGTTCTCGAGGATCGTGCTGCCGCCGAGCACCCGCAGCACCGCCATCGAGACCACCGCCGCCGGGATCGCCGAGGCGATGGTCATGCCGGCGAAGAGTCCGAGGTAGGTGTTGGCCGCCGCCAGGATCATGGCGAGCACGATCGCGAGTACCACGGCGCGGGTGGTCAGCTGCGGAGGCGAGATACTGGCGTTCATGTGATCCTCACCAGCCGCAGGGCTGGCCCTTGTTCTGCTCGGCGAGCCAGCCGCGCAGCGGAGCGAAGTACTCGAGGATCGCGGAGGCGTCCATCTCGCGCGTGCCGGTGAGTTCGAACAGCGCGTCCTGCCAGGGTTGGCTCGCGCCCTTGGCGAGCATGGCGGCGAACTTCCGACCCGCCACCTCGTTGCCGTACACCGAGCACTCCGACAGCGGGCCCTCGAAGCCCGCCGCTTCGCACAGCGCCTTGTGGAACTGAAACTGGATGATGAACGACAGGAAGTAGCGCGTGTACGGCACGTTGCCCGGGATGTGGTACTTGGCGCCGGGGTCGAAGTCCGCCTCGCTGCGCGCCACCGGCGCAGAGACGCCCTGGTACTGCTCGCGCAGCGCCCACCACGCGGCGTTGTAGTTCGCCGGCGTCACCTCGCCCGAAAACACCTTCCATCGCCACTCGTCGATCAGCTTGCCGAAGGGCAGGAAGGCGATCTTCTCGAGCGCCATCTTCATCTGCTGGTTGATGACGGCTTCCGGGCTCGGCTTCACGGTCGGCACGAGGCCGATCTTCGCGAGGTAGGCCGGCGTCATGGACAGGTTGACGGTGTCGCCCACCGCCTCGTGGAAGCCATCGTGCGCGCCGTTCTGGAACAGGAACGGCTGGTTCCGGTACCACAGGAAGTAATAGACGTGGCCGAGCTCGTGGTAGATGGTGCGCAGCTCCTCGTAGGTCGGACGGATGCACTGCTTGATGCGCACGTCCTCGGCGAGGTCCATGTGCCAGGCACTCGCATGGCACTGCACCTTGCGGTCGCTCGGCTGGGTGAGCATGGAGCGCTCCCAGAACGTCTGGGGCAGCGTCGGGAAAGCGATCGACTGGTAGAAGGCCTCGGCCGACTTCGTCATCTTCATCGCGTCGTAGCCCTGTGCCACGAGCGCCGAGTCCACGTCGAGGTCGCTCACGCCCGGATAGGGCTCGAGCAGGTCGTAGACCGCATCCCACTGCTGTGCCCACATGTTGCCGAGCAGGTGCGCCGGGATCGGTTTGCCGACCGGCACCCGGTCTGCGCCGTACTTTCCGGCGAGCTTGCCGCGCGCGTAGCAGTGCAGTTCCTTGTAGAGGGGCTCGACCTGCGAATAGAGGCGCGCCGCCTCCTTCGCGAAGGCATCCGCCGGCATGTCGTAGCCCGACCGCCACATGGCGCCGAGGTCCGGGAAGCCGAGCGTGCCCGCGCCCTCGTTGGCGAGCTCGACGAGGCGCACGTAGTCCGCGCGCAGCGGCTGCGCGGCGTCGTGCCAGCCTCGCCATGCGGTCAGCAGTTCGTCGTAGTCGCGGCTCTTTTCGAGCACGGTCTTGAGCTGGACCTCGTCGCGGCAGGAGTCCGGGCCCTGCGGGCAGTACTTCGCGGAGCCGTACTTCGCCTCCATGCTGGCCAGCAGGGTCGCGAGCTCAGCGCGCCGGGCGGGATCGTCCGGCGCGGGCGCCGCCACGCCGAGCTTGAGCAGGTGCAGCGCGCGCTTCGAGGCCGGGCTCATCGGCTTGCCCTCGAAGGCCCGCGCTTCCTGGACGGCCGTCCCGAACGCTGCCAGCCAGCGCTCGGTCGCGCGGGCGTTGAGCAGCTGCGTGTCCACGTTGATGTAGGTGGCCTGCGTCCAGCCGGCGGCGTTCCACTCGAGCGCGAGGTCCTTGAACT
>Ga0209254_10002909_pt1 | contig 15632 bp, 13 predicted proteins | sample FrelakmetDIP11DI_FD_187148 | JGI IMG/M metagenome (GOLD analysis project Ga0209254, IMG submission 187148) | Freshwater lake sediment microbial communities from the University of Notre Dame, USA, for methane emissions studies - DIP11 DI (SPAdes)... | ecosystem: Environmental > Aquatic >...
ATCCCGCAACGGTTGAGGCGAGGGTTGTCGATTCGGTCGGCGACGGTATTTCCACTGCTGGGTCCTCGGGAGCTGTCAGCTTCAGCAACTGTGAGGTCTCGTCGAGCGGGCGGCACGGCATCGTGGTCCCGGTGCCGGTGACCGCACCCGCCGGTTCATTCAGCGTTTCGGCAATCGGCTGCAACCTGTTCGGCAATGGCGGCGACGCCATCAACAACCAGTCCACGATCACGGTCAATGCCAGCGGCAATTGGTGGGGTGACCCGGCGGGGCCGTTGGGTGCCCACGGTGATGGCACATCCGGCATCGTGGACGCCAGCAGCCCGAGCCCGGCGCCGCTGAGCCTCGGCTGGTGACGTGGTGTTCGTGGCCGCGACGCTTCAGGCAAGCATGAGCCCCGCGCGGATGGCCCGTTGGCTGGCCGTGCTGCCACTGGCGCTGCTGGTCGCCTGTGGCGGCGGCGGCGATGCCGCGGTGTCGATCGTCTCGACCCGCGTCGACGACCACGGGCCGATCTTCCGCCAGGTGGCGGTGACGCTGTCCGATGCGGCCGGCGTCGAAGTCGAGTACTGGGCGGCAACCGGGCCGCGGCTGCTTGTCAGGAGCCATGCGCCGGGTGCGGTGGCCCATCAATTGCCGTTGCCGCGCCTGCGCGAGCGTGAGAGCTATCGCTACCAGGTGCGCGTGGCGGGCGATGCGGGCCGGCCTGGATCGACGTCGGAGGGCGCATTCGCCACCGCGGACCTGCCCGACGACGTGCGCTCGATCGCCTTCGCGCCGTCGGGCCAGTCGAGCTATCCGCTGAGCTTCTTGTCGGTGCGCTCGACCTTCACCGGGGGCCTGGTCGTTGACTCACAGGGGCACGTCGTCTGGTACGCCAGAACACCGGGCGCACCGTTTGGTGCTGCACGAAGAGCCAACGGCGATTGGGTGATCCTGATCGCCGGCAGCGGACTGATGGCGTATTCGCCCCTCGGCGAACGGGTCGCCAGCCTGACGCAAGCCCAGGTCGGCAACGAGGCGATCCACCACGACCTGACGGTCACGCCGCAGGACACGGTGCTGTTTCTGACCTTCGAGCCGCGCGAGTTCGCCGGCCAGGTCCTGCGCGGTGAAGCTGTGTGGGAGTGGGACATGACGGCGAACACGCTGCGCAAGCGCTGGAGCGCCTTCGACTTCCTCGACCCGGCGGTCGATGCTGGGCCGCGCTCGGTGCCGAACGACTGGTTTCACGCCAACTCGCTGGCCCTCGGGCCCCGTGGCAATGTGCTCCTGTCCCTGCATCATCTCGACCAGGTGCTGTCGCTGGCACCCGACTTCGGCTCGATCGAATGGCGGCTGGGCGGTGCCGGCAGCACGATCGCGATCGCTGCCGACCAGGCGACCTCGGGGCAGCATTCAGCGCGCGAAGTCGCGCCCAATCGCGTCTTGATGTTCGACAACGGCTTTGCCCGCGCCGACGGCAGCCAGTACTCTCGCGCGATCGAACTCGAACTCGACCCAACCACGGCTGCGGCCCGCACGATCTGGGAATACCGCCCCAGCCCGGACATCTGGTCCACGGTGATCAGCTCGGTGCGGCGACTGGCCAACGGCAACAGCGTCGTGACCTTCGGCGCACCGCCGGGCCAGCGCGGCGCCACGGGCCCGGTTGCGCTGCATGAGGTGTCGCCGGCTGGGCAAGTCTTGTGGCGCCTCGGCGTGAGCCTGCCCGGCGGTGGGATCTTTCAGGGTGATCCGATGACCACGATCGGGGGCGAGGTCGTCGTGCCTTGATCTGCGAAAGCTAATCGACGCCGACGGATGGCGCAGCCGCCTCCAGACCACTCTTGAAGTGCGCGCGCATCAGCTTCGTCGCCCGGGTCGCGTCGCGCGCTTCAATCGCCGCCATCAGCGTGCGGTGTTCGGCCAGCGAATCAGCGAGCCGGCCCTGCTTGAACAACGAGTGGTGGCGGTTCAACTTCATCACCTTGCGCAGGTCGGCCACGATCTGCTGACACCAGCGGTTGCCGGCGATCTCGAGCAGGGTCATGTGGAACTGCTCGTTGGTGGCGAAGAAGGCATCACGCTGGCGAACCTGTTTTTCAAGCCGTTCGTGGAGCTGGCGCAACGCAGCCATCTGCGAGTCGCTGGCCTGGCGCGCGACCAGGCCGGCGGCATCGGACTCCAGCAGCGCCAGCAGCCGGTAGACCTGGACTACGTCTTCGCGTGAGACCTCGGTGACGTAGGCGCCGCGGCGCACCTTCATCGTCACCAGGCCCTCGGCGGCCAGCACCTTCAACGCCTCGCGCAGGGGCGTGCGGCTGATGCCGTACTCGACGCTGAGTTTCTGTTCGTCGATCCAGGCGCCGGCTTCCAGCTCGCGACTGAAGATCTGCGTGCGCAGGCGTTCGGCCACGTCCTGGTACAGGGCGCGGGGGGACAGCGAGCGAAGGGCGGCCGGAGCGGCGGCGGTGGGCACGAAGAGCAGGCAGGATTTATCAGCTGGGGGTTGGATTTGAATTCATAATTATGGATAATGCAAGCGCTAAAGCGCCAAGACATGGCCCGCGCAGGGGCTGTGCACGGCCTGGACATGGCCCCTGTATGGCCCCTACATGGCTCGTGATGGGGCCGAGGAGACGACGATGCCTGCACGACCCCCGCCGACGCTCGAAGACTGGCAGCGTGCCGCAGCCAAGTCCGCCCCCGGGGGCGATGTCGGCGCGCTGAGCTGGGCCACGCCCGAGGGCATCAGCGTCAAGCCGCTGTACACGTCGGCCGACCTGGCCGGCCTGGCGAACACGGACACGCTGCCCGGCTTCGAGCCCTACCTGCGCGGCCCGCAGGCCACGATGTACGCGGTGCGGCCCTGGACGATCCGCCAGTACGCGGGCTTCTCCACGGCCGAGGCCAGCAACGCCTTCTACCGCCAAGGGCTGGCCGGCGGTGGGCAGGGCGTCAGCGTGGCCTTCGATCTGGCCACCCACCGCGGCTACGACAGCGACCACCCGCGCGTGACGGGCGATGTCGGCAAGGCGGGCGTGGCGATCGACTCGGTCGAGGACATGAAGATCCTGTTTGACGGCATTCCGCTGGACAAGGTCTCGGTGTCGATGACGATGAACGGCGCCGTGCTGCCGGTGCTGGCCGGCTACGTGGTGGCGGCCGAAGAGCAGGGTGTGCGGCAGGATCAGCTCTCGGGGACGATCCAGAACGACATCCTCAAGGAGTTCATGGTTCGCAACACCTACATCTATCCGCCCGAACCGTCGATGCGGATCGTCGCCGACATCATCGAGTACACGGCGCAGAAGATGCCGAAGTTCAACTCGATCTCGATCTCGGGCTACCACATGCAGGAGGCCGGCGCGAACCAGGCGCTGGAGCTGGCGTTCACGCTGGCCGACGGCAAGGAGTACGTGAAGACCGCGCTGGCCAAGGGCCTGGATGTCGATGCGTTCGCCGGGCGCCTGTCCTTCTTCTGGGCGATCGGGATGAACTTCTATCTCGAAATCGCCAAGATGCGCGCGGCGCGCCTCCTGTGGTGCCGGATCATGCAGGGCTTCGGCGCCAAGAGCCCGAAGAGCCTGATGCTGCGCACGCATTGCCAGACCTCGGGCTGGAGCCTGACCGAGCAGGACCCGTACAACAACGTCGTGCGCACGACCATCGAGGCGATGGCGGCGGTGTTCGGCGGCACGCAGAGCCTGCACACCAACTCGTTCGACGAAGCGATCGCGCTGCCGACGGAGTTCAGTGCGCGCGTCGCGCGCAACACCCAGCTGATCATCCAGGAAGAGACCCACATCACGAAGGTGGTTGACCCCTGGGCCGGCAGCTACATGATGGAGTCGCTGACGCAGGAGATGGCCGACAAGGCCTGGGCCATCATCGAGGAAGTCGAGGCCCTGGGCGGCATGACCCGCGCCGTCGATTCCGGCTGGGCCAAGCTCAAGATCGAGGCCAGCGCGGCCGAGAAGCAGGCCCGCATCGACAGCGGCCGCGACGTGATCGTCGGCGTCAACAAGTACCGGCTCCAGACACCCGACGAGATCGACAGTCGGGAGGTCGACAACGTCAAGGTGCGTGATGGGCAGATTGCGCGGCTGAAGCAGATCCGGGCCACGCGGAACGCTGCCCGGGTGCAGGCGGCGCTGGCCGCGCTGACCGCCGCGGCGCAGTCGGGCCAGGGTAATCTGCTGGCCCTTGGCATCGATGCGATGCGCCTGCGCGCCACCGTGGGCGAGGTCAGCGATGCGCTGGAAGAAGTCTACGGGCGCCACCGCGCCAACATCCAACAGGTGACCGGTGTGTACGCTGCTGCCTATGACTCTGGCGAGGGCTGGGATGCGTTGAAGGCCGAGATTGCCGAGTTCGGCTCCAGCCAAGGCCGCCGCCCGCGCGTGATGATCGCCAAGCTTGGCCAGGACGGCCACGACCGCGGCGCCAAGGTGGTGGCCACGGCCTTCGCCGATCTCGGCTTCGACGTCGACATGGGGCCGCTGTTCCAGACCCCCGAGGAATGTGCGCGCCAGGCGATCGAGAACGACGTGCACGCCGTCGGCGTGTCGACACTGGCGGCCGGCCACAAGACCCTGGTGCCGGCCATCATCCAGGCACTCAAGGACCAGGGCGCCGATGACATCATCGTCTTCGTCGGTGGCGTCATTCCGCGGCAGGACTACGACATGCTGTATGCGGCCGGCGTCAAGGGCATCTATGGCCCGGGCACACCGATCACGGCGAGTGCCAAGGACGTGCTCGAGCACATTCGCAAGGCGCAGGCGTGAACCACGAGACGGCCGCCTGGTTCGCGCTGGAAGGTGCGAACGCGGATGACTTCGAGGCCCTGCATGCGTTGCGCCTGCGCGCGATGCGCGAGAGCCTGGAGCGGCTCGGCCGCTACGACCCGCAGCACGCCCGTGAACGCCTGGCGGCCGGCTTCGCCCCCGAGCACACCCAACACATCGTCGTCGATGGGCAGCGTGTCGGCTTCGTCGTCCTCAAGCCGCTGTCGCATGGGATGCGACTCGACCATCTCTACATCGACCCGCCCTTCCAGCGCCGCGGCATCGGCGCACAGGTGATGCGCTGGGTCTTCGCGCAGGCCGACGAGGTGCAATTCCCGCTCGAGCTGTGTGCGCTCAAGGGCAGCAACGCCAACCGCTTCTACTTGCGCCACGGCTGCGTGAAGACGGGCGAGGGCGACTGGGACATCGACTACCTGCGCCTGCCGCCGTCCGAGGGCGCGCGCGCGGTGCGCGCGTTGTGGTCGGCGTTCCAGGCGCGCGACTGGACGGCGGCGCGCGCACTGCTGCACGACGACCTGCAAGCCGCCTGGTGGACCAGTGGCGAGCGTTTCGCCGGCGCCGACGCCTTCATCGAGGTCAACGCGCGCTACCCCGAAGGCTGGACCATCCATCTTGTCGACGTGGCGATGCTGCGCGACGGCCGGGTGATGTCGGTCGTGCGCGTCGACCACCCGCCGCGCAGCTTCTTTGCCACCTCGTTCTTCCTCACGGATGACGGCCTGATCACCGCCATCGAGGAGTATTGGGCCACGGTGGAGGCGCCGCCGGCCTGGCGCGGCCCGGGCACCATCGCTGGTGCGACGCGATTCGATCCGCTGACCGATCCGAGGGCAACCGTGCCATGAGCCGCCGGGCCGCTCCCAAGGCGAATACCGCAGTGCGAAGCACGCAGGTTACCCGATGACCCAGCCACTACGGCTGTTCGGAGCCGACCGCAAGCTGGCCGATGCCGTGCTGGGCAGCGCAGGGGCCGCCCAGCGGCGCGCGATCGCCAAGGCGATCACGCTGCTCGAGTCGACCCGCGCTGACCATCGCGCGCGCGCCGACGACTTGCTCAATGCGCTGCTGCCGGCGACCGGCCGGTCCTTCCGCCTGGGCATCAGCGGCGTGCCAGGGGTGGGCAAGAGCACCTTCATCGAGGCCCTGGGCCTGTTGCTGATCGACCAGGGCCACCGCGTCGCGGTGCTCGCGGTCGACCCGTCGTCCAGCGTCTCGGGCGGCTCGATCCTCGGCGACAAGACGCGCATGGAGCGGCTGTCGATGCATGAGCGGGCCTATATCCGCCCCAGCCCGGCCAGCGGCACGCTGGGCGGCGTGGCCGAGAAGACGCGCGAGTCGATGCTGGTCTGCGAGGCGGCCGGCCACGACGTCGTGATCGTCGAGACGGTCGGCGTCGGCCAGAGCGAGACGGCCGTCGCCGGCATGACCGACATGTTCGTGCTGCTGCAATTGCCCAACGCCGGCGACGATCTGCAGGCGATCAAGAAGGGCGTGACCGAACTCGCCGACCTGGTGGTCATCAACAAAGCCGATCTCGACGAAGCGGCCGCCACGCGGGCGCAGGCACAGATCACGAGTGCGCTGCGCCTGCTCGGCCAGCATGGCAATGCCGGACAACAGCACGGTGAAAGCGCGGCATGGCGGCCGCAGGTGCTGCAACTGAGCGCGCTGAAGGGCAGCGGGTTGCCGGCGTTCTGGCAGGCCGCGACACGGTTTCGCGAATCGCAGGCGACTAGCGGCCGGCTCGCCGAGCGCCGTCGTGCGCAGGACCAGGCCTGGATGTGGGAGCGCATCGAAGCCGGACTGCGCCAACGCTTCAAGGCCAACGCCGCGGTGCGCGCGGCGCTGCCGCAGATCACGGCCGAGGTGCACGCCGGGCGCCTGGCGGCTTCGGTTGCCGCGCGGCGCCTGCTCGACTTGCTGAACTGACCCAGGATTGAGGAGAAGACCTGATGCACGACATCATCGAACAACTGGAAGACAAGCGTGCCGCGGCGCGCCTGGGCGGTGGACAAAAGCGCATCGACGCGCAGCACACCAAGGGCAAGCTGTCGGCGCGCGAGCGGCTCGAGTTGCTGCTCGACGAGGGCACGTTCGAGGAGTGGGACATGTTCGTCGAGCACCGCTGCACCGACTTCGGCATGGCGGCCAACAAGATCCCGGGCGACGGCGTCGTCACCGGCTACGGCATGATCAACGGCCGCCTGGTCTTCGTCTTTAGCCAGGACTTCACGGTCTTCGGCGGTGCGCTTTCGGAAGCGCATGCTGAAAAGATCTGCAAGGTGATGGACCAGGCGATGAAGGTCGGTGCGCCGGTGATCGGCTTGAACGATTCAGGCGGCGCGCGCATCCAGGAGGGCGTGGCTTCGCTCGGCGGCTACGCCGAAGTCTTCCAGCGCAACGTGATGGCCAGCGGCGTGATCCCGCAGATCAGCCTGATCATGGGCCCGTGCGCGGGCGGCGCGGTGTATTCGCCGGCCATGACCGACTTCATCTTCATGGTCAAGGACAGCGCGTACATGTTCGTCACCGGGCCCGAGGTGGTGAAGACCGTCACGCACGAAGAGGTGACGGCCGAGGAACTGGGCGGGGCGACCTCGCACACGAGCAAGAGCGGCGTGGCCGACCTGGCCTTCGACAACGATGTCGAGGCGCTGCTGCTGACGCGGCGCTTCTTCAACTACCTGCCGCTGAACAACCGGGAGAAGCCGCCGATGCGCCCGAGCGGCGACCCTGCCGAACGGCTCGACCGGTCGCTCGACACCCTGGTGCCCGACAACCCGAACAAGGCCTACGACATCAAGGAGCTGATCTACAAGGTCGTCGACGATGGCGACTTCTTCGAGTTGCAGCGCGAGAACGCGAAGAACATCGTCATCGGCTTCGCCCGGCTCGATGGGTCCAGCGTGGGCATCGTGGCCAACAACCCGATGGTGATGGCCGGCTGCCTGGACATCCGCAGCAGCATCAAGGCGGCGCGCTTCGTGCGCTTCTGCGACGCCTTCAACATACCGGTCGTGACCTTCGTCGACGTCCCGGGCTTCATGCCGGGCACGGCGCAGGAATACGGCGGCATCATCAAGCACGGCGCCAAGCTGCTCTACGCCTACGCCGAGTGCACGGTGCCCAAGGTCACGGTCATCACGCGCAAGGCCTACGGTGGCGCCTACGACGTGATGAGCTCCAAGCACCTGCGCGGCGACGTCAACTTCGCCTGGCCGAACGCCGAGATCGCGGTCATGGGGGCCAAGGGCGCGGTGGAGATCATCTTCCGCGAAGACAAGGGCGACCCGGAGAAGTTGGCGGCGCGCGAGACCGAGTACAAGGCGCGCTTCGCCAACCCCTTCGTCGCCGGGGCGCGCGGCTACATCGACGATGTGATCCAGCCGCACGAGACGCGCAAGCGCCTGTGCCGCAGCCTGGCGATGCTGCGCGACAAGAAGCTCGAGAACCCGTGGCGCAAGCACGGCAACATTCCGCTCTAGGGGCCGGCCATGTTCAAGAAGATTCTCATTGCCAATCGCGGCGAGATCGCCTGCCGCATCATCAAGACGGCGAAGAAGATGGGCATCGCGACCGTCGCCGTGTACTCCGAAGCGGACCGCGACGCGCTACATGTCGGTCTGGCGGACGAGGCGATGCTTCTCGGCCCGGCGCCGAGCCGAGAGAGCTATCTCGTGGCCGACAAGATCATCGCCGCATGCAAGGCCACGGGCGCCGAGGCGGTACACCCGGGCTACGGCTTCCTGTCCGAGAACGAGGGCTTCGCGCGCCGCGTCGAAGAGGAAGGCATCGTCTTCATCGGGCCCAAGCACTACAGCATCGCCGCGATGGGCGACAAGATCGCGTCGAAGAAGCTCGCCAACGCAGCCAAGGTCAGCACCATCCCGGGCTGGAACGAGGCCATCGAGACGGCCGAGCGCGCGGTCGAGATCGCGCGCGACATCGGCTACCCGGTGATGATCAAGGCCAGTGCCGGCGGCGGCGGCAAGGGCCTGCGCGTCGCGTTCAACGACAAGGAAGCGTTCGAGAGCTTCACCACCTGCCGCAACGAGGCCAAGGCCAGCTTCGGCGACGACCGTGTCTTCATCGAGAAGTTCATCGAGCAGCCGCGCCACATCGAGATCCAGGTGCTCGGTGACGCGCACGGCAACGTGGTCTACCTGCACGAGCGCGAGTGTTCGATCCAGCGCCGGCACCAGAAGGTCATCGAGGAGGCGCCTTCACCCTTCATCAGCGACGCCACGCGCCAGGCGATGGGCGCGCAGGCGGTGGCGCTGGCCCAGGCCGTGCGTTACCAGAGCGCCGGCACGGTGGAGTTCGTGGTCGGCAAGGACCAGAGCTTCTACTTCCTGGAGATGAACACGCGGCTGCAGGTGGAGCACCCCGTGACCGAGAGCATCACCGGCATCGACCTCGTCGAGCAGATGATCCGCGTGGCGGCGGGCGAGAAGCTGCCGTTCACGCAGGAAGGGATCCCGCGCCACGGCTGGGCGATCGAGTGCCGGATCAATGCCGAGGACCCGTTCCGCAGCTTCCTGCCTTCGACCGGCCGGCTCGTGCGCTACATGCCGCCGCCGCAGACGATGGAAGCCGCGATGCCGGTGCCGCACGGCGGCGGCGTTCGCGTGGACACCGGGGTCTACGAAGGCGGCGAGATCCCGATGTACTACGACTCGATGATCGCCAAGCTCATCGTGCACGGCGTGACGCGCGACGATGCGATCACGAAGATGCGCGAGGCGCTGAACGCGTTCGTGATCCGTGGCGTGTCGAGCAACATTCCGTTCCAGGCCGCGCTGCTGGCGCACCCGAAGTTCGTCGCTGGCGACTTCAACACCGGCTTCATCGCCGAGCACTACGGCCTCGGCTTCCGTGCCGAAGACGTGCCGCACGACGACCCCGATTTCCTCATCGCGCTGGCCGCGGCGGCCTACCGCCGCTACCTCGAGCGTGCCGCCGGCATCAGCGGGCAGCTGGCCGGGCACAGGGTCGTGATCGGCCGCGAGTTCGTGGTCGTGGTCAAGGGCGAGAAGGGTGAGCACACCTACGTGCCGGTGAGCGTCACCGTCGAGAGTGCCACGACGGTGACCGTTGGCGGCCGCCACTACGTCGTCGCCAACGACTGGCTATTCGGCGGCATCCGCGCTAGCGGCACCTGCAACGGCTGGCCGTTCACTGCGCAGGCCGAGCGGCATGGCGTGTGGCTGCGCGTGGAGCACAACGGCCTGCGCATCGACGCCCAGGTGATGAGCGCACGCGCGGCCGAGCTTCTGCGCGTGATGCCCTTCAAGACGCCGCTGGACATGAGCCGGTTCCTGCTCTCGCCGATGCCCGGGCTGCTGGTGAACATCGCCGTCAGGCCGGGCCAGGCCGTGCAGGCCGGCCAACGCCTGGCGGTGATCGAGGCGATGAAGATGGAGAACATTCTCACCGCGCCACGCGACGGCACTGTCGCCGAGTTGCTGGCCGACACCGGCGAGAGTCTTGCTGTCGATCAACCCATCCTGAGCTTTGCATCATGAGCGACAAACCCTTCAAGGTCCTCGGCATCCAGCAGATCGCCATCGGCGGCCCCGACAAGCAGCGGCTGAAGTCGCTGTGGGTCGATGTGCTCGGGCTGACGGTCAAGGGCACGTTTGTCTCGGAGCGCGAAAACGTCGATGAAGACATCTGCGCGCTCGGCAGTGGGCCGCACGCGGTCGAGGTCGATCTGATGCAGCCGGTCGATCCCGACAAGAAGCCGGCCGTGCACGCAACACCGCTCAATCACGTCGGCCTGTGGGTCGATGATCTGCCGCAGGCGATGGCCTGGATGACGGCGCATGGGGTGCGCTTCGCGCCTGGAGGCATCCGGCGCGGCGGCGCGGGCCATGACATCTGCTTCATCCACCCGAAGGCCAACGACGAGTTTCCGCTCTGCGGCGAAGGTGTCCTGATCGAACTGGTGCAGGCGCCGCCGGAGGTGATCGCTGCGCTGGGTTGATCCTTGGGTGAAAATAGCGCGATGAGCGGGCGCACCCTTTACGACAAGCTGTGGGACGAACATGTCGTCCACACCGAAGACGATGGCACGTCCGTGCTCTACATCGATCGTCACCTGGTGCACGAAGTCACTAGCCCGCAGGCCTTCGAGGGCTTGCGCCTGGCCGGGCGCAAGGTCTGGCGCACCAGTTCGATCGTTGCGACGGCTGACCACAACACCCCCACAGACCACTGGGAAGACGGCTACGACGGCATTGCCGACCCGGTGAGTCGGCTGCAGGTCGCCACGCTCGACGCCAACATCAAGGCCTTCGGCGCGGCGGCGTACTTTCCCTTCCTCGACAAGCGTCAGGGCATCGTGCACGTGATCGGGCCGGAGCAGGGCGCCACGTTGCCGGGCATGACTGTCGTCTGCGGCGACAGCCACACCAGCACTCACGGCGCGTTCGGCGCACTGGCGCATGGCATCGGCACCAGCGAGGTCGAGCATGTGCTGGCCACGCAGACGCTGCTGGCCAGGAAGGCGAAGAACTTGCTTGTCAACGTCCAGGGCCCGCTGGCGCGTGGCTGCACCGCCAAGGACATCGTGCTGGCCATCATCGGCAAGATCGGCACGGCCGGCGGCAACGGCCACACCATCGAGTTCGGCGGCAGCGCCATTCGGGCCCTGAGCATGGAAGGCCGCATGACGGTGTGCAACATGGCCATCGAGGCCGGTGCGCGTGCTGGTCTGGTGGCGGTGGACGAGAAGACCATTGCCTACGTGCAAGGCCGCCCGTTTGCGCCTGTCGGTGTCGAGTTTCGGCACGCCGCCACCTATTGGCGCACGCTCCAGTCGGACGCCGACGCAGCCTGGGACCGCGTCGTCGAGATCGACGCGAGCGCCCTCGAGCCACAGGTCACCTGGGGCACCAGCCCCGAGATGGTCGTCGGGGTCGACGGCCGCGTGCCCGACCCCGAGCGCGAGAAGGACGCCGGCCGTCGCGAGGGCATCGAGCGTGCGCTGGCCTACATGGGGCTGGAACCGAACAAGGCCGTCACCGACATCCGCATCGACAAGGTCTTCATCGGCTCGTGCACCAACAGCCGGATCGAAGACTTGCGCGAGGCCGCCGCGGTGGTCAAGCGGCTCGGCCGCCGTGTTGCGGGTAACGTCAAGGTGGCACTGGTCGTGCCCGGCTCGGGCCTGGTCAAGGCCCAGGCTGAGCGCGAAGGCCTGGACACCATTTTCAAGGCTGCCGGATTCGACTGGCGCGAGCCGGGCTGCTCGATGTGTCTGGCGATGAATGCGGATCGGCTCGAGCCCGGCGAACGCTGCGCCTCGACGAGCAACCGCAATTTCGAGGGTCGCCAGGGTGCCGGCGGCCGCACCCACCTGGTCAGCCCGGCAATGGCCGCTGCGGCAGCCATCGAGGGGCACTTCGTCGATGTGCGCCGCATATCTTGAGTCAACAAGGAGAGATGGATGAGCAAGCTATTTGCAATGATGATGCTGGGTGTGACTGTGATGCTTGTCGGCTGCAATACGTTTGAAGGCGTGGGCAAAGACATCACCAAGGCCGGCGAGGCGATCGAAAGCGCTTCGAAGAAAAAGTGACGGGCTGATTGCCGTGCAAGCCTTCACCGTCCACCGGGGGCTGGTCGCGCCGATCGACCGCGCCAACGTCGATACCGACGCCATCATCCCCAAGCAGTTCCTGAAATCGATCAAGCGTTCCGGCTTCGGCCCGAACCTGTTCGACGAGTGGCGCTACCTCGACCGCGGTGAACCGGGCGAGAACCCGGCACAACGCAAGCCCAACCCCGATTTCGTGCTCAACCAGCCGCGCTACAAGGGTGCTTCGGTGCTGCTGGCGCGCAAGAATTTCGGCTGCGGATCGAGCCGCGAGCACGCCCCGTGGGCACTCGACCAGTACGGTTTTCGTGCCCTGATCGCACCGAGTTTTGCCGACATCTTCTTCAACAACTGCTTCAAGAATGGCCTGCTGCCGATCGTGCTGGCCGAGCATGAAGTCGCGCGGCTGTTCGATGAGGTGACGGCGTTTCCGGGCTACGCGCTGTCGATCGACTTGCCGCGCCAGGTGGTGGTCAAGCCCGACGGCGTCGAGCTGCCCTTCGAGGTGCAGGACTTTCGCAAGCAATGCCTGCTCAACGGCTGGGATGACATCGGACTGACGCTGCGCCATGCCAACAAGATCCGCAGCTTCGAGGCCGAGCGGCTGGCGCGCATGCCGTGGCTGGACCACCGGCCAGCGACGTAAGGCTGTGCGCACCGTCTTGCGCAGGCTGGTCTTCGGTCGTCGCTGGCTGACGTTCGTGGTGATGGGCCTGGCCTTTCTGGCGTTCGGTGCGGGCACGTTCAACCTGTTCATCCTGCTCAAGGCCAACACCGAGCTGTTGCTCGAACATGGCTGGATGGCGCTGGGGGATGGGGCCGCGCAGCAACTCATCGAGCTGCTGGTCACGGCCTATCTGAGCATGCTGGCCTATGTGTTGTTCAAGGCGTGCGAACACCGGCTGGTGCATTGGCTGGCGGATCTGGAAGGGGAGAAAGAAGCATGAAGATTGCAGTCCTGCCGGGTGACGGCATCGGCACCGAAATCGTTGCCGAGGCGGTCAAGGTGCTGCGTGCACTCGAGCTGCCGCTGGAGATGGAGACTGCGGTCGTTGGCGGGGCGGCCTATGAGGCGCATGGCCACCCGCTGCCCGACGCCACGCTGGCATTGGCCAAAGCCGCCGATGCGGTGCTGTTCGGCGCGGTCGGCGACTGGAAGTACGACAAGTTGCAGCGCGCGCTGCGTCCTGAGCAGGCGATCCTGGGCTTGCGCAAGCACCTCGACCTGTTCGCCAACTTCCGCCCGGCCATCTGCTACGAGCAGCTGACCCACGCCTCGTCGCTCAAGCCGGAGCTGGTCGCAGGCCTGGACATTCTGATCATCCGCGAGCTCACCGGCGATATCTACTTCGGCCAGCCCCGCGGCCGCCGCGTGGCCATCGACGGCCACTTCCCCGGTGCTGAAGAAGCCTTCGACACGATGCGCTACAGCAAGCCCGAGATCGAGCGCATTGCCCACGTTGCGTTCCAGGCGGCGCGAAAGCGCGGCAAGAAGGTGACCAGCGTCGACAAGTCCAACGTGCTCGAGACGTTCCAGTTCTGGAAGGACGTGGTGACCGAGGTCCACGCCCAGTACCCCGACGTGGCCCTCGATCACATGTACGTTGACAACGCAGCAATGCAGTTGGTCAAGGCACCGAAAGCCTTCGACGTCGTGGTCACCGGCAACATGTTTGGCGACATCCTGTCCGATGAAGCCGCGATGCTCACCGGCTCGATCGGCATGCTGCCCTCGGCGTCGCTGGACAAGGACAACAAGGGTCTGTATGAGCCCAGCCATGGCAGCGCACCCGACATTGCGGGCAAGGGCATCGCCAACCCATTGGCTACAATCCTGTCCGCTGCCATGATGCTTCGCTACTCACTCGCCCAGCCCACCGCCGCCGACCGCATCGAGTCGGCGGTGAAGGCCGTGCTGTCGGCGGGCCTGCGCACTGCCGACATCTGGAGCGAAGGCACGACCCGGGTCGGCACGCGTGCGATGGGTGACGCAGTTGTGGCCGCGGTCATTGGCAAGACGATCACCACCAAGAGCTAGTTGCTCTCGGATCGTCTCGCCCCATCCTGGACCCCGGCGATACGAGCCGAGGCAAACCGGGGTCCGGATCGACTGAAAAGGCAAGACAGAAAATGGCACTCGTAGGACTGGTCGGCTGGCGCGGCATGGTCGGCTCCGTGCTGATGGACCGCATGCAGGCCGAAGGCGACTTTGCGCTGATCGAGCCGGTGTTCTTCTCGACCTCCAACGCGGGCGGCGCCGTGCCGTCCCCCGTTGCCAGGTTCGCGAAGAACGAGACGCGACTGCATGACGCCTTCGACATCGCCGCGCTCAAGCGCTGCGACATCGTCATCACCGCACAGGGTGGTGACTACACCGCCGCGGTCTTCCCCAAGCTGCGCGCCGCCGGCTGGACGGGACACTGGATCGACGCCGCTTCCACACTGCGCATGGCCGACGACGCTGTGATCATCCTCGATCCGGTCAACCTGCCGGTGATCAAGAACGCGCTGGTGAAGTCACGCAACGGCGGCGGGCGCAACTGGATCGGCGGCAACTGCACCGTGAGCTGCATGCTGATGGGTGTGGGTGCGCTGTACAAGGCGGGTCTCGTCGAATGGATGAGCACGCAGACCTACCAGGCCGCCTCGGGCGGCGGGGCGCAGCACATGCGTGAGCTGCTGACGCAGTTCGGCACACTCAATGCCTCGGTGCGGGCCTTGCTCGACGACCCGACGAGCGCGATCCTCGAGATCGACCGCCAGGTGATCGCCACGCAACGCTCCTTCACAGCGGCCGCTACGGCGAACTTCGGTGTGCCCCTCGCCGGCTCGTTGATTCCGTGGATCGACAAGGATCTCGGCATCGGCAAAGAGCCCGGCGAGCCGGGCTGGGGCGTGTCCAGGGAGGAGTGGAAGGGCATGGCCGAGACCAACAAGATCCTCGGCAATCGCGAACCCATCCCGGTCGACGGTTTTTGCGTCCGCGTCGGTGCGATGCGCTGTCACAGTCAGGCGCTGACCTTCAAACTCAAGCGTGACGTTCCCCTGGCCGACATCGAGGCCTTGATCGCCGCGGACAACGCCTGGGTCAAGGTCGTGCCGAACACCCGCGATGCCACGCTGCAAGACCTCACGCCCGTGGCGGTGACCGGCACGATGACGATTCCGGTTGGCCGCCTGCGAAAGCTGGCCATGGGCCCCGAATACCTCGGTGCTTTCACGATCGGCGACCAGTTGCT
>Ga0209254_10002910_pt1 | contig 15631 bp, 13 predicted proteins | sample FrelakmetDIP11DI_FD_187148 | JGI IMG/M metagenome (GOLD analysis project Ga0209254, IMG submission 187148) | Freshwater lake sediment microbial communities from the University of Notre Dame, USA, for methane emissions studies - DIP11 DI (SPAdes)... | ecosystem: Environmental > Aquatic >...
CGAAGCCGAACAGCAGGTCCGGCGACGAGAGGTGGAAGAACGACAGCGCATTGCTCTGGACGATCTGGCCCAGGTTGATCACCCGTCGCAGGTCCGCGCCGGTGGGCGTGGGCTCCACGGCCATGATGTCGTCCACGGCCTTGGCGGAGGCGATCAGGTGGCTGACCGGGCAGATCCCGCAGATGCGGGCCATGAGCGCCGGCATCTCGTGGACCGGTCGCCCCTGGGTGATCCGCTCGAAGCCGCGGAACTGGGTGACGTGGAAGTGGGCGTCGACGACCTCGCCCCGATCGTCGAGCTGGATGGTGATCCGGGAATGGCCCTCGATCCGCGTGACCGGATCGATGACGATGGTCTGGCTCATTGCGGGCTCCCCGTCAGCGCCCGAACCGGGCGCCGGCAACCGCGGGGGTGCGGCCGGACAACAGGTCGTCGAGCAGGGTGTAGATGAGGTCCGCGTGGGGCGGACAGCCGGGCAGGAAGATGTCCACGGGGACCACCCGGTTGATGGGCTCCGAGGTGGGCAGGAGCGTCGGGATCCACTGCGTGGGCACCTGCGGGTTGAGGTCCACGTTCTCCCGGTAGGCGCGATCCAGCAGCGGCGCCACCCCGATCGGGTTGCGCATGCCGGGCACGTTTGACGTGACGGCGCAGTCACCGAAGGCGATCAGCACCTTCGTCCGCTCGCGCACCTGGCGGATCCTGTGCAGATCCTCCTCGCTGGAGACCGCCCCCTCGACGAGGCACACGTCCACGTTCTCGGGGAACTCCTTGATGTCGACCAGCGGCCCGTAGACCAGGTCGGCGCGCTCGAAGATGTCGAGGAGCCGCTCGTCCAGGTCGATCAGGGACATGTGGCAGCCCGAGCAGCCGTCGAGCCAGACGGTGGCGACACGCGGCTTGCTCACAGCCCTCGCTCCTCCTGGCGGACCCGCAGCCACGGCAGGAACGGGCGCGTGGTCTTGCTGCCGGCCGCAACCGGGCGGCCCTTCTCGAACAGGGCGCCGGTGGGGCACACCTGCACGCACTTGCCACAGCTGGTGCAGGTCGGTGACTCCCCCCAGGGGATCCCCATGTCCGTCTGGACGCGGGTGTCGAGGCCCCGGTGCATGACGTCCCAGGTGTGCGCTCCCTCGATCTCGTCGCACACGCGGACGCAGCGCAGGCAGAGGATGCAGCGGTTGTGGTCGATCGCGAACAGCTTGTGGCTGGCGTCGATGTCGACGTCGGGCATGATCCGCGGCAGCTCGAAGTGGGTCAGCTCCAGCCCGTCGGCCAGGCTCTGCAGCTCGCAGTGGTTGTTGGCCACGCACACCGAGCACACGTGGTTCCGCTCCAGGAACATCATCTCGGTCGCGGTGCGCCGGTACTCCTGGAGCGTCTCCGAGTGCGCGGTGACCTGCATGCCCTCGGAGATCTGGGTCACACAGGCCGCGGCCAGCCTGGGCGAGCCCGCGATCTCGACCACGCACAGGCGGCAGGCGCCGCGATCGTGGATGCCCGGCAGGTGGCAGAGGCCCGGGATGTCGATCCCGTTCTCCTCCGCCACGTCCATGATCGTCTGGCCATCGGTCCCGGCCACGTCCCGGCCATCGATGGTCAGGGTATAGACGGTCGTCATGCCATCACCTCCACCGGCTGCTCGAGCGTGCAGACGCCGGCGGGGCAGACCCTGTCCACGATGTGGGCGAGGTACTCGTCCCGGAAGTAGCGCAGCGTGCTGAAGATCGGGTTGGGAGCGCCCTGGCCCAGGCCGCACAGCGACATCCGCCGCACGATCCCGGCCAGCCGCTCCAGCTGGGCGAGGTCGGCCATCGTGGCCCGGCCCCGCGTGATGAGGTCCAGGAGCATCCACAGCTGCGTCGTGCCCACGCGGCAGGGGACGCACTTGCCGCAGGACTCGTCGCGGCAGAAGTCCATGAAGTACTTGGCGACGTCCACCATGCACGACGTGTCGTCCATGACGATCATGCCGCCCGAGCCCATGAACGAGCCGAGCTCGATCAACGACTCGTAGCTGACGGGAGTGTCGAGGTGCTCGGCCGGGATGCAGCCGCCGGACGGGCCGCCGGTCTGCACGGCCTTGAACGGCCGTCCGTCGATGATCCCGCCGCCGATGTCGTACACGATCTCGCGGAGGGTCATGCCCATCGGGACCTCGACCAGACCCGTGTTGACGATCCGGCCGGCGAGCGCGAACACCTTGGTGCCCTTGCTCTTGCCGACCCCGATGTCCGCGTACCACTGCGCGCCCTTGCGGACGATGGTGGGTACGTTGGCGAACGTCTCGACGTTGTTGATCAGGGTCGGGCAGTCGAACAGGCCCTCGACTGCCGGGTACGGCGGCCGCGGTCGGGGCGTGCCGCGCTTGCCCTCGACGGACGCGATCAGGGCCGTCTCCTCGCCGCATACGAAGGCGCCGGCACCGAGGCGGATCTGGACGTCGAAGTGGAACGACGTCTCGGCGATCCCGGCGCCCAGGAACCCGGCGCGCTGGGCGTTCCGGATGGCGGTGCGCAGGCGGGCGACCGCGAGCGGGTACTCCGCCCGGCAGTAGATGTAGCCCTCGGTCGCGTGCACGGCGAAGGCGGCAATCGCCATCCCCTCGAGGATCCGGTACGGGTCGCTCTCGAGGACGCTGCGGTCCATGAACGCCCCTGGGTCGCCCTCGTCGGCGTTGCAGATGACGTACTTCTGCTTGCCCTCGGCCTTCGCGACCGTCGTCCACTTGAGCCCCGTCGGGAACCCGGCGCCGCCGCGGCCGCGCAGGCCGCTGCGGGTGATCTCATCGCGAACCTCGGACGAGGTCATGTCGGCCAGGACCTTCCGCAGGGCCTCGTAGCCGCCCCGCTCGACGTAGTCCTCGAGGCTCTCCGGGTCGATCCGGCCCATGTTCTCGGTCGCCACGCGGAGTTGCTTCTCGAAGAACGGGCCCTGGGGCTGCCGCTCGTCCGTGGGCCTGACCGCCTTGAGCGCCGCGACCACCGTGGCAGCATCGTCCGGCGTCAGGCGCTCGAAGAGCTGACCCGTCTCCGGGATCTCGACCAGCGGACCGGCGGCACACAGGCCGAGGCAGCCGACGCGCTTCACGACGACGTCGGTGAGACCGGCGTCGGCGGCCGACTCGCCGATGCGCAGCATGATGTCGTGGGCCTGGGCGGACATGCAGCTCGCCGCCTCACACACGTAGGCGTGGGCGCGCACCGGCCCCTCGTGGACGTCCTCGGTGATCACGCGGCGGCGCATGGGTCGCGCCGCGACCGGCTGCTCGCTCACATCGCCTCCAGTTGAGCGACCAGGTCGCCCGCGCTCACCTTGCCCTTGACGTCACCGTCGATGATCGCGGCCGGCGCCAGGCTGCAGGCGCCAAGGCAGCGGGCCGTCAGCAGGGAAACCTTGCCGTCCGCGGTCGTCTGCTTCGGCTTGACCCCCAGGTCCCGCTCGAGCCCCGCCAGGATCTCCTTCGAGCCGTTGATGTAGCAGGCGGTCCCCGTGCACACGACGCACGTGTGCTCGCCCTGCGGCTTGAGCGTGAAGAAGGAGTAGAAGGTCGCCACGCCGTAGACGCGCGAATGCGGGACGCCAAGCGTGTCGCCGACGAAGTGGAGCGCGCCCTCGTCCAGGTAGCCGAAGGCCTCCTGGGCCGCGTGGAGCGCCTCGATCAGGGCCGCGGGACGGTCGCCCATGCGCCGCATCCGCGTCTCCACGATCTTCCAGCGCCTGTCGTCCGTGGGCGGCGACGGCTTGGTATACAGAGCGGGCATGTGGCCTCCCTCCGGGTTGGTTCCGGGAGCCCGACGGGGACGCGGGCACGCTGCTGTTGGCTTGCCGACAAGTCTGTCTGATCCGTCAACCCGATGCTACTGGGCCGCTTCGTCGCCGCCGGGTGCCGCACGTCCTGACTCCGGGGTCCCACCCGGGCCGCCCGGGGGGCCTGCCGGTCCGGCCGCCCGGGACCAATGGCCGGGGGGCGCCGGCAACCGGGCCCGGTCTCGTGAGAAGCGGCTGGTCGCTCGCGGTGATCAACGCGATCCTGTCGCCAACCCATTTCGAGGCGTTGGCCACGGATGGGAGCCAATTCGAGCGTCAGATGGCGCCCCCGGCAGGAATCGAACCTGCGACCGTCTGCTTAGAAGGCAGCTGCTCTATCCGCTGAGCTACGGGGGCGGGGTTAGGTGCTTAGTCTACGCACGAACCGGGGGCATCGACGACGCCGATCACCTCCAGCATTCGTAGCACGCCGCTGGGCTGAGCGACCTCGCGGGGAGTGACATCCTCCCTCCTCGCGACCGTCCCGCGACTCGCGGTCGCTCGTCGAGCGTTCGATCCACCTTTGCAGGTGGCACCAGCAAGCTCGCAACACATTGTCCCGTCGGTGCGTCCCACGGACGCTCTCACCGAACGCACTCGCGCCGCGCTCCCCCGGCCTCGCTCAGAGGAGGCCAAGATGAAGTGCATGGGCACCGGGATGCTCCCTTGTCTCGTGGCGACGGTCGTCGTCGCGGCGTGCGGCGCTGCTTCGACCTCCCCGTCCCCCTCTCCGGCCGCGACAACGCGGGGTACAGCCTTGCCGCTGGCCACGCTCGTCCCGCCGTCTCGCTCGCCGGCAACGCCGACGCCCGCCGCAGAGCGGACCGCCGCCCCGACATCGGCGGCCCTCGTCCTCGGCGGGACCTGGGTGAGCCCGAAGGCAGGCGTGACGCTGACGTCATACACGACGTCCCTGTCGGCGAGGCCGACGGCCTCCGGACCCGGGGTAACCACGTTCACCAAGGTGGCGTTCTCGGCAACCTGGGCCGGCGCCGAGAAGAAGGTCGTGTGCACGGCGACGAAGCCAAGCTCGGGGGGAGCGTGGACGTGCAAGGCCAACTTCCTCGTGCTGGAGGTGCCGCCGGGCACGGTGACGTTTTCGTTCGACGTGTACGGCGAGGGCGTTACGACCGCCAGCTCGCCCGATGGGCCCCGGGCAATCACCTACGCTGCACCGCCGCCCAAGCCGACCGACGCCGACTTGACCCAGATCAAGCCGCCAGACTTCGAGAACGGCGACAATACCGGGACATACCGGGTGGACTGGTCGGCACCTGCCGGGTATGCCGACGAGTTCCTTGTCTACTACACCGAAGAGTGCCCTCGACCCTCGACGGAGGCGAACGCCGGGGCACCGTGCTTCGTGGCGGGCACTCCGGTCGACATCTCGCAGCTCGAACTCCTCGCGAAGGCGCCCGGCAACGCCCGTTCGATCGGCGTACAAGTCTCAGAAGGCGACTGCCTGGGGATCGAAGGGTCCATCCTGCTCCGTGCTCGCAACGCGTACGGGACGAGCACCTTCGCGATCGTGAAGGCCGCGCCGGTCATCTGGGTAGCGCCCGGCGATGCCTTCTGCTGACGTCTCAGCGACGGCCAGTCGGCGCCCAGCCGACAGGGCCGGCAAGGGAGGCAATCCGATAACCGTCGTCTCCAACTGAGCAACTAACCGAGGCCCATACGCTCCCGGGCCCACGCTCGGTAGCACGCCGCACCCGTCCGGTCAGCTAGAAGGCAGCTGCTCTATCCGCTGAGCTACGGGGGCGGGGCTACTTGCTCAGTCTACGCACAAGACTGCGGTAGGGACGACACCGATCACCTTCGGCCGGACCGACGGCTGTGTCACACGGCGGCCCGAGAGACGTCATACCGCTGCGTCCGCAAGGAGACACCTGATGCGACCGGCGATCACGCTCCTGGGCGCTGTCCTCCTCGCGAGCGGGTGCGCCCAGGTCGGTGTGCCGTCCGAGCCGACGTCCGCAGCCACAACCACCACGACACCGCCGACGTCCATCGTTTCGCCGGCGGTCGATCCCGGAGGCTCCTCAACCGCGCCGGCGTCCGTCGCCCCTGCCTCGGCAGCGACGCCGACTGCGACCGCCAGCGACGACGCGAAGCCGGCGGGCGACAGGTGGGTCGAGGCGGGGACCCTCCACGTGGGCCGCTACAGCGTGACGCAGCTGGCGGTCCTCGACGAGACGGGCGAGGTCCTGGCCGTTGGGTCCGACCGCGCATGCGGCCTCGAGAACGAGGCGAGCGACACAACCGAGCTGTACGACATGGACACGGGCTCGTGGCAGCCGGGCCCCCGCATGCCAACCGGCCGCCACGGCCCGGTCGTGGCGGCGCTCGGCGACCGCGTGCTCGTGACCGGAGGTTCGAACGAGGAGTTCGTGGCGAAGTCGGGCACGGTGCTGTACGACCCGAACGCACGGACCTGGTCGCCGTCGGGGCCGCTGAACACGGCCCGAATGGATCCGGCCATCTCCGTCCTCTCCGGGGGGCGCGTGCTGGTCGCGGGCGGGCTGCTCATCAACCTCGACTTTACGGGCCGTGCCCTCGACACGGGCGAGATCTGGGACCCCGGAGCTGGCACGTGGGCCCGAACGGCCAAGCTGTCAGGCCCAAGATACGGGCCCGAGGCCGTCACGCTCGACGACGGGCGCCTGCTCGTGGTCGGCGGCCTGCCCGTATGGGGTGCCGACGACCAGCGCCGGTCGGCCGAGTTGTACGATCCGGTGACGGGTGGCTGGAAGGCAGCCGGCCAGCTGGCCGAGACACCGACCTGGATCTCGCTCGTGGCGACGTCCGGCGGCGCTCTCGCCGTCTATGCCCCAACCGACGGGCGGGCACTCCGAGCGGAGTGGTTCGATCCGGACAAGATGGCCTGGTCGCCTGCCGGCGATCCGGGCATGCCCATTGGAGAGGGGCGGGCGGTGGCGGTCACGTTGCGGGATGACCGCGTGCTCGTTGTCAGCGGCGACCAAGCGCGGATCTTCGAACCCGGGGGCACCTGGACGCGGGCGCGGTCGATCCCGGATGGTCCGCGCAACGACGCCTCCGGTGTCCTGCTCCCGGACGGATCCGTGCTGGTCGCTGGCGGCTGGTCCATCGGGCCGCCACTTGGCGAGACGGGCGGGTGCGAAACGCCTAACTATCAGGCTTGGCGGTACATTCCCGCACCCGAGGGTTCGGAGTAGAACGGTGCGGCTGCCATCGTCGTGCTGGACGGCGAGCGGAGGGGACCGTCACCGACCTCGGCTGGCCCGCCACCGTCTACGCGATCTCCGACGCCCGCTCTTCGTCGCTCGGAACGCTCCCGCCGCAGGCCCACGTCTACAAGCGGTTGATCCGTCTGGAACCTCGCGGGCTGGTTCACGCCGACGCAATGCGTCCGTCAAGGAGGCATCCAACGCGTCAGCAACTGAGCAACTAACTGAGGCCCGTCCGCTCCCCCGCCCACGCTCGGTAGCACGCCGCACATGTCCGGTCACTTAGAAGGCAGCTGCTCTATCCGCTGAGCTACGGGGGCGGGGTTAGGTGCTCAGTCTACGCACGAACTGGTGACATCGACTGCGCGGACCGGCTCGCATGTCAATAGCACGCCGCTGGGCTGGACGACCAACTGAGGACCACGGGTGCCTCCCCGCCACTCGCCCGGACACCCGAGACTCGAGGTCGAGGGTCGATGGTCGAGCGGACGCGAGCCTGTCGAGAGCGCAACATCTGACTTCGCGCCGCGTCCTACTCCCGGCAGCGCCAGGCGATGGCCGGCGCCTAGGCGTCCCGGAGGCGTGACGAATGCGTTGGGACACGGTGGCCGCAAGACTCGCGGTCGGCTTCGCGTCGTTCGCGCTCCTGGTTGGCTGTAGCGCCGGGGCGACGCCCTCGCCATCGCCCTCGCTGGCGCCCGTGTTCACGCCAGCGGTCGTCGGCTCGTCCGCTTCACCGACGCCACGCACGTCTGGCTCGCCGGCGCCGACGACCACGCCGGGCCCCACGCAGGGCCCAACGCCGTTCGTCCTCGCCACCGGAAGCCCCACCGACACGCTCGTCGGTCGAGTCGTGAAGAGCCTCGCCGACGTTGGGCTGCGGGTCCGCTCCAGGCCAGGCAACGGCTCCGACTCCGAGTCATACGAACCGCTGTTGCCGCTCGGCACCCAGCTGTACGTCCTTGACGGCCCGGTGTTGGCCTCGAACCATCCCTGGTACGAGGTCGCGCCGCTCTCCTCCCGGCACCTGCCGAGTGGCTGGGTCGCAGGCGCCGAAGAGGACGGCGAGCCCTACGTCGTAGTCGACGCCTTCGACTGCCCGCCGTTGCCCAAGGACTTCGAGTCCCTGGCGGCCCTGCCCCAGGGTGTCGGGCTGGCCTGCTTCCCGCGGGTGCCGATCACGGTCCAGGCCCGCTTGATCTCGTGCAACTGCGACATCGATGGAGCCTGGTACACGCCGGGGTGGTTCACGCTGAACGAGAACCCCTTGCTGCTCGTCGCGCCCGACGTGACCAGCGCGCCGCCGGACATGGCCGACTGGTTCGGGCTCAACCTTGATCCGGCCGGTCAGCAGCCCGCCGTGGTTCCGATTGGGCAGGTTGTCCAGGTCACCGGCATCTTCGATCATCCGGCGGCGGCGAGCTGCACGCTGACCGAGATGGACGGCGAGCCGGTCCCCAGCCAGGGCTGTCGCCTCGAGTTCGCCGTCACGAGGATGCTCGTCCAAGAACCGTAGAACCGAGCGACTCCATTCCGAGGCCAACCCGTTCTTCGCGGGGCGTTGGTGCGCAAGCGGCTGGTCACGCCGGGATCCAACTGAGCAACCAACTGAAGCCCCTGCGCTCCCCTGCCCACGCTCGGGACCGCCCAGGGTGGCTGCTGCCGACAGCGGATGTGGCGGCTGGTGCGCTGTGCCGGAACGTTCGGGTGCAAATGCTCCGCTTCCAGTGACTCGCGGTGACGGCGGTGATCCACTACCCAAGGTTCGTGTATCGGGGCAACTAGTTCAGCGGGTCGCCATCTCCGGCCTGGAACAGGCCGAGAGCTCCGCGCCCGACGAAGTTGAAAGCGTGGGTCACGATCGGGTAGAGCCCGTCTTCGGCCATCGTGAACTCGACGATGGCGCCCTGCCCCGGCGAAAGGTCCACCGCCTGGCTTCCCCAGCCCCCTTCGTTGCCGACCTTGAGCTCGATGCCCTCCTTGATCACCCGGTCGAAGATCGTGCCTTCGATGTGGAACGAGGCGTCCAGGTTCGGCCCGGCGTCGAGGATGAACGCACGGACCCGCTTGCCGGCCTCGACCTGGATCGGGTGGTCCTGGTACTGGTCGGCAATGCCGTTGAACACGACGAAGTCCGGCGCAGGGGCCGCCGCCGCGGCCTTGGTGAGTGACGCCGGCCGATGCTGTGCGCCCAAGTACCACTCGCCCTGGACGAAGAAGAACTCCTGGTCGACCCTGTCCAGGCCGCCCTTGGGCTCGACGATCATCATCCCGTACATGCCGTTCGCGATGTGCTGGAGCACCGGTTCGGTCTCGCAGTGGTACATCCAGACGCCCGCGTACTCGGCCGTGAACTCGATGGTCTTCTCCTCGCCGGGCTTGATCGAGGTCATCTCGTCATTCGGGGCGACCATCGACGCGTGGAAGTCCACGGAATGGGGATGGTTGTTCACCGGGGGATGCATGAGCGCAATCAGGGGGAGAGCCTTGGGCGGGTGGTTGTCGAGGTGGATGCGGATCCTGTCGCCCACCTGGACGCGGATGACCGGGCCCGGAACCGTGCCACCGAAGGTCCAGACTTCCCGGACGAAGCCCTCGGCGACCGTCGTGTACCGCTCCTCGATGACGAGGTCGATGTCATGGCTCGTGCCGGCGAGGCGGGCGGGCGCCTTCGGATCGCGCGGATAGTAGGTTGCAGCGGTGGTCGCAGCATCGGGGTCGGGCGACATCTCGCCACTGGCGGGGCTGGCCGATCCGGCCGGTGCCTCGGTCGGCTGCGGGGTCCCGGGCTGCTCGGTCCGGGGCGGGCCGGTGCCGGTTCCGCCATCCGGCGCCCACGTCCAGGAGGGCTGCGCGGCTGCCCTGCAGGCCGCTGTGGCCACGCTCACCAGCATGATCGCCGCCAGCAGCCGCCGGGTACGATCCATGCCCGTTCCTTTCGCCTGGTCCGGGTCGTTCCCGGTCACCCGCCGGCGTCCCCTGATTGGCCTCGACCATGGGGGTGCCGCCGACCGCCGATCGATCGCTCATCCTGCCAGTGCTGAAGCCTACCCCTAATCAACATGGAGCTCACTCCCGAATAGCCGCCGCGCATCTGTCGATCGAGCGGGATCGAGCCCGCCGAAGTCGAACTGGCACGAGCGACAGAAGCGGTACGTGTCGGCTCCGGGGCATCCCGCACGTCGGACCGAAGGTTGGGCCATCCCGCGGGTCTCCTCCCACTGCCGGTTCATCGTCGGGCGAGGCGAGACTACTCGGGCCGGTCCACGCTGAATAGCCCCGGTCGGCCTGCCGCTCTGCCTCGAGGTCAGGCAATCCAGCGCGGTGTGTACGCTGGTTCGGCGAGTAGGTGGTTCGACCCATTACCTGGAACGAATCCCGCGTGCTACGCTTCGCGCCCCTTCGCGCGGATGCCCAAGTCCGCGGATGTCGAGTCGAGCCCGGGAATGCCCGACCAGACCAGCCGAACACGACCGCTCGCCGCCGGCCAGCTCGCCCTCGAGCTGCCGAGCGCCCTGCCGGCTCTCGCCATGGAGCCGGAGTGGCAGGACCAGGCCCGCCTCTGGGGTCACAGCCTCCACCCCATGTGCTCGTACCTGGCGAGCTTCCCGGCCTCGCTCGTCCACGCGTTCATCGCCCGCTACAGCAGGCCTGGCGACGTCGTCTTCGACCCGTTCTCCGGCCGCGGCACGGCGCCCCTCCAGGCGGCCGCCGAAGGGCGCATCGGCGTCGGCAACGACCTCAACCCGCTCGCCCACGTCCTGACCGGGGCCAAGTTGGAGCCCGCGACCCCGGCCGAGGCCCGGACCCGCCTCGCCGCCCTGCGCCTCGCCTGGGCCGCCGACGCGCCCGCCTGGCTGGCCCTCGCGGAGCGGGCCATCCACCGGCCGGGGCACCCGTCCGCATTCGTGCCGGCCGCGGGCCGCGGCGCGGGCCCCGACGCCCGCATGGAACCCCTCCCCGACGAGGTCGCCCTCGCGTTCCACCCGCGCACGCTGGGCCAGCTGCTCCTGGTCCGGTCCCACCTGTGCCTCGACGACCGCACGGACCGGTTCCTCGCGGGCGCGCTCGCGGGCGTGCTGCACGGCAAGACCCCGTCCTACCTGTCCACCATCATGCCCAACACGTTCAGCATGGCCCCGCGCTACGTCCGGGACTTCGTGGCGAGGAGCGGCTACGAGCCGCCGGCCCGCGACGTGTTCGACGCGCTCTCAGCCAAGCTCGACCGCCTCTACCGCCAGCCGCTCCCCTCCACCACCGGCGTGGCCCTCCTGGGCGACGCGCGGACGGCCGGCCGCCGCGCCCGGACCGCGCTGCGAGCCCGCGGCCTGCCCGACCGGGCCCGCCTCGTGATCACGTCGCCGCCATACCTGCGCGTGCTCAAGTACGGCTACTACAACTGGCTGCGGACGTGGCTGCTGGGCTTCGACGCCCGCGTCATCGACGCCACCCTGGACGACGCCCACCACCGGGAGCCGTACCTCGCGTTCCTGCGGGAGGTGCTGACGGACCTCCGGCCGGCGATGGCGGACGACGGGATCGCTGTGGTGGTGATCGGCGACGTGGAGATGGACCGCGGCAAGCCATCCTCGTCGGGCGTCGGCCTCGCGGAGCGGGCGTGGGAGGAAGCGGCGTTTCCCGCGGGCTACCGGCTCGCCGGCCTGGTTCGGGATGAGGTGGCCGCGAACCGGAAGATGACGCGCCTCTGGGGCGAGGAGGCCGGGCGGGCGACGAAGACGGACCGGATCCTGGTCCTCGGGGCGACCGAGGCCGGCCGCCGGCGCGCGCTGGCGTCCGCGAGCCTGCCGCTCGACTGGACCTGGCCCCCGACGAGGCTGCGCGCGCTCTGAACCACGTGAGGCAGCTCGCCCCACCGGCCCTCCGCGGGCTCTCCGCTTGGGCTAGGATGACCCGCGATGAACCAGATGTACCCCCCGTCCGACCTCGCCTCGATGGACCCGCTGGTCCTCATGAAGAACCTGGACCACGTGCGGATGACCAGCCGCCGGCTGTCGTACATCCTCCAGCAGCAGGTCCACCTCTACGCGCCCGAGGCCAACGAGCTGCGCGAGCAGATCGACCGCTACGTGGAGGCGGAGCGCCAGATCGAGGGCGAGATGGCCCGGCGGCGCATCCGGGCCTGACCGGCGCCCCAGCCGGGGTTGCGTTCTGCCCGCAGTCACGCCCGACCGACTCACCGCAGGCTTACGGCAGCGGCATCACCACTGGTGATGCGCCAGCCGGTTTACGCGACGCCGGCCCCAAGCCAGGTTCAGGCCGCGGTGCTCGCCTGCGCCGCCTCCAGGGCCATGACGCGTGCCGCGCGACGCGCCGCCTGCTCCTCGCCAGCGACGCGGGTCACCAGGGCGGCCAGGCGGGGCGTCTCGAACAGGCTGAACCCGATGCCGATCTCCGCCAGCGCGTCGTGGCCCATCCCCTGGAAGAGCCCGCGGGTGGCCACCGCGCACATCTCGTCGTACAGCTCCGGCCAGCCCACGCGACGGCGCTGGTAGCAGAACCGCACGAAGGCCTCGGCCTCGGGCGTCGACGAGCAGGCGTGGCCGGCGGGCAGCATCGATACGCGTCCTCTTCTCGGGGGCAGGGCGGGGCGGCCGGTGGTAGGGCGGGTGGTGCCCCACACCCGGCGCAACGGTCAGGGCTTGCCGCGGGGGCCGATCTCCCTCCGGGTGACCCCGGGGCTCCTGCGACCCCCCCATCCTACGGCGAGCGGTGCCTGCTCCGGAAGGGGCTTCTCCACGATGTTGCCCACCGACTTGTCCACAGCCCGCCGCAGGCGGTGGACAGGCGCGCGAGACGGCCAAGAACCTGTGGATCGCCGCAGGGCCAGATCGGCTAGCGCTCGCCCGATCGAAGGACGGCCGCGGGCAGCGACCGCTTAGAAGGTCCCCACCCGGAGCTCCAGGTCAAGGCCGGGCCGGTCCGCCAGCCGCCAGCGCTTGTCCGGGGTCAGCTCAAGCCCGGTCACCGGGTCGTCGGCCAGGAGCAGGCAGCCGTCGAGGTCCAGCCACTCCGCCAGTGGTGCCACGGCCGCCGACGCGGCGATCCCGATGGACGTCTCCTCCATACAGCCGATGAAGGTCCGGAAGCCCAGGGCGGTCGCGCGCTCCAGCATCCGCCGCGCCGGCCCGATCCCGCCGCACTTCGCGAGCTTCACGTTGATCCCGTCCACGACGCCGACCAGCGCGTCGAGATCGTCGATGAACACCGCGCTCTCGTCGGCGACCAGCGGCAGCGCCGACCGCTCCTGGAGCGCCCGGAGCTGGTCGAGCCGCCCCGCCGGGAACGGCTGCTCGATGAGCTCCACGCCCAGCCGCTCCAGCTCCGGGAGCAGCGCCAGGGCACCCTCGGGCGTCCAGCCCGTGTTGGCGTCCACGCGGATGGGCCCACCGTACACGGCACGAACCGCCTCCAGCGTCGCGAGGTCCGACGGGCCGCCGAGCTTGATCTTGAGCGCCGGGAAGCCGGCGGCGCGGCGAGCGCGCTCGGCAACCACGGCTGGCTCGTCGATGCCCAGGGTGAAGTCCGTCGGCGGGATCGGTGTCGTGATGCCCAGCAGGCTCCGGATCGGCAACCCCAGGCGCTTCGCGACGAGATCGTGCAGCGCGATATCCACCGCGCACTTGGCGCCGCCGTGGTTGCCGATCGCCGCGGTCATCGCGGCCTCGGCGGCCTCAAGGGCCGCCCGCGCCTCGCCCAGGGATCCCCGCAGCGCCGGCCCCAGGGGCTCCAGTGATTCGAGCAGCAGCGGCACCACCGCGGACATCGTGGCCGGCGTCTCGCCGTAGTACGTGTCCGGGTATCCCTCGCCCAGCCCGACGGGCCCGTCCGGACCGTCGGCGTCGTCGCGAAGCTCGGCCAACACCGTGGTCACGGTCCGGCCCTCCCCGTGCGTGGAGCGGGCGATGATGAACGGGTCGCGCAGGGGCAGCACCAGCGTGCGCAGGCGCATCGAGAACGTCATGCCGGCATCTCCTCGCTCGGGGCGGGCACGACCCACGGCAGTGCCTCCACGGCCACCTCGATCCGGCGCCACAGCGCCTCCCCGCCGAACCGGACCGGGTCGTCGCACGGGATCCCGGTCTCCGCCTCGGTCGCGGCGATGACGGCGCGCGCCTCCGCGTCGTCCGGGATGCGCGAGGTGTTGAGCGCCACGGCCACCACCTTCGAGGGGGCGACCAGGGCCGCCACCTCCTCGTGGATCCGGATGAAGTCCGGCAGCGGCTGCAGCGGGAAGTGGCGGTCCGGCTCGTGCTCGAAGTCGTGCTCCTCGAGGCCCGGCATGTGGACCAGGACCATCGCCTGGGGCGTGAACCCGTGGATCAGCCCGAGCGTCACGGACGAGTACGCGGGGTGGTCCAGCGACCCCTGCCCCTCGACGAAGACCCAGTCCCCGCGCCGTTCACCCTCCTCGCTCAGCCACTCGCAGGTGCCCTGGACGAAGTCCGAGACCACGCGATCCACGGACACGCCCCAGCCCTCGATCATCATCCCGGTCTGTCCGGTGGGCACGAACGAGGCGGACCGCCCCTGCGCCTGGGCGCTGCGCCGGAGTTCGAGTGCGACGCTCATCTTGCCGATGGCACAGTCCGTCGCGACGGTGAGGATCACGCGCTTGCCCGGCTCGTGGGGCCGCCCCACGGCCGTCTCCATCCGCTCCGGCGGCCGCCGGTAGTCCGTGATCCGCACGCCCGACGAGCGGGCGGCGTCGGCGAGCTCGGGGTCGTCGCCCAGGAACGTGTGCAGGCCGGACAGGATGTCGAGGCCGGACCGGATGGCCGAGAGGATGACCTGGCGCCATGCGTCCGGGAGCCTGCCGCCGGTGGGGGCGATGCCGATCAGGAGCGCGTCGGCGCGAGGGACGAAGCCCAGCGCCTCGCTCAGGGTTGAGACGATGGGGATGTCGAAGCGGCCCGAGTCGCCCAGCCACTCGCGGACGTTCCGGCCGGCCTGGTTGGAATCGATCACCGCGACGACCTTGTCCTGGCCAAAGCGGATGACGCCCATGGCCGTCTTGCCGTGGTGGTAGCCGAAGTTGCCCTCGGCGAGGATCACGAGGCGGCGATCGGGGGATGACGGCACGGGCACATCCAGCGGCTTGTGACGAGGGACCCGCCGAGTCTAGGACATCGGGCCAGCCGCTCGCGGCGCCAGCCGGACCTCGCGGCGCCAGCCGGACCTGGCGGTGCCAGCCGGACCTGGCGGTGCCGGACCGGGCGGTCGCAGGGAAACGCCCCCGGGGCGGGCCGGGGGCGTGGGTGGGTTCTTTGGTACCGCATACCGGATTCGAACCGGTGGTCTCCGCCTTGAGAGGGCGGTGTCCTGGGCCTCTAGACGAATGCGGCGCAGAGGCGGCCGATGCGATCGACCGGGCGGGAGGATAGCAGGGGCCGAGAGGAGCCCGCAACCGTCGGGGGTCCCGCGGAGGGACGCGCGTGCCCCCTCAGAGGCGGTTGGTCTCCAGGAAGGCGCGGAGCGTTTCGGCGACCTGGAGGTAGCTCTGCTCGCCCAGGACCAGCCCGAAGTGCGAGTGCGCCCCGAACGGCTCGTACGGCGCCCCGAGCCATTCCGCCAGGCGCTCCACCTCGGGCTCC
>Ga0209254_10002911_pt1 | contig 15624 bp, 14 predicted proteins | sample FrelakmetDIP11DI_FD_187148 | JGI IMG/M metagenome (GOLD analysis project Ga0209254, IMG submission 187148) | Freshwater lake sediment microbial communities from the University of Notre Dame, USA, for methane emissions studies - DIP11 DI (SPAdes)... | ecosystem: Environmental > Aquatic >...
TGGTGGGCTGCGCCGGCTGGGCCGTGCAGGTGCTCTGGCGCCTGTGAAAACGCGCGATTCGAACGCGCACGACAACAAGGTTCAACACATGGCACTCGGAACGCTTCCCCGCCGCAAGTTCGACGTCGTCATCGTCGGCGCCGGCGGCTCCGGCATGCAGGCTTCACTGCGCCTGGCGCAGGCCGGCCTCAACGTGGCAGTGCTGTCGAAGGTGTTTCCCACGCGCTCCCATACCGTGGCCGCGCAGGGCGGCATCGGCGCCAGCTTGGGCAACATGTCCGAGGACAACTGGCACTACCATTTCTACGACACGATCAAGGGTTCGGACTGGCTCGGTGACCAGGACGCTATCGAATTCATGTGCCGCGAGGCGCCGAAGGTCGTCTACGAGCTGGAACATTTCGGCATGCCGTTTGACCGCAACCCCGACGGCACCATCTACCAGCGCCCGTTCGGCGGCCACACCGCGAACTATGGCGAGAAGCCGGTGCAGCGCGCTTGCGCGGCGGCCGACCGCACCGGCCACGCCATGCTGCACACGCTGTATCAGCAGAACGTGAAGGCGCACACCAACTTCTTCGTCGAGTGGATGGCGCTGGACCTGATCCGCAATGCGCACGGCGACGTGCTCGGCGTGGTGGCGCTGGAGATGGAAACCGGCGACGTGCACATCCTGGAGGCCAAGACCACGCTGCTGGCCACCGGTGGCGCCGGGCGCATCTACGCCGCCAGCACCAATGCCTTCATCAATACCGGCGACGGCCTGGGCATGGCGGCGCGCGCCGGCATCCCGCTGGAAGACATGGAGTTCTGGCAGTTCCACCCCACCGGCGTGGCCGGTGCCGGCGTGCTGCTCACGGAGGGCTGCCGCGGCGAGGGCGCCATCCTGCGCAATTCGAACGGCGAGCGCTTCATGGAGCGCTACGCCCCCACGCTGAAGGACCTAGCGCCGCGCGACTTCGTCAGCCGCTGCATGGACCAGGAGATCAAGGAAGGGCGCGGCTGCGGCCCGGCCAAGGACTACGTGGTGCTCGATATGACGCACCTGGGCGTGGAGACCATCATGAAGCGGCTGCCGTCGATCTTCGAGATCGGGCACAACTTCGCCAACGTCGACATCACCAAGGAACCGATCCCGGTGGTGCCGACCATCCATTACCAGATGGGCGGCATTCCCACCAATATCCACGGCCAGGTGGTGGTGCCCAAGAACGGCAACCCGAATACGGTCGTGAATGGTCTCTACGCGGTGGGCGAGTGCGCCTGCGTCAGCGTGCACGGCGCCAACCGCCTGGGCACCAATTCGCTGCTCGACCTGCTGGTCTTCGGCCGCGCCGCCGGGCGGCACATCGTGCAGACGGTGGCCGGGCAGAAGGAGCACCAGCCGCTGCCGGCCGACGCCGCCGATGCGCCGCTGGCCCGCCTGGCGCGGCTGGACGCCAGCACCTCGGGCGAGTACGCGCAGGACGTGGCGAACGATATCCGCAGCACCATGCAGGCGCACGCCGCGGTGTTCCGCACCCAGGAACTACTGACCGCCGGCACGGCGAAGATCGCCGCTATCCGCGGGCGTGTCGAGAATGTCGCCCTCAAGGACAAGAGCAAGGTCTTCAATACCGCGCGCATCGAGGCCTTGGAGGTGGAAAACCTGATGGAGGTGGCGCAGGCCACCATCGAGTCGGCCGCGGCACGCCGCGAATGCCGCGGCGCCCACACCGTGAAGGACTACGAGCGCGCTGCCGATGACCCGCAGTTCCCGCTCGGCCGCAACGACGCCGAGTGGATGAAGCACACGCTGTGGTTCAAGGACGGCAACCGGCTCGACTACAAACCCGTGCAACTGAAGCCGCTGACGGTGGAATCGGTACCGCCCAAGGTCCGCACATTCTGAAGAGAAGTACTCATGACGCTGCGCACGTTCCAGATCTACCGCTACGACCCCGACAGCGACGACAAGCCGCGCATGCAGACGCTGCAGGTCGAACTCGACGGCAGCGAACGCATGCTGCTCGACGCGCTGATGAAGCTCAAGGCGGTTGACCCCAGCCTGAGCTTCCGCCGCAGTTGCCGTGAAGGCGTGTGCGGGTCGGACGCGATGAATATCAACGGCAAGAACGGCCTGGCCTGCCTGACCAACATGCGCACGCTGCCGGGCACCATCGTGCTCAAGCCGCTGCCCGGGCTGCCGGTCATCCGCGACCTCATCGTCGACATGACGCTGTTCTTCAAGCAGTACAACAGCATCAAGCCCTACCTCGTGAACGACACGCAGCCGCCCGACAAGGAGCGGCTGCAGAGCCCCGAGGAACGCGACGAACTCAACGGCCTGTACGAGTGCATCCTGTGCGCGAGCTGCTCCACCAGCTGCCCCAGCTTCTGGTGGAACCCCGACAAATTCGTCGGTCCGGCCGGCCTGCTGCAGGCCTACCGCTTCATCGCCGACAGCCGCGACCAGGACACCGAGGCCCGGCTGGACAACCTGGAAGACCCGTACCGGCTCTTCCGCTGCCACACGATCATGAATTGCGTGGACGTTTGCCCCAAGGGATTGAACCCCACGAAGGCGATCGGCAAGATCAAGGAAATGATGGTCCGGCGCGCCGTCTGAACCCATGAGCGAATTGCTGGGTGAGGCAGGTCTGAACAGGCTGCGCTGGCGCTGCCGGCGTGGCTTGCTGGAGAACGACCTCTTCATCGAGCGCTTCTTCAGCCACCACGAGGAGACGATCACCACAAGACAGGCCGCGGGGTTGCTGACCCTGATGGACCTGGCCGACAACGACCTGCTGGACCTGCTGCTCGGCCGCAACGAGCCGCAAGGCGAGGTCGACACTCCTGATGTGCGCGAAGTGCTGGCCCTGATGCGTTGCGCCCCCGTGGCGGCACGCAGCCAGTGGTCCCCTCAACCGAACTGAAGAAAGGCCCCGTGCCATGACCCCCTCCGACGTGAAAGCCACGCTGTCGTTTTCCGATGGCAGCCCGAGCATGGACCTGCCGATCTACAAGGGAACGATCGGCCCGGATGTGATCGACATCCGCAAGCTCTACGGGCAGACCGGCAAGTTCACCTACGACCCGGGTTTCCTGTCCACGGCGGCCTGCCAGTCGACCATCACCTATATCGACGGCGACAAGGGTGAACTGCTGTACCGCGGCTACCCGATCGAGGAGCTGGCGCAGAGCTGCGACTTCCTCGACACCTGCTACCTGCTGCTGTACGGCGAGCTGCCGAACGAGCGGCAGCAGAAGGACTTCCACAAGCTCGTCAACAGCCACTCGATGGTCAACGAGCAGATGCAGTTCTTCCTGCGCGGCTTCCGCCGCGACGCGCACCCGATGGCGGTGATGACGGGCCTGGTGGGCGCCCTCTCGGCCTTCTATCACGACAGCACCGACATCAACAACCCGCGCCACCGCGAGGTGGCGGCGATCCGGCTGATCGCCAAGATGCCCACGCTGGTGGCCATGGCCTACAAGTACGGCGTCGGCCAGCCCTACATGTACCCGCGCAACAACCTGTCGTATTCGGGAAACTTCATGCGCATGATGTTCGCCACGCCGTGCGAGGACTACGAGCCCAACGACGTGCTGGTGCGTGCGATAGACCGCATCTTCATCCTGCACGCCGACCACGAGCAGAACGCCAGCACCTCGACGGTGCGGCTGTGCGGCAGCTCGGGCACCAACCCGTTCGCGGCCATCGCCGCCGGCGTGGCCTGCCTGTGGGGCCCGGCGCACGGCGGCGCCAATGAGGCCTGCCTGAACATGCTGGAGGACATCCAGAAGATGGGCGGCGTCGAGAAGATCGGCGAGTTCATCAAGCAGGTCAAGGACAAGGACTCCAAGGTCAAGCTCATGGGCTTCGGCCACCGCGTCTACAAGAACTACGACCCGCGCGCCAAGCTCATGCGCGAGACCTGCCACGAGGTGCTCGAGGCCATGGGTCTGCAGGACGACCCGCTGTTCAAGCTGGCCATGACGCTGGAGAAGATCGCGCTGGAGGACGACTACTTCGTCAGCCGCAAGCTCTACCCGAACGTCGACTACTACTCGGGCATCGTGCAGCGCGCCATCGGCATTCCGGTGAGCCTGTTCACGGCGGTCTTCGCGCTGGCGCGCACGGTGGGCTGGATCGCGCAGCTCAACGAGATGATCGGCGACCCCGAATACAAGATCGGGCGCCCGCGCCAGCTCTTCACCGGCAGCGCGCGGCGCTCGGTCAAGCCGGTGTCGCAGCGCTGACCGACGCGGCGACCCGGCCGGGCCACGGCGGCCGGTTCGGCAGCAGCGGCCCGGACTCCCGAGCTCTCACTGGACTACCCTCCGCGCTACGCGCTCCGGGATGAGCGCCTGGGAGCGGCCCGGCGCGCTCATGCCGGCTCGCCGGCGGCGGCCTCCAAACCGCTGCGAAAGTGGTCCAGCATGCGGGCCGTGGCCTGCGAGCGCTGGCGCGACGCCAAGGCCGCCATCAGCGCGCGATGCTCGGCCAGAGAGTCCGCCAGCCGCCCCTGCTTGAGCAGGGAATGGTGACGGTTGAGCTTCATCATCTTGCGCAGGTCGGCCACGATCTGGCTGCGCCAGCGGTTGCCTCCGATCTGCAGCAAGGCCATGTGAAAGGCCTCGTTGGCGGCGAAGAAGGCATCGCGCTGGCGCGCCAGCTTCTCCAGCCGGTCGTGCAATTGCTGCAACTGCGCCAGTTCGGCTTCGCTGGCCTGTTCGGCCACGTCGCCGGCAGCGTCGCTCTCCAGCAAGGCCAGCAGATGGTAGATCTGCGCCACGTCTTCGCGCGACATCTCGGTGACGTAGGCGCCGCGCCGCACCTTCATCGTCACCAGGCCTTCCACCGCGAGCACCTTGAGCGCCTCGCGCAACGGCGTGCGGCTGATGCCGAATTCGGCGGCCAGCTTCAGCTCGTCGATCCAGCTGCCGGGCTCGAGCCGGCGCGTGTAGATGAGCTGGCGCAGCCGCTCGGCCACGTCCTGGTACAGGGCGCGGGGCGACAAAGGGCGTTGGGGTTCGAGGGCGGCCACGGTATGCTGCGCGGGAGGCGGTGTCAGGCAGACGCCGACATTCTGAATTCATAATTATGCATAATCCAGCGCGCCCACCCGCGTCGGTTGCCCGGCGATGCAACGCCGGCCGCATCGCAACGGCCACGCCGCCGGCCCGCTCGGGGCCGATGACCCCAGGAGACTTGCCATGAACGACAAAGCGTCCGAGTTTGCCGCCGCCACCCTGGATCAATGGGCCCGCGCGGCCGCGAAGTCCGCCCCCGGCGGCGATGTGGCGGCGTTGGACTGGGTCACGCCCGAGGGCTTGCGGATCAAGCCGCTGTACACCGCCGCCGATACCGCGGCGCTGCCGCACGCCAATACGCTGCCCGGCTTCGAACCCTTCGTGCGCGGCCCGCAGGCCACCATGTATGCCGTGCGGCCTTGGACCATCCGCCAGTACGCGGGCTTTTCCACCGCCGAGGAGAGCAACGCCTTCTACCGCCAGGCGCTGGCGGCCGGCGGGCAGGGTGTGAGCGTGGCCTTCGACCTGGCCACCCACCGCGGCTACGACAGCGACCACCCGCGCGTCACCGGCGACGTGGGCAAGGCCGGCGTGGCCATCGACAGCGTCGAGGACATGAAGATCCTGTTCGACGGCATCCCGCTCGACAAGGTGAGTGTCTCCATGACGATGAACGGCGCCGTGCTGCCGGTGCTGGCCGGCTACGTCGTGGCGGGCGAAGAGCAGGGCGTGGCGCAGGACCAGTTGAGCGGGACCATCCAGAACGACATCCTCAAGGAGTTCATGGTCCGCAACACCTATATCTACCCGCCCGAACCGAGCATGCGCATCGTGGGCGACATCATCGAATACACGGCGCAGCAGATGCCGAAATTCAATTCGATCAGCATCAGCGGCTACCACATGCAGGAAGCGGGTGCCAACCAGGCGCTGGAACTGGCCTTCACGCTGGCCGACGGCATGGAATATGTGAAGACCGCCGTGGCCAAGGGGCTGGATGTGGACGCCTTCGCCGGCCGGCTGAGCTTCTTCTGGGCGATCGGAATGAACTTCTACCTGGAGATCGCCAAGATGCGCGCGGCGCGGCTGCTGTGGGCGCGCATCATGAAGGGCTTCCAGGCGAAGAACCCGAAGAGCCTGATGCTGCGCACGCATTGCCAGACCAGCGGCTGGAGCCTGACCGAGCAGGACCCGTACAACAATATCGTGCGCACCACCGTCGAGGCCATGGCCGCGGTCTTCGGCGGCACGCAGAGCCTGCACACCAACAGTTTCGACGAGGCCATCGCGCTGCCCACCGAATTCAGCGCCCGCATCGCGCGCAACACCCAGCTCATCATCCAGGAAGAGACGCACATCACGAACGTGGTCGACCCCTGGGCCGGCAGCTACATGATGGAGACGCTCACCCAGCAGATGGCCGACAGCGCCTGGGCCATCATCGAGGAAGTGCAGGCGCTGGGCGGCATGACCAAGGCGGTGGACTCCGGCTGGGCCAAGCTGAAGATCGAGGCCAGCGCGGCCGAGAAGCAGGCGCGCATCGACAGCGGGCGCGATGTCATCGTCGGCGTCAACAAATACAAGCTGGCGACGCAGGACGTGGTGGCCGCGCGCGAGGTCGACAACGTGAAGGTGCGCGAAGGGCAGATCGCGCGGCTGGCGCAGGTGCGCGCCGCGCGCGACGGTGCCGCGGTGCAGTCGGCGCTGGCGGCATTGACGACTGCTGCGCAGTCCGGCAGCGGCAACCTGCTGGGCTTGAGCATCGCGGCCATTCGCGCGCGCGCCACGGTGGGCGAGGTGAGCGACGCCCTGGAGCAGATCTACGGGCGCCACCGCGCCGATATCCAGAAGGTGACCGGTGTGTATGCCGCTGCCTACGACAGCGCCGAGGGCTGGGACCAGCTCAAGGCCGAGATCGCCGCTTTCGGCACCGAGCACGGCCGCCGGCCGCGCGTGATGATCGCCAAGCTCGGCCAGGACGGTCACGACCGCGGTGCCAAGGTGGTGGCCACGGCCTTCGCCGACCTGGGCTTCGACGTCGATATCGGTCCGCTGTTCCAGACCCCGGCGGAATGCGCGCGCCAGGCGATCGAGAACGACGTGCATGCCGTCGGCGTGAGCACGCTGGCCGCCGGCCACAAGACGCTGGTGCCGGCGATCATCCAGGCGCTGAAGGCGCAGGGCGCCGACGACATCATCGTCTTCGTCGGCGGCGTGGTGCCGCAGCAGGACTATGAGTTCCTCTATCAGGCCGGCGTCAAGGGCATCTACGGTCCGGGCACGCCGATCCCGGCCAGTGCCAAGGACGTGCTCGAGCACATTCGCCAGGCCAGCCGCTGAAAGCCCTTGCCAGTCCGCTGCAGGCCTTGCCCGTGCCGCCCCGCTTCGTCCTGCAGGCCGCCACGGCGGATGACTTCGAGGCCCTGCACGCACTGCGCCTGCGCGCCATGCGTCCGAGCCTGGAACGGTTGGGCCGCTACGACGAACGGCGCATCCGCGACGACCTGGCACGCAGTTTCGATCCGGCGCCCATGCACCACATCGTGGTCGATGGCCGGCGCGTCGGCTTCGTCTCGCTGAAGACGCTGTCGCATGCAATGCGGCTGGACCACCTTTATATCGACCCGGCGGAGCAGGAGCACGGCTACGGCCATGAGGTGCTGGGTTGGGTGTGCGAGCAGGCCGACCACGCGCAGTTGCCGGTGGAACTGTGTGCGCTGAAGGGCAGCGACGCCGTGCGCTTCTACCTGCGCCACGGCTTCGCGCTCACCGGCGAAGGCGAGTGGGACTACGACTTCGTGCGCATGCCGCAGTCGGGCGGCGTGCGTGCCGTGCGCGCCTGGTGGCAGGCGCTGCAGGCGCGTGACTGGGCGCGTGCGAAGGCCTTGTTGCGCAGCGACCTGCAGGTCATGTGGTGGAGCAGTGGCGAGTCCTTCGACGGCCCGGCCGGCTTCATCGAGGCGCAGGCGCGTTATCCCGAGGGCTGGACCCTCCAGCTCATCGAGGTCTCGCCGCTGCAGGACGGCCGCGTCGTGTCGGTGGCGCGCGTCGACCATCCGCCGCGGGCTTTCTTCGCCACCTCGTTTTTCCATCTGGAAGATGGGTTCATCTTTGCGATCGACGAATACTGGGCCACGGTCGAGGAGCCGCCCGCCTGGCGTACGGCCGCCGCGCTGCCGGGCTGGCAGCGCATCGAGCCCCATGACGACCCGCGGGCGCACACGCCATGAAGTCCCCCGCCGCCCTGCCCGCCGCCGACCAGGCCCTGGCCGACGCGCTGCTGCATGGCGCCGGCCCGGCGCAGCGCCGCGCACTGGCCAAGATCATCACGCTGCTGGAATCCACCCGCGCCGACCACCGCACGCGCGCCGACGAATTGCTGAATGCACTGCTGCCGGCCAGCGGACGTTCGTTCCGCCTGGGCATCAGCGGCGTGCCCGGTGTGGGCAAGAGCACCTTCATCGAAGCCCTGGGCCTGTTCCTCATCGAGCGCGGACACCACGTGGCGGTGCTCGCGGTGGACCCCAGTTCCAGCATCAGTGGTGGCTCGATCCTGGGCGACAAGACGCGCATGGAAAGGCTCAGCGTGCACGAGCGCGCCTTCATCCGCCCCAGCCCGGCGGCCGGCAACCTGGGCGGCGTGGCCGAGAAGACGCGCGAAGCCATGCTGGTGTGCGAAGCCGCTGGTTTCGACACCGTGATCGTCGAAACCGTCGGCGTGGGCCAGAGCGAGACCGCGGTGGCCGGCATGACCGACATGTTCGTGCTGATGCAGCTGCCGAACGCCGGTGACGACCTGCAGGCCATCAAGAAGGGCGTGATGGAGCTGGCCGACCTGGTGCTCATCAACAAAGCCGACCTCGACGAGGCGGCCGCCACGCGCGCGCGGGCTCAGATCACCAGTGCGTTGCGCCTCTTCGGTCCGCATGCCCAGGCCGCGGCGCAGGTGCTGCAGCTCAGTGCCCTGAAGGGGTCGGGGCTGGAAGCATTCTGGCGCGCGGTGAGCACCTTCCGCGACCAGCGCGTGGCCAGCGGCCAGCTCGCGCAGCGCCGACGCCAGCAGGACCGGGCCTGGATGTGGGAGCGCGTGGAAGCCGGCCTGCGCCAGCGCTTCCGCCAGCACCCGGCGGTACGCGCCGCGCTGCCGGGTTTCATGGCCGACGTGGAAACCGGCCGCCTGGCCGCATCGGTGGCCGCGCGGCGGTTGCTGGACCTGATGAACTGACGAACGAACGAGGAGAAGACGATATGCACGACATCATCGAACAGCTCGAAAGCAAGCGGGCGCTGGCCCGCCTGGGCGGGGGCGAAAAACGCATCGACGCCCAGCACGCCAAGGGCAAGCTCACCGCACGCGAGCGGCTGGAACTGCTCTTCGACGAAGGCACGTTCGAGGAATGGGACATGTTCGTCGAGCACCGCTGCGGCGACTTCGGCATGCAGGACAACAAGATCCCGGGCGACGGTGTCGTCACCGGCTACGGCATGATCAACGGCCGCCTGGTGTTCGTCTTCAGCCAGGACTTCACCGTCTTCGGCGGCGCGCTGAGCGAAGCCCACGCCGAGAAGATCTGCAAGATCATGGACCAGGCCATGAAGGTGGGGGCGCCCGTGATCGGCCTCAACGACAGCGGCGGCGCGCGCATCCAGGAAGGCGTGGCCTCGCTCGGCGGTTATGCCGAGGTCTTCCAGCGCAACGTGCTGGCCAGCGGCGTGATCCCGCAGATCAGCCTGATCATGGGCCCGTGCGCCGGCGGCGCGGTGTATTCGCCGGCCATGACCGACTTCATCTTCATGGTCAAGGACAGCAGCTACATGTTCGTCACCGGCCCCGAGGTGGTGAAGACCGTGACGCACGAGGAGGTGACAGCCGAGGAACTGGGCGGCGCCATCACGCACAACACCAAGAGCGGTGTCGCCGACCTGGCATTCGAGAACGACGTCGAGGCCATCCTGATGACGCGGCGCCTGTTCAACTATCTGCCGCTGAACAACCGCGAGAAGCCGCCCGTGCGCCGCAGCGGCGACCCGGCCGAACGGCTGGACCATTCGCTGGACACGCTGGTGCCCGACAACCCGAACAAGCCCTACGACATCAAGGAGTTGATCTACAAGGTGGTGGACGACGGCGACTTCTTCGAGCTGCAGCGCGACCAGGCGCGCAATATCGTCATCGGCTTCGGCCGTCTCGACGGCCAGCCGGTGGGCATCGTCGCCAACAACCCGCTGGTGCTGGCCGGCTGCCTGGACATCCGCAGCAGCATCAAGGCGGCACGCTTCGTGCGCTTCTGCGACGCCTTCAATATCCCGGTGGTGACCTTCGTCGACGTGCCCGGCTTCATGCCCGGCACGGCGCAGGAATACGGCGGCATCATCCGCCACGGCGCCAAGCTGCTGTATGCCTATGCCGAGTGCACAGTGCCCAAGGTGACGGTGATCACGCGCAAGGCCTACGGCGGCGCCTACGACGTGATGAGCTCCAAGCACCTGCGCGGCGACGTCAATTTCGCCTGGCCCAACGCGGAAATTGCCGTGATGGGGGCCAAGGGCGCGGTGGAGATCATCTTCCGCGAGGACAAGGCCGACCCGGCCAAGTTGGCGGCACGCGAGGCCGAATACAAGGCGCGCTTCGCCAACCCTTTCGTGGCCGGCGCCCGCGGCTATATCGACGACGTGATCCAGCCGCACGAGACGCGCAAGCGCATCTGCCGCTCGCTGGCCATGCTGAGGGACAAGAAGCTCGAGAACCCGTGGCGCAAGCACGGAAACATTCCGCTGTAGCTCCTTACAATGAAGTAAGGAATTGACGGAGATCCCGATGTCCACCGCCACGCTCACCAGCAAGGGCCAGATCACCATCCCGGCAGAGGTGCGCCGCGAGCTCAACGTAGGAACGGGCGACCGCATCGAGTTCGTGCAGATCGAACCCGGACGCTACGAGGTGGTCGCGGCCACGCGCTCGGTGCGCGAACTGAAGGGCCTGTTCGGCCCGGCCCGGCGGACCGTGAGCATCGACGAGATGAACCGCACCATCGCCGAACGCGCGGCCTCGGCCGGATTGCGGGCGGCTCCCAAGGGAAGGCGAGCCAGGTGATCGGCCTCGATACCAACGTGCTGGCCCGCTACGTGATGCAGGACGATCCGCGGCAGTCGCCCCGGGCGACGCGCCTGATGGAATCGCTCAGCGCCGAGGCGCCCGGTTTCGTGTCCGTGGTGACGCTGGTGGAACTCGTCTGGGTCTTGTCGGGCAGTTACGGCCTGAATCGTGCCCAGGTGGCCACGGTGCTCGAGACCTTGCTGCGCAGCCGGGAACTGGTCATCGACCGTGCCGAACCCGTTGCGCATTCGCTGGGCCGCTTCGGCTCGGCAGGCGCCGACTTCGCGGATGCGCTGATCGAGCGTATCGCGGCGGCTGCCGGTTGCGGCGTGACGATGACTTTCGACGTCGGCGCCGCAAGGGCCGCCGGCATGACGCTGGTGCCTTGAAGCGATGGCGGCCAACGTCGACAAAGCGCGAGGCCTGGCTCGATTCGCCGAGCGACACGCGGCGTTGTTTGGTCGCATTCAACTCATTCGCAAGCGCAAGGCCGCTGGAGGCGGCGAGCAGTTCGTGCGCCTGGATATCAATCGCGTGGAGACGATGCGAAGCTTGCTGCTGGTGAATCACGCATCACAACTCGACGCTCTCTTCGATGGAGTTCACTGATGTTCAAGAAGATCCTCATTGCCAACCGCGGCGAGATCGCCTGCCGCGTCATCAAGACCGCCCGCAAGATGGGCATCGCCACGGTGGCCGTCTACTCCGAGGCCGACCGTGATGCGCGCCATGTGGATCTGGCCGACGAAGCCGTGCTCATCGGCCCCGCGCCCAGCCGCGAGAGTTATCTGCGCGCCGACAGGATCATCCAGGCCTGCAAGGACACCGGCGCCGGGGCCGTTCACCCGGGCTATGGTTTCCTGAGCGAGAACGAGGACTTCGCGCGCCGGGTGGAAGAGGAAGGCATCGCCTTCATCGGCCCCAAGCACTACAGCATCGCGGCCATGGGCGACAAGATCGCATCCAAGAAACTGGCGCTGGAAGCCCAGGTCAATACCATCCCGGGCTGGAATGCGGCCATCGACACACCCGAGCATGCGGTGAAGATCGCCGCCGACATCGGCTACCCGGTGATGATCAAAGCCAGCGCCGGCGGCGGCGGCAAGGGCCTGCGCGTGGCGCGCGACGACAAGGAAGCCTTCGAGGGCTTCACATCGTGCCGCAACGAGGCGCTGAGCAGCTTCGGCGACGACCGCGTGTTCATCGAGAAATACGTGGAGGAGCCGCGCCACGTCGAGATCCAGGTGCTGGGCGACGCCCACGGCCACGTGGTCTACCTGCACGAGCGTGAATGTTCGTTGCAGCGCCGGCACCAGAAGGTGATCGAGGAGGCGCCTTCGCCCTTCATCAGCGACGCCACGCGAAGGGCCATGGGTGAGCAGGCCGTGGCGCTGGCCAAGGCGGTGAAATACCAGAGCGCGGGCACGGTGGAATTCGTGGTCGGCAAGGACCAGAGCTTCTACTTCCTGGAGATGAATACGCGGCTGCAGGTGGAGCACCCGGTCACCGAAAGCATCACCGGCATCGACCTCGTGGAGCAGATGATCCGCGTGGCGGCGGGCGAACCGCTGCCGTTCCAGCAGGCCGACATCCCGCGCCGAGGCTGGGCCATCGAATGCCGCATCAATGCCGAGGACCCGTTCCGCGGCTTCCTGCCTTCCACCGGCCGCCTGGTGCGCTACCTGCCGCCGCCGCAGACCATGGAAGCGGCAATGCCGGTGCCGGTGCACGGCGGCGTGCGCGTGGACACCGGCGTGTACGAAGGCGGCGAGATCCCGATGTACTACGACTCGATGATCGCCAAGCTCATCGTGCACGGGCGCGACCGCTTCGAGGCCATCGCGCGCATGCGCGAGGCGCTCAACGGCTTCGTCATCCGTGGCGTGTCCAGCAATATCCCGTTCCAGGCAGCGCTGCTGGCGCACCCGAAATTCGTGGCCGGCGACTTCAATACCGGCTTCATCGCCGAACATTACGGCCAGGGCTTCCGCGCCGAGGACGTGCCGCACGAGGACCCCGACTTCCTGGTCGCGCTCGCCGGCGCCGCCTACCGCCGCTACCTGGCACGCGCGGCCGGCATCAGCGGGCAACTGGCCGGGCACGGCGTCGTCATCGGCAACGATTTCGTCGTCGTCGTCAAGGGCGCGCGGGGCGAGCACACGCACGTGCCGGTGCGCATCGAGGCCGAGGGCGTCACCACCGTGATCGTGAACGCTCGCGCCTACGCCATCGTCAACGACTGGCACTTCGGCGGCATCCGCGCCCAGGGCCACTGCAACGGCCACCCCTTCACCGCGCAGGTGGAACGCCACGGTCTGTGGCTGCGTGTCGAACACAACGGCCTGCGCATCGACGCCCAGGTGATGAGCGCACGCGCCGCCGAACTGCTGCGCGTGATGCCGTTCAAGGCCCCGGTGGACATGAGCAAATTCCTGCTCTCGCCGATGCCGGGGCTGCTGGTGGACATCACCGTGCAGCCGGGGCAGGTGGTGCAGACCGGCGAGCGGCTGGCCGTCATCGAGGCCATGAAGATGGAGAACATCCTCACCGCCACGCGCGACGGCACGGTGAAGGAACTGCTGGCCGCCAAGGGCGAGAGCCTGGCCGTCGATCAACCCATCCTGAGTTTTGCCTGATGAACAGCGACAAACCTTTCCGCATCCTGGGCTTGCAGCAGGTGGCCATCGGCGGGCCCAGCAAGAAGCGGCTGCGTGCGCTGTGGGTCGACATCTTCGGCCTGTCCATCACCACCACCTTCGCCAGCGAGCGCGAGAACGTCGACGAGGACGTGTGTGCCCTGGGCCGCGGCCCTCATGCGGTGGAAGTGGACCTGATGCAGCCGCTGGACCCCGAGAAGAAGCCTGCCGTGCACGCCACGCCGCTGAACCACGTGGGCCTGTGGGTCGACGACCTGCCCCAGGCGGTGGCGTGGATGGCGGCGCATGGTGTGCGCTTCGCTCCCGGTGGCATCCGCAAGGGCGCCACCGGCCACGATATCTGCTTCATCCACCCCAAGGGCAACGAGGAATTTCCGCTCGGCGGCGAAGGCGTGCTGATCGAACTGGTGCAGGCGCCGCCCGAGGTGATCGCGGCGCTTTCGTAGGCCCGAGTTCAGGCCATTTTCACCGCGGTGCCGCTGACGGCGACCATCAGCATGCCGTTGGTCTCGCCCAGCACCTCGTAGTCGAAGTCGATGCCGACCACGCCGTCGGCGCCCATCTCGCGCGCGGCCACCACCATGTCCTGCAGCGCCGCGTCGCGCGCGCCCGACAGGGCGCGCTCGTAACCGCCGGCGCGGCCGCCGACCACGTCGCGCAACGACGAGAACATATCGCGGAAGAGATTGGCGCCGATGATGGCTTCGCCGTTGACGAGGCCGAGAAATTTGGCGATGCGTGCGCCTTCGCCGGCGGGCACGACGGTGGCGAGAAAAAAGCCTTCGTCGGTTTTCGAGAACCAGCCCATAAGCCACTCCTGTCGTTGGTTGATCATCATGTCTGCGCTGGCGTATCCGGCTTGTTCGGCAAGCCCGGACACTCCCTGCGGTCACCGGTGTCGGCGCTACAGTCTTTCTCTCCGCATCGTCGAGCCCAGCCATGAACCTCACGTCCTACCTTGAACAACTGCTGAAGACGGGCACGTCCGCGCTCGGCCAGGCCACGTCCGGCATGCAGCCGGGCGACGGCCGCAAATATGCCACCGGCGCGGCTGTGGGCGGGGTGCTGGGCCTGCTGCTGGGCAGCAAGAGCGGCCGCCGCATGGGCGGCAAGGCGCTGAAGGCGGGCAGTGTGGTGGCCCTGGGTGCGCTGGCCTGGAAGGCCTATGGCGACTGGCAGCGGCAGAACGCCGCCGCCACAGCGCCCAGCGCCGCGCCGGGTGCCTTGCCCGGTGCAGCACCCGGTGCCGCCTTGCCGGCGCCGGCCAGCTTTGCCGCCTTGCCCGCACCGCAACTGGAAATCCACAGCCGTGCCATGCTCAAGGCGCTGATCGCCGCCGCCAAGTCCGACGGCCACATGGACGACGCCGAGCGTGGCCAGGTCGAGGAGGTCCTGCACCGCCTGAATGCCGACACCGAGACGCGGGCCTGGGTCGACACCGAACTGCGCCGCCCGGTGGACCCGGCCGACGTGGCCGCCGCCGCCACCAGTCCCGAGCTGGCCGCCGAGATCTACCTGGCCAGCGTGCTGGTGGTGGACGACACCACGGTGATGGAGCGCGCCTACCTGGACGAACTGGCGCGCCGGCTGCAGCTGGCGCCGGGGCTGAAGGCCGAACTGGAGGCGCGCGCGGCCGCGGCCTGAAGCCCTGCGCCGCGCCCGGTGGCGCCCAGCCGTGGCTCACTGCACGAGCAATCGAGGCGTGAGGGCAGCTGCCGACTGGCGCAGACCCTGGCCGGAGCGCCTGGGCGCGATGCGGGACAATCGCAGGCTTGGAGGTTGACCGCAAGATGGCCCGAACCCTGTACGACAAGCTGTGGGACGAACATGTCGTCCACACCGAGGAAGACGGCA
>Ga0209254_10002912_pt1 | contig 15622 bp, 12 predicted proteins | sample FrelakmetDIP11DI_FD_187148 | JGI IMG/M metagenome (GOLD analysis project Ga0209254, IMG submission 187148) | Freshwater lake sediment microbial communities from the University of Notre Dame, USA, for methane emissions studies - DIP11 DI (SPAdes)... | ecosystem: Environmental > Aquatic >...
GTGGTCGGCGTCGGTCCCCCCGCGACGCGAAACCGTGAACCCGGTCAGGCCCGGAAGGGAGCAGCCGCAGCGGTGGATGCGGGCGCCGGGGTGTGGCTGACGCAGACCGCCGCCCTATCGCATGGAGGACTCGGCTGCGATCGCCGCGCCTTCGGTTACACTCTCGCGCATTCCCAGCGGCCGATCGGTGGAATGACCCGCGCATGACCTACCAGGTGCTTGCCCGTAAATGGCGCCCCAGGGCCTTCGCCGACATGGTGGGCCAGCAGCATGTGGTGCGCGCCCTGGGCAACGCCCTGGACCGCGATCAGCTCCATCACGCCTACCTCTTCACCGGCACCCGCGGCGTCGGCAAGACCACCTTGGCGCGCATTCTCGCCAAGGCGCTCAACTGCGAGCGGGGCGTCAGCTCCACGCCCTGCGGCGCGTGCGGCGCCTGCCTGGAGATCGACGCAGGACGTTTCGTGGATCTGCTGGAGGTCGACGCGGCGTCCCGCACCAAGGTGGATCAGACCCGGGAGCTCCTGGAGAACGTGCCCTATGCACCGGTCCGGGGCCGCTACAAGGTGTACCTGATCGACGAGGTCCACATGTTCTCCGGGCACAGCTTCAACGCCCTGCTGAAGACCCTGGAGGAGCCACCCCCCCATGTGAAGTTCCTGCTCGCTACCACCGACCCCCAAAAGGTCCCGGTGACGGTCCTCTCCCGCTGTCTTCAGTTCAATCTGCGCCGCCTGCTGCCTGAGGAGATCCGTGCGCGGCTCCAGCAGGTCCTGGAGACCGAAGGCCTGAACCATGAGCCGACCGCCCTGGGGCTCCTGGCCCGCGCCGCCGACGGCAGTATGCGCGACGGCCTGAGCCTGCTGGATCAGGCCATCGCCTTCGGCGGCGGGCAGGTGACGGAGGCGGAGGTGCGGGCCATGCTGGGTAGCCTGAGCTGTGACCTCGGCTTCGAGCTGGTGGCGGCCCTGGCGGACGGCGATGGGACACGCCTGCTCGCGGAGGTGGAGCGCATCAGCAGCCTCACCCCGGACTTCGGAGAGCTCTTGAGGGAGCTGATCGGCCTGCTGCACCGAATCGCACTCTTCCAGCAGGTGCCAGGGTTGATCGCCACCGACGACCCGGACCGCGAGCAGATCGGTCAGCTGGCGGAGCGACTCTCGCCGGAGGACCTCCAGCTCCACTACCAGATAGCGCTCACCGGCCAGCAGGATCTTCCGCTGGCCCCAGACCCACGGGTGGGATTCGAGATGGTGCTGCTGCGGGCCCTAGCCTTTCGGCCCGCCGGATCCGACCAAAGCAGGGCCGAGTCCATTGATCGGGCATTTGATTCACGGACATCTAAGCAAGAACCCGCGAGGCGATCCGGCACGGCCCCGGGCACACCCCGGGACGCGACCCCGGCGGCTGCCGCATCCCCCGATCCGCGACCAGGCGCCCCTTCGACCGCCAGGGCGGCCGTTCGTGAGACGTCCGCCGCGGGTGTCCGCGACAGCGCTACTCCCGCGCTCGGGTGTACCGCGGACTGGCATCGCCTGGTGGACGGTCTGCAGGTGGGCGGAATCGCCAGCCAACTGGCCCACAACTGTACCCTTCTCGACTGGACCGCCGGTCGCCTGACCCTGGCCCTGGACCCGACAGCGGAGCAGCTGCGCTCCCGGGGCACCGAGCAACGCCTGCGCGAGGCCTTGGAGGGGGCGCTGGGGGTGCCCGTGCAGATCGACATCCAGGTCGCCCGGCCGCAGCAGGAGACGCCGGCCCAGCGCCGGCTCCGGGAGGGGGAGGAACGTCAATCGAGGGCCCAGGAGACCATGGACAATGACCCGGTCGTGTTGGGGTTGCGGGAGCAGCTCGACGCCCAGTGGGTCCCAGGGTCCGTACAGCCCACAGACTGAGACCCTACCACGGCGGCGGGCCCCTTGCTCAGAACGCCGAGGTCCATTCACTCAAGGTAAGACGACATGAAAGGCGGAATCGGAAACCTACTGAAGCAGGCCCAGAAGATGCAGGAGGAGCTGGCGCGCACCCAGGAGCGGCTGGCCCAGGAGGAGGTGGTCGGCGAGTCCGGCGGGGGCATGGTGCGGATCACCATGAACGGCCGGCACGAGGTCAAGCGGGTGGAGATCGACCCCTCCCTGATGGGTGACGACAAGGAGATGCTGGAGGACCTGGTGGCCGCCGCCTTCAACGCCGCCGCCCAGCGGGTGGCCGAGCGGATGCAGCAGAACATGGCCGACCTCACCGCCGGCATGCCCCTGCCCCCCGGCTTCAAGCTCCCCTTCTAAGGGCCAGCGCGCCGCTACCTCACCAAGTAACCGATGGCCGAGCGCACCCTGCTCAACCAACTCGTCGAGGCCCTGCGGTGCCTGCCGGGGGTGGGGCCTAAGTCCGCCCAACGGATTGCCTTTCACCTGCTCGAGCGGGACCGGGAGGGGGGCAAACGCCTGGCCCGCACCCTGGCGGAGGCCATGGAGCGCATCCACCGCTGCAACCGCTGCCGGACCTTGACGGAGCGGGAGATTTGCCCCCTATGCTCCAATCCGAACCGCGACCCTGGTCTCCTGTGCGTGGTGGAGCAGCCCTCGGAGATCGTCGCCCTGGAGCAGGCCACCGACTATCGGGGGCTCTATTTCGTGCTCGGCGGGCGGCTCTCGCCCCTGGACGGCATGGGGCCCGAGGAGCTGGGCCTGAAGCTCCTGGAGGCGCGGCTCAAGGAGGGGGGCGTCCGCGAGCTGATCCTCGCCATCAGCCCCACGGTGGAGGGCAGCGTTACTTCCGACTACATTGCCCAATGCGCCCAGGGCACGGACACCACCGTGACCCGCATCGCCCATGGGGTGCCCCTGGGGGGCGAGCTGGAGCACGTGGACGGCGGCACCCTGGCCCTTGCCTTTGCCGGCAGGCGCTCCCTTTGAATATGGGATCCCAGCTCAATCGACCGCCCCCCAATCGACCGACCAATCTACGTTCGATTTTCGCAACCAAGGCTTCCGATCGGGTCGGGACCCTCGCTACTCGCTACTCGCTACTCGCTACTCAATCATGACAGACACCATCTTCGGAAAAATCGCCCGAGGCGAGATCCCGGCGGACCTGGTCTACGAGGACGAGGATCTGGTGGCCTTCCGGGACATCAGCCCCCAGGCCCCGGTCCATCTCCTCATTATTCCCCGCAAGACCATCCCGACCCTGAACGACGCGGGCCCCGAGGACGCCGAGCTAATCGGCAAGCTGTTCCTGGCCGCGGCCCGGGTCGCACGGGAGTCCGGAATCGCCGAGCGGGGCTACCGCACCGTCGTCAACTGCAACGCGGCGGCGGGGCAGACCGTCTTTCACCTGCACCTGCACGTGCTGGGTGGCCGGCCCCTCCAGTGGCCTCCGGGTTAACTCCGAAGGACGATTTGGAAACTGCGAGCCAGGCCACCCCGTCGACACTATGCCAGCGCGCGGCAAGCGGTTAGCATGAGCGGCGCCCGGAGGGCCAAGGCAGCGACCGGTCCCGGTTCAACCCTTGAAACTGGATTTCGTAATTGGCCGCAAATCCACGCCAACGGACGCAAATCGATCGGCAAGGTTGGATGTCAGGCGCCATCAGGAAGAGAAGACGCTCACAGGACATGAGGTCTTTTTTCATTTGCGTGGATTTGCGTTCATTTGCGGCTGATCCGCTTTCTTCAGGTCTAATAACCAAGCAGGCGCCTTCAGACCTCGGAGCCCAATCCGAGGCGATGGGCGCCAGACAGGGGGCCAGCGGCCCCACCGGCACACAAGGAGAACCCCGGGGCGCCTTGCCCCCGACCAACCCATGGCTGTGAACCCATCATCCTCCGCCGGATCCCCCGCGGGCGCATTGCCGACCGCCTTCGAGCTCAAGGCCGCGGGCTTCACCCTGCCCGTGATCCGCCTGCTAGCGGGCAATATGGAGGCGGTCGCCGAGCAGCTCGGGGTCAAGGTCGAGCAGGCACCCGAGTTCTTCCGCAACACGCCGGTGGTGATTGATCTAAGCGCCTTTCCGCCGGGGGCGGACGAGGTGGAGTTTCCCTTGCTGGTCGGGCTCCTGCGGGGCTACGGGATGATCCCCTTCGGCGTGCGCGGCGGGACCAAGTCCCAGAACACGGCGGCGGAGGCGATGGAGCTGGCGATCCTCAGCGATACCTTCGCCCGCGTCACCAAGCCCGCGGCCTCCCCACGCGGGCCCCAAGGGGCGCCGGCGGCGGCCCAGCCCGCACCCAAGCCCCCGCCGAGTCCCCGGGAGCCCCAGCGCCGCTCACCCCAGGGGTCCACCCTGGTGACGCGCCCGGTACGCTCGGGGCAGCGCATCTATGCAGCGGGGGGCGACCTCGCCGTGGTGGCACCCGTGAGCTCGGGGGCGGAATTGATGGCGGACGGCAGCATCCACGTCTACGGCCCCCTTCGCGGCCGGGCCCTGGCGGGCATGAACGGCAATCTCGAGGCCCGCATCTTTTGCCAGGACCTCCAGGCCGAGCTGGTCTCGGTGGCCGGGCACTACCGGATCAGCGAGAACATCCCGAGCGAGCTGCGCGGGATGCCGGTGCAGATCTACCTGGACCAGAAGGTCCTGCGCATCGAACGGCTTTGATGGTCACCGGTGGGCTTAGGGCCCCCGGCAGCCCCCAAACATTTCCCGGAGATCCCCTGAGGAGGACCCAAACTTGGCGAGAATCATCGTGATCACATCGGGCAAGGGCGGGGTCGGCAAGACCACCACGTCCGCCGCGCTGGCCATGGGTTTGGCCCAGCGGGGTCACCGGACCGCCGTCGTCGACTTCGACGTGGGGCTGCGCAACCTTGACCTCATCATGGGGTGCGAGCGGCGGGTGGTCTACGACTTCGTCAACGTGATCAATCAGGAGGCCAACCTCAACCAGGCCCTGATCCGGGACAAGCGTTGCGACGACCTCTATGTGCTGCCCGCTTCCCAGACCCGGGACAAGGAGGCGCTCACAAAGGACGGGGTGGGCCGGGTGCTGGACGAGCTGTCCCAGAGCTTCGACTATGTGGTCTGCGACTCCCCCGCCGGGATCGAGCACGGGGCCACCATGGCCATGTACTACGCCGACGACGCGGTGGTGGTGACCAACCCGGAGGTCTCCTCGGTACGGGACTCGGACCGTATGCTCGGCATCCTCTCCAGCAAGTCCAAGCGCGCCGAGACCAATGATGAGCCGATCCGCGAGTACCTGCTCCTGACCCGCTACGACCCGCTGCGGGTGCAGAGTGGCGAGATGCTGAGCGTCAAGGACGTGCAGGATATCCTTTCCTTGAGCCTGCTCGGGGTCATCCCGGAATCCAAGGCGGTGCTCAGCGCCTCCAACTCCGGGGTCCCGGTGGTACTGGATCGCGAGAGCGACGCTGGTCAGGCCTATGGGGATGCGGTGGGCCGCTACCTGGGGGAAGACGTCCCGCACCGCTTCATCGAGGCCGAGAGGAAGGGCTTCTTAAGACGCCTGTTCGGAGGCTAAGCCATGGGTCTACTCGACTTGTTCCTGCGCAGCCGACCGAAGGGCACGGCCAACGTCGCCAAGGAGCGTCTCCAGATCCTGGTGGCCCACGACCGGGCCGAGCGTCACCGCCCCCCCTATCTCCAGAAGCTCCAGCGGGAGATCCTGGAGGTCATCCGCAAGTACGTGGAGATCGACCTCAACGCGGTGTCGGTCAACTACGAGCAGGGAGACACCCACGAGGTCCTGGAGCTCAACATCGTCCTGCCCGAAACGGCCAGACATCGGGCTTGAAGAAGTGGCGAGTAACGAGGGCCGAAACGATAGACCACCGCGTTGAGGGATCGACATGGAGGCGCATCGACGCCTCCACCATCCCCATCTTGTCCGATGGCAAGCGATTCAGGTAGGCCCCGCGGATACACTCCTTCGAGAGTACTCGCCACTCGCCACTCGCCACTCGCTACTCGCTACTTCTTCACGGCGCCAACCGCTCGATCTCCCAATCCCCCCCCGCCCCACGACGATAGCGGAAGCGATCGTGGAGGCGGCTCTCCCGCCCCTGCCAGAGCTCGATCTCATCGGGCTCCACCCGGTAGCCACCCCAAAAGTCCGGCAGGGGCACCTGCCCCTCGCCGAAGCGGCGCTTCATTTCCGCGACCTTCTGCTCCAGCAAGGAGCGCGAGCTGATCACCTGACTCTGGGGCGAGGCCCAGGCCCCGATCTGGCTTCCCCGAGGGCGGGTGAGGAAGTACTTGAGTGACTCCGCCGATGGGATCCTTCGCGCGATCCCCGTAATTTGCACCTGGCGGGCCAGGGCTACCCAGGGGAAGAGCAGTGCCACCCGCGAGTTCTCACCGATCTGACGTGCCTTGCGGCTCTCGTAGTTGGTGAAAAAGACGAATCCACGCGCATCGTAGAGCTTGAGGAGCACGGTTCGGGCGTAGGGCTGGCCCTGGGCATCGACCGTCGCCAGGGTCATGGCGTTGGGCTCCGGGATGTCCTGGGCAATGGTCTCCTCGAACCAGCGCTGAAACTGGCGGATGGGATCCGGATCCAGCCCCTGCTCCGACAGCCCGTGGGCCATGGCCGCATCGCGAAAGGCTTGGGGATTGACGTTCATGGGAATCCTTGAGTTTGGCCTCGGCGCCCTAGCAGGGGACTCCTCGGGGTCTCCGGCCGGGCAAAGGGTCGAGTTGGGAGACGAAAATCTAAGCAGCATCCATGCTTGCAACCAGAATGCATGTTTGTCATTGGCAATAGACAAGATTACTAGAATTGCTTCGTCAAATGCTTTTTGCTCGGGTAATTTGATTTCTCAAGACCAATCAAACTGGTCGGCGACTAACCGCGGGGCTCGTGACTGGACCCGAGAGCATCGGGTCCACCCCCAGTGAGGACCTTGGGCACGGCAAGACAGCGGCGCTTCATCCACCTAGCTTGAGGAGCAAACCCCCATGACCCGCGACGAGCAGATTAAGGCCCTGGAGACGGACTGGGCCGAAAACCCCCGCTGGACCGACGTCAAGCGCGGCTATGCCGCCGCCGACGTGGTGCGCCTGCGCGGCAGCGTGCAGCCCGAGCACACCTACGCTAGGCGGGGCGCCGAGCGGCTCTGGCAGCTCCTGCGCGGCGGCGCCGCCAAGGGCTACGTCAACTGCATGGGGGCCATCACCGCCGGTCAGGCCATGCAGCAGGCCAAGGCCGGTGTCGAGGCCATCTATCTCTCCGGCTGGCAGGTGGCCGCCGACGGCAACACCTCCGAGACCATGTACCCGGACCAGTCACTCTATGCCTACGACTCGGTACCCACCATGGTGCGGCGCATCAACAACAGCTTCAAGCGGGCCGACGAGATCCAGTGGTCCCGCGGCACTGGTCACGGCGAACCGGGCTACATCGATTACTTCCTGCCCATCGTGGCGGACGCAGAGGCGGGCTTCGGCGGCGTGCTGAATGCCTTCGAGCTGATGAAGAACATGATCGCCGCGGGCGCCGCCGGGGTGCACTTCGAGGATCAACTCGCGGCCGTCAAGAAATGCGGGCATATGGGCGGAAAGGTCCTGGTGCCCACCCGGGAGGCGGTGGAAAAGCTCATCGCCGCTCGCCTCGCCGCCGATGTCATGGGCGTTCCGACCCTGCTGCTAGCCCGCACCGACTCCGAGGCGGCCAACCTGCTGACCAACGACGTGGACCCTAATGACCGGCCTTTCCTTACGGGTGAGCGGACCTCCGAGGGCTTCTACCGGGTGAGGAACGGCCTGGAGCAGGCCATCAGCCGGGGCCTCGCCTATGCCCCCTACGCGGATCTGGTGTGGTGCGAGACCGGCACCCCCGACCTGGGCTTCGCCCGGGAGTTCGCGAGCGCGGTGCGGGCGCAGAACCCCAACAAGCTGCTGGCCTACAACTGCTCACCGTCCTTCAACTGGAAGAAGAATCTGGACGACGTAACCATCGCCCGCTTCCAGGACGAGCTCTCGGACATGGGCTACAAGTACCAGTTCATCACCCTGGCAGGCATCCACAGCATGTGGTTCAACATGTTCGACCTGGCCTACGACTATGCCCGCGGTCAGGGCATGCGTCACTACGTGGAGAAGGTTCAGGGGCCCGAGTTTGCCGCCCGGGAGAGGGGCTACACCTTCGTCTCCCACCAGCAGGAGGTAGGAGCCGGCTACTTCGACGACGTCACCACGACCATCCAGGGCGGGAGCTCTTCAGTCACCGCCCTCCACGGGTCCACCGAAGAGGCCCAGTTCTGATCGACCGCCGGTCATATGCCGCGCTGGCATATGACCGGCCCGCGTCTCCCCAACCGCGCATGCGTCTCGCCCTTACCCAAGCACCCCAAGGCCTGGACAAGGCAGTATCTCCTTCCGCGGGGCCCCGATCGGGCAACGGCCGCCTGAGCAGACCGCTTCCACCCATCCCCTCGCCCTGAGCTGAGCTCCCTGGCCGACTTCCAGGACCCATGGGCCAGGTGGTCCTGCGGCGCACATCGCCAACCGCGGGTCCCGGACCTGGGGCCCAGGGCACCTGGGACGTCCCTAGCGATCGATGGTCCCTCCGCACCGACGACCGGCCCCTCTAGGTCAGTCCAACGGCCCTGCCCGGCCCGATCCGACCCACGGTAATCGAGTATCCTAGTTTCGTGATCGGGTCCTTGTGTTGACCCGGGACGACGCACCCGATGGTGTCGAAGCCTGTCCAGCCTCAGCCCAGGATTGCAGCCTGCCCACCATGCCCCCCGCAGCGCGGATCAAGTCCCGGAGGGTCGCGGCGTCGGGGCTGACCCCTGAACAGAAGCCAGGCCGTCATGCAATCCAGGCGGTCGGGGCCCCCGCCCCCCGGGATGCACACCAGTGAAACGAGCGATCGAGACAGGCCCGATTCGCTCCTCCCCGGTTCGCTCCTCCCTGATCCGCGGCGTACTCGCCCTATTGGTTCTCTCCGCCGCCGCGGAGCTCGCCTACCAAGCCCTGGTGGCGGTACCCCACCAAGCGGTCACACAGCAGTCCAAGACCGCCCGCGACATCCTCGCGCGTCAGGCCCACACCGTGGCAATGGCCCTGGACACGGGTCGGCCCGACCAGGCCACCGCCGCCCTGCAGATCGAGTCAAGCAACCCCGACCTGCGCTGGCTCGCCCTGGTTGACCCCCAGGGTCAGGTGGTCCTCGCCACGCCCCCTGCCTGGAAGGATCAGATGGCCCACCGAACTATCGAGGGGCTCACCGACCTGGGACCGACCAGCGCCACATCCGACTCAGACTGGATTCACGTGGATGTCAGGGCGGACACCCTGACCGCCGCCCGACCCGTTGCCTTTGCCGCGGAGCCCGTTGACCAGGGCACTGGGATCGGTGCAGCGGTTGCGGACCCCAGGCCCGTGGCCGTGCTCTATCTGGCACTCGATCTGCGGCGGCCGCGCGCGGCCGCCTGGGCACAACGGCTGGCGCCCACGGGCTGGCTCCCCTGGGCGATCGGCATGGGCATCTCGATCCTGCTCCTGTCGTACCTCACGGAGTGGCGGCTCCGGCGGCCCCTGCGTCAGCTCCAAGCGCTGGCCGGCCCGGCCGGCGCCCGGGACGGGGCCGCCACTCTGCCAGTCCGCGGCCATGGCGAGCTCGCCGATCTCTGCGAGACCTGGGACGGCCTGCGCCGGCGCGTCCGAGAACTGGAGACGGGTCGACAGGCCCAGAGCCTGCGCTTGAGTTTCGCCTTGGAGGAGGCGCCTGATGGGATCTGGGACTGGGACCCGACCACCAATCGGACCTTCTATTCCCCCCGATGCAGGACCCTGCTGGGCATTGCCCCGGGTGAGTCCGACGATCAACTCGATGCCTGGCTCGTCCGGATTCACCCGGAGGATCTCAGCATATGGCGCGCGGCCATGGAGCGCCATCAGGGCGGGACCGCCCCGGATTTCGTCTGCGAGCACAGGCTGCAGTCCCCGGACGGCGCCTGGCGCTGGTTGGTTGCCCGAGGCCGGACCATGGAGCGGGACAGCCAAGGGAACGCCCTAAGGGTCATTGGTACCCTGTCGGACATTACAGACCGCAAACTCACCGAGCGATCCCTGACCTATCTGGTCAACCTGGAAACGGTGCTGCTGGAGGCCTCCAGGGCCCTGTCCGCCGCCCAACCGGAGGCGGTGGAGAGCGTTGTGGAACGGGTCCTCGGTGCCGTGGCCCGCCGCATGGACGTAGAGCATGCTTGCGTCTTCACCCTAGGGGCGGAGGGCCGGGAGCTGCAAGCCACCCATACCTGGGGCCTGGTCGAGGGACCCTGTCAGTTGGCGGACGCCTCCCCGATGCCCGAGGAGCAGTTGCCCCGCTGGATGGAGACGCTGCGCCATGGCGAAGACATCCGCATCGGCGACGTCTCGCAGCTCCCGGAGGCCTGGAGCCGTGACCGGGAGGTCTTGGCCCAGATCGGCGTTCGCGCGGTGGCCTCAGCGCCCCTGCGCACCGGCGAGCGCCTCGGGGGCTTCGTCGCCGTGGAGGTCGAGAGCGGACCACGGGACTGGCGTGAGTCTGAGCTGCGCGCTCTGCGCCTTCTCGGGGACCTATTCGGGGCCGCCTTCGAGCGACGCAACTTCGAGTTGGACCTCATGGAGAGCCGCCAGCGGCTCGAGGAGATCGCCCTCTACGACACGCTGACCGGCCTCCCGAACCGGCGCCTGCTCGGGGAGCGCATGCACGAGGCCATGGCCACGGCGCAGGAGGGCGGTACCCAGCTGGCCATCTGTTATCTGGACCTGGACGGCTTCAAGCCCATCAACGACCACTTCGGCCGCGCGGTGGGGGATCGGATCCTCATGGCCGTCGCCGGCCGGCTACGCGAGCTGGTGCGCGAGAGCGACACCGTGGCGCGGCTGGGGGGGGACGAGTTTGTCCTGCTCATGGGGGGATTCGACTCCCTGATCGAATGCGCCAATGCCCTGGACCGCCTGCTCAAGTGTCTGGCCCAGCCCCACCTGATCGACGGCGAGGAGCTGTGGGTGACCGCGAGCGTCGGCGTGATCCTCTACCCCCGGGACTCCCACGACGCGGACACCCTGCTGCGCCACGCGGACCATGCCATGTACCAGGCCAAGCAGCGGGGCCGCAATCGGGTGCGCTTCTTCGACACGGTGCGGGACCGCCGCGCCCACGCCCGCCGCTCCCAGCTCGAGCGCATCGGCGAGGCCATCGAGGGTGGGGAGCTGCGCCTCCATTACCAACCCAAGGTGGACATGCGTCTCGGCAAGGTGGTGGGTGCCGAGGGGCTAGTGCGCTGGCAGCATCCCACCAAGGGTCTGCTCCCCCCGGGGGCCTTTATCCCCCTGTTGGACGGCAACGAGCTCCAGCAACGCCTGGACTGGTGGGTGATCGAGGGCGGACTGCAACAGCTCGAGAGCTGGCATGTCCAGGGGCTGGACCTGGGCCTGAGCCTCAACATCTCGGCCCGCTCGGTACAGCATGAGGGCTTCGTCGCGGAGCTGCGCTCGCGCCTGGCGCGGCACCCTGGGCTGGCCCCCGATGCCCTGTCACTGGAGATCCTCGAGTCCGAGGCCCTGGGGGACCTGGACGCGGTGGCGAACGTCATTGAGCGTTGCGAGGAGCTCGGGGTCCGCTTCGCCCTGGATGACTTCGGCACCGGTTATTCCTCGCTCACCTACTTCCGCCGGCTGCCGGCCCAGGTACTCAAGATCGACCAGACCTTCGTCCGCGACATGCTGCGCTCCAAGGACGATCGCAACATCGTGGAAGGCGTGGTGGGCCTGGCGCGGGCCTTTCAGCGGGAGGTGATCGCCGAGGGCGTGGAGTCTGCCGCCCATGGGCTCATGCTGCTGACCATGGGCTGCGACCGGGCCCAGGGCTACGGGGTGGCGGAGCCCATGCCACCGGAGCAGCTGCCCGGCTGGATTGGGCGCTATATGTCCCCGACCCTCTGGAGCCTAAGCACCCGGTTCGACTGGTCCTCCGGCAGCATCCTCGACCTCTTGACCATGGAGTCAGTCCATCGAGACTGGGTGGCCCGGCTGTTGCGCGCGGCCGCGGGTGGGCCCGGGGCACGCCCCCCAGAGTTGGCGGAGAGCCATTGCGGCTTCGGACGCTGGTACTACGGCGCGGGTCGCCAGGACTTCGGCGACCTGAGTGTCTTTCAGGAGCTGGAGGGGCTCCACAACGACGTCCATGCCCAGGCGCGCAAGCTGCTGCGCGCCCAGGACCTGGGGCTGCCAGCCACGGATGGAATCGGCCCCCTGATCGAGGCCCGCAACCGCTTCGTGCTGGGTCTGCACCGGCTCCAGGAACAGGTCCTGATCGATCTGAGCTGAGGCGCGCGGGCCGCGCTCAATACTGCGCATTTCCGCTTTTCACTGTTTCTCGCCGACGCCTTCACCAAGAATCCAAGGGCCAGGTCCATCGCCAACCGACCGCGTCTTGTCGCGTCCAAGGCATCCCACCCCATCCGGAAGGACCACGCCGAGACCCCGACCCATGGAGATTCAGACCGCTGACCTCTGCGACCGCTTCGGGCCCGAGCTGCACGTGTGCGAGCCCCTGCTCCGGGACTTCGGTGGGCGCACCGCCTTCTTCGGGGAGGTGGTGACCGCCAAGTGCTTCGAGGACAACACCCAGGTCAAGGCCATCCTATCCGAGCCGGGACCAGGCCGGGTCCTGGTGGTTGACGCAGGCGGTTCCCTGCGCTGCGCCATGCTCGGGGACCTGATCGCCGCGAGCGCGGTGGCCAACGGCTGGGCCGGGGTCGTCCTCTGGGGCTGCGTGCGGGACTCCGCCGCGCTCGCCACCCTCGACCTCGGGATCAAGGCCCTGGCCACCCACCCGCGCAAGAGCGAACGGCGGGGGGAGGGCCAACGGGGCTGCCCGGTGACCTTCGCCGGCGTGGGCTTCGAGCAAGGGCACTGGGTCTACGCGGACGGCGACGGTATCCTGGTGGCCGCACGCCGCCTCGACCTCGAGGACTGAGCAGCACCATGGCCTGGACCGAGGCGAAACAGATCGCCGAGGCCATCCTCGACGGCTTCGAGCGCCACTACCGGCTGTTTCGGGAGATCACCGCCGGGGCCAAGCGGCGCTTCGAGCAGGCCGACTGGGCCGCGGTCCAGACCGCCGCCCGGGAGCGCATCAGCTTCTACGATCGGCGGGTGGGGGAGACGGTCGCCATCCTGCGCCGGGAGTTCCACCTACGCCACGGGGACGACCGCCTCTGGCGGCGGGTCAAGGTGGAGTATCTGCGCCTGCTCCCGCAGCACCACCAGCCCGAGCTGGCGGAGACCTATTACAATTCAGTCTTTTGCCGGCTGTTCGATCGCCGCTACTACAACAGCGCCAACATCTTCGTCTGGCCCCTGATCTCCACCGAGCACCTGGAGGCGGAGATCCCCATCTTCAGGCCCTATTACCCGACCCGGGACGGCTTCGCCCCGGTCATCTGCTCCATCCTGGATGCCCCCCAATTCACGGTGCCCTATCGGGACCGACGCCGTGACATCCGCAACCTGATGCGGGCCATTCGCACCCGCTTCCCATCCAATCGGGCCCTGCATCAGAACTTCCAGCTCGCGGTGCTCTCGGCGCCCTTCTACCGCAACAAGGCCGCCTATCTCATCGGCAAGGCGATCAACGGGGCAGACCAGCTCCCCTTCGTGATCCCCATCCTCAACGACGAGCAGGAGGGGCTCTACGTCGACACCCTGCTCACGGGGGAGGATGAGATCTCCGACGTCTTCAGCTTTTCGCGGGCCTATTTCATGGTGGACACGGAGGTGCCAGCGGCGGTGGTGGACTTCCTGCGCCCCCTGATGCCACGCAAGGGAAAGGCCGAGCTCTACACCGCCATCGGGCTGCAGAAGTTCGGCAAGGCGGAGTTCTACCGGGATTTCCTCAAACACCTGCGCTACTCGGCGGACGACTTCATGGTCGCCCCCGGGATCCGCGGCATGGTGATGTGCGTCTTCACCCTTCCATCCTTTCCCTATGTCTTCAAGGTCATCAAGGACCGCTTCCCGCCACCGAAGGAGATGACCCGGGAGACCGTGAAGGAGAAGTACCAGCTCGTGAAGCTCCACGACCGGGTGGGACGCATGGCCGATTCCTGGGAGTATTCCCACGTGGCCTTCCCGGCGGCCCGCTTCGATCCGGAGCTGCGCGCCCTGCTGGAACGGGAATGCGCCGCCAGCCTGGAGCGCGACGGGGATCAGCTCATCATCAAGCACCTCTACATCGAGCGGCGTATGTCGCCCCTGAACCTGTATCTCCACACCGCCGATGGGGACGATATCCGCCACGCGGTGCGGGAATACGGCGACGCCATCCGCCAGCTCGCCGCCGCCAACATCTTCCCCGGCGATTTTCTATTCAAGAACTTCGGGGTCACGCGCCAGGGTCGCGTGGTCTTCTACGACTACGACGAGCTCTGCTACCTCACCGAATGCAGCTTCCGGGAGATCCCGGAGGCCCCCTACCCGGAGATGGAGATGGCCGCGGAGCCCTGGTACACCGTGGGCCCGGCCGACGTCTTCCCGGAGGAGTTCGAGACCTTCCTGCTCACTGACCCGCGCATCCGCAGGGTCTTCCTGGAGCTGCACCGCGACCTCCTGGACCCCGCCTGGTGGAGGGCCCGCCAGGCCGCCATCCGCGAAGGCCGGCTCGAGGACGTTTTCCCCTACCCGGAGGAGCGGCGCTTTCGCTCTGCTTCCACCGAGCAAACAGCGGCCGGGCGACCCTGAGGCGAGTCAGGATCGCTGATCACCGCCTGCGAGCGCTTTCCGCCATGCGGTTCCGTCCGGCCATTTTTGCTTCGTACAAGGCAGCGTCCGCCGCCTCGAAAAGCTCAAACATGCTTCCCGAATCGCTGGGCGTGACCGTGCAGACGCCAAAGCTCAGCGTAGGGAATGACCATGCCTCGAAGGTTCCCTGGGCCAGCCGGATGCGGCTCTGCTCGATACCCCGGACGATAGTTGCGACTCCTGAGCGGTCTGTTTCGGGTGCAATGATGGCGAACTCATCACCCCCGATGCGGGCCGCCAGATCAGTCCGACGGTGGGCGGCCTGCAGAAACAGGCCGGCAACCGAGCGGAGAATCGCATCCCCAACGGCATGTCCGTAGCGGTCGTTGTAGGTCTTGAACTCATCCACATCGGATACGATGAGCGAGATCGGTCGACCCGATCGAATCCCCCTTACCCACTCTTTTTCCAGGGTTTCCTCGAACGCCCTGCGGTTTGCGATGGCGGTTAGCTGGTCAATCAGGGCATGACGCTGTCGCACCAGGGAGGTGACGATGGCCTCATGGGAGAACTTGTAGATCTGTCGCGAAAGAATGAGCAACAGCGAATAGTAGACCGGAATGACCAAGGTAACGGCGGTGTGTGAGGCACCCTGGTCGACGCCAAGTTGAAAGGCTAGCGGGATGACGACAGGTGTACAGAACACCGGGTAGGCATAACGATGAAACGACAACAGCACGGTAGAGGCGGCGGTCATCGCCACGAGGATGAGCGCCAGGAACATGCTGTACCCGGGTTGATCGGGCACGTAGAACAACAGGGCGGCACTTCCCCACAGCATTCCCGACATCAGGGTGCCAGACACCAGCAAGGTCTCGTGTCGCCTCACCTCGGAGGCTTCGAGGGGCTTTCTTGCGAGCTGGC
>Ga0209254_10002913_pt1 | contig 15617 bp, 9 predicted proteins | sample FrelakmetDIP11DI_FD_187148 | JGI IMG/M metagenome (GOLD analysis project Ga0209254, IMG submission 187148) | Freshwater lake sediment microbial communities from the University of Notre Dame, USA, for methane emissions studies - DIP11 DI (SPAdes)... | ecosystem: Environmental > Aquatic >...
GTTTATTGCTATGAAAATGCTGCCTTCAATGATCAAAGAAGAAACCTTGCAGACTGCAGGTCAGGGGAATATGAAGGGCTGAGAAAGAAACTGGCTGATCCTGAATGGAAACCCGACTTCGGACCCACATTTTTCAATGAAAGATCAGGCGCCACGGCAGTAGGGGCAAGGGATTTTCTGGTGGCTTTCAATGTAAACCTGAATACAACCTCAACAAGAAGGGCAAATGCAATAGCCTATGATGTGCGGGAAAAGGGTCGGTCTGCTGAAAATGAGCATGGAGAAATAATAATTGTGCCAGGTACACTTAAAAATGTCAAGGCAATTGGCTGGTATATGGAAGAATACGGAATAGCTCAGATATCTATGAACCTCACGAATATCTCAGTTACTCCGGTTCATATTGCTTTTGATGAGGTGTGCCGAAAGGCTGATGAAAGAGGCGTCAGGGTAACCGGTTCAGAGCTTGTGGGTCTGATCCCTCTGAAATCAATGCTTGATGCCGGACGCTATTTTCTTAAAAAACAGCAGCGTTCCACGGGAGTTTCTGATGAGGAGCTTATTAAGATTGCCATCAGGTCGATGGGGCTCAATGATGTGCATAAATTCAATCCTGAAGAAAAAATTATTGAATATGTTATGAAGGAAGAAAAAAATGAAAAGAGACTCATTGCAATGAGTCTCTACAGTTTTATGAATGAGACTGCATCGGAATCTCCTGCTCCCGGAGGAGGCTCGGTTTCTGCTTATATCGGAGCCCTGGGTGCCGCTCTCGGCACCATGGTTGCGAATCTTTCAAGCCATAAGCGCGGATGGGAGGACAGATGGAAAGAATTCTCGGATTGGGCTGAAAAAGGCAAGGAAATTCAGAATAATCTCCTGCAGCTGGTCGATGAGGATACAGAAGCTTTCAACTTAATACTCAATGCTTTCGGCCTCCCTAAAAAAACCGATGAAGAAATTGCATTGAGGAAATCGGTTATCCAGGAAGCCACTAAAGAAGCTGCTCTGGTGCCATTTAAAGTAATGGAGGCAGCACTCCCTGGCTTCGTATTGATCAGCGAAATGGTTGGAAAAGGGAATCCTTCTTCTGTAACTGATGCTGCAGTTGGAGCCATGGCACTCAGGTCATGTATTAAAGGTGCATTCCTGAATGTACGGATAAATGCTTCAAGTATCGACGACAGGGAATTTGTCAGGGATCTTTTAGAAAAAGGACGGGTTATCGAAACACAAGCAGGCAGAGAAGAAGAAGAAATCCTCAAAAAAGTTGATAAGTGTATATTGGATACAGCTAAAAAATGAATCCTGAATGCAGGATTTTCGTTTTCCACAAAATTGTAACTATTTGAAATATAAAAATATACAAAAATAAATTACATATTTAACACAGATTACTGACTAGCAACTTTATCGGAATTTCATTATGAAATGTAAAAATAATTTAAAGATGATCACTGTCATTGGATTTATTTAAATATATTCGAGGCAGTTTTATTAACCTAAACCTGATTGTTTATGAAAAAAATCCTTATGATTTTAACACTGTTTCTTATAACAGGAGCCCTTGTTATGAGCCAGACAGTGCAGATTACGGGTACAGTCAAAAGTTCAGAGGATGAATTGGCTCTGCCCGGGGTAAACGTTACCGTTAAGGGGACGACTATCGGAGCTATTACCGGGACTGATGGCAAGTATGTTCTTTCAGTTCCGGCATCTGCTCAGTCTTTGGTATTTAGCTTTATAGGTTTTGTGACACAGGAAGTTCCGATTCAGGGCAAAACAACAGTTGATGCCGTTCTGAGACAGGACCTTTATAATGTTGAAGAAGTTGTCGTGATCGCCTATGGCACACAACAAAAGCGTGAAATTACCGGTTCTGTAGCTTCAGTAAAAGGAGATGCTATCAAAACTGTTCCGGTACAGAGCTTTGACCAGGCACTTCAGGGTAAAGCTGCCGGCGTTAACATTACTTTACCAAACGGAGTTCTGAATAACCCTCCGGTCATCAGGATCCGGGGATTTAACTCAATCTCGGGTAGTTCTTCACCACTCATTATTGTTGATGGAGTAGCAATAGCAACCGGGAACTTTGGAGGGAATGCAATAACCAATGCTCTTGCAGATATTAATCCGGCAGATATAGCATCTATGGATATTCTCAAGGATGCTTCAGCAACAGCTCTTTATGGTTCCCGTGCTGCTAATGGTGTAATACTTATTACAACAAAACGTGGTTCCGGTGCAAAAACCAAAGTAACCTATGATGGATATGTTGGATTGACTGAGCCTTATAATCTTTTTGAAATGATGAATGCCGAGCAGTACATTGAACATAAAAACAAAGCATGGGAAAACCTGCTCGGTCCAACAGCTCCAAATCTGACATTGATTAATGATGAGAATGGGAATCCTTTGGATACCAGATGGTCAGATGAGGTTTACCGGAAAGGATTTCAGCAAAATCATGCAGTGACCATTTCAGGTTCAACACCGACAACTAGCTATTTTATTTCGGTTGGTTATTCTAATCAGGAAGGTATGATCAAGAAAAACTCTTACGTAAGGAAAAACGCGAGGATAAATCTTGATCATAAACTAACTAAATTTATCACACTCGGTGCAAATGTAGGTTACACAAATGGTTACAATGAAGCCCCAAATACCGGTGCTTCATTCGCAACAGCAGGCGCAGCCCGTCTTGCTTTTGTATTGCCGCCTAACCTCGGTCCTTACAAAGTAGACGGAAGCGGCGATTATAACATTGAAGGATCTGCTATTGGAAGACTGGGTCAGCCATTTCCTACTCTGGGATACTATAATCCGGTCGCTGTAATGGATCTTTGTTTGTATACTACTGAGACTGACCGACTTTTGGCAAATGTATATGGAACTATTGAACCTGTCAAAGGTCTGGTTTTTAAGACAGCCTTTGGTACGGATAACCTTACCTCAGAACAGGTAAGCTTCCAGACACCGGTTACAGGAGACGGCTACGGTTCAAATGGATTTGCTGGTAATTCAAACGAAAAATTCAAGAGGTGGACGTGGACAAATACTCTAAACTACAACTTTGTCCTTGCGGAAAAATTTAATATCGGCTTACTGGCAGGTATTGAAGAACAACGTACAACAGATGAATGGTGGTCAGGAAGCAAAACAAATGTTACCGATCCCTTCTTTAAAGTGTATCAGGGTGCCTGGGTTACCGCAGGAATGGGAGGTGGAGGTCTTGGTGAAAACTATTATATCTCATATTTCGGCCGTGGCAGTTTCAACTATAACAGGAAGTATTATCTTGAAGGAAGTTACCGCAGGGATGGATTTTCAGGACTGGCAAAAGACAACAAATTTGGCGATTTCTTTGGTGCATCAGCGATGTGGTATGCATCAAATGAGCAGTTTATTGCAAGCACTATTGGATCAATATTTTCAGACATCCGTCTGAAAGCCAGTTTTGGCCGTGTAGGTAATATCTCCGCTGTTGGTGATTTCAGTTCGCTATTCCTTTATGGAGCAGGCGTTTACGGTACAGCTCCGACACTTACTTTCACCCAGGCCGGAAATGCAGATCTGCAGTGGGAAACCAGCGACAAATATGATATAGGTTTAAGCTTCGGCCTCCTGAAGGATAAGATACAGGCAGAGATCAACTACTTCTACAATGATATAAATGGTCTGGTACTGGGTGTTCCACAGTCTCCTTCCAAAGGAATTCCCGGCAATTCGATTTCTGCCAACGTTGGTTCGATGTATAACACAGGACTTGAGGTTACACTTACAAGTTTCAACTTTTCAACGCCAAAATTCTCATGGACCACAACACTTAACTTCAGCACTCTTAAAAATGAAGTGACAGCTCTTGCTCCGGGAGTAACTCAATTACTGGGTATTACAGGCGGACTTGAAACTACGAGTAAAACGGTTGTCGGTGAACCAATTGGTAACATACTCGCTGTTGAGACAAGAGGTGTTGATCCGGAAACAGGGCGTAGAATATATGTAAACGCAGCCGGAAAGGAAGTACTCTTTTATTATGAAAACTCCTCAGCAACAAGATGGCAATACCGCGATGGTACAGGAGTTGCACCAGCTATTACAACTGCAGCCGATGCTAAAATAGCGGGATCACCTTTACCAAAGTATTATGGTGGATTTGACAATACTTTGACATACCAGGGCTTAGATTTCTCGCTAGGCCTTACATATGCTTTAGATTTTGATGTCTATAACGGATCAAAAGCCGGACTCAGGGACCAGAGATGGTGGAACAATTCAATTGAGGTGTATGAGACAGCATGGGCAGAACCTGGAGACATTACCAATATTCCAAAACCAGTTATGAATGATAATATTTCTAACGGTTCATCATTCCCGATAACTGAAAACATTGAAAAAGGTAACTATGTTAAAGTCAGAAATCTTTCGTTAGGCTATACTTTCAGGAAACTGCCTTCAGTAACTAACATCGAAACTATAAGACTTTATGCTCAGGTATTCAATGCATATGTATTCACAAATTACACCGGTTCTGATCCGGAGGTATCTACCAATGGTAATTCAAACCTATCTCCCGGTATTGACAGAAATTCTGCACCACAGGCAAGGACATACACAATGGGTCTAAGCATTAATTTTTAATTAATTAAAAGAAATGAATATGAAAAATATATTAAGAATAACAATTGCATTTGTCCTGATGCTGACTATCGGATGCTCAAAAGAGTTTCTCGATCCGGTTCCTCAGACATCACTTTCAGACCTGTCGGTATTTGATACAAAAGACCGTATCGTTGCTCAGGTGAATGGCATGTATGCATTCGTGAAAAGTGGTGCGTTTCTTGGTGGCAGATTCTTTGTTTATGGTGATGTAAGGGCCGATAATTTTATACCTAAAAGTTCCAACCTTGTCACAAACTTTGCCTCCTGGAACCATACTGAGGTTAGCTCGACAAATGAGATACAAAACTATTGGGGTGCTGTTTATGCAGGTATTAATGCCATCAATGTGTTTCTTGATGGTTTAACAACCAATTGGGATGCAGGTATCCTGGACGGAAAAATTACTCAGGCTGAGTATGATCAGTTCAGAAGTGAAGCCTATACTCTCCGTGCAATGTGCTATTTTGACTTGCTACAATTGTACTGTAAACCTTACAATCAGGGTAACGGTGCCAATCCTGGTGTGCCACTCAGGTTAAAAGCTGAAAAATCTGCAGAAGGCAATGACCTTGCACGCAGTACTGTTGCTGAAGTTTATACCCAGATTCTTAACGACCTGAATGATGCTGAACCTTTGGCAATAACTGTTTATTCGACAGATCTTCTGAATACTACCAGAATACATAAGAATACTATTGTTGCATTCAAAACAAGAGTTTATCTTCACATGCAGGACTGGGCAAAAGTTGTTTCCGAGTCTGCCAAAATAGTCTCAGCTACTGCCCCGTTTACTGCACCTTCGGGGGTTGCATTCGCTCTCAATCCTTCATATATCAAAATCTTTGAGACACCCTACACTTCGAAGGAATCAGTATTCTCAATGCCATTTACTACCACAAATACTCCAGGTACACAGAATGGCCTTCCTCATTATTATTCCTTTTCGTCCTCGGAATCGTATTATCTGAATTTAAATCCGGGATTCGCCTATGCTTTAATGGATGCGACTGACGTGCGTAAGACGATTCTCTTACTGGACGACAGTAAATATTTCCTTACGAAATTTCCGGATTTTACAACACTTACCAACTATGCCCCTGTAATCAGATATGCTGAAGTACTGCTTACACGTGCTGAAGCTCTGGTGCGGGCAGGTGGAGCTGTTACTCAGGAAGCTATTGATCTCCTGAACGCGGTCAGAACCCGTTCATTCGCAACCGGTGGATATACACCTGCGAGTTTTGCTGCTGCATCAGATTTTTATACTGCGGTCCTGCTTGAAAGGAATATTGAATTTCTTGGTGAAGGTATCAGAACAATGGACCTTCAGAGGCTAAACCTGCCATTCCCGGCAAAAGATGGTGGAGGGATGGGTAATGTTCCCGAAATTTCACCGACAAGTATCGGCTATATCTGGCCTATACCTGCAAATGAGCTTGGTTTGAACAAGCTGATGACACCTAATCAGTAGTATATTATCCTACTATAATTTGAAAAAGGCTGTCCGCTATCTGGCGGTTCAGCCTTTTTTATTGTCATGCCGGTTCTGCTAGTAAAAAATTTCTTAAAGTCAAATAATCAGGTGATGAAGATATGCTTTATGCCATTTTCATGTAATACCTGTAAAAAATTGTTTTTGAGATTATTACAAATTCATAATTATTCTTAGGAGAGAATTATTCTTATTTGATAATAAATATTATATGATTATTTCTCTCTTCTGATATTGATGATTTTCTGAATCTGGCTCTGTTTTGATAATAGTTATTATCTTAATGCTGTAGCCAACTGAAAAAAACTTACAGGCACTTCAAATGCCCTGGAATTGTCAATTACCGGAAATAATTCTCCTTATAGTCCGTAATTTGTGCGAATACCCACCGATCTCATTCTTGTAAATACCCTGATGATCAATAGCGTCGATCCTGACCCTGCCCGATGCATGAATCACAAGTCCTTGTGAAAGGATCATCCCGACATGTGTTATCCTGCCTCTTTCATCATCAAAAAATACCAGATCGCCGGGCAGAGTCTCATTAATGAAACTGATACTTTGTCCTGCCTCAGCCTGCTGCCAGCTGTCGCGCGGGATTTTAACACCCCGGATTTTATAAACAAGCTGGACAAAACCTGAACAGTCAATACCTGACGGTATCCGGCCGCCCCAGATATACGGACTGTTAATGAATTTCATGGCAGTGTCGCCTATTGATTCACTGACTTTAAAATATGAAGCACTGAATTCCTGGCCTGCCGAGTATTTATTCTCCCCGGTTGAAAACAGCCTGTTTTCAAAATCAGGATTATAAACTTCACATCCTGCCTCAAGTACAAGCTTTGTATTGTCATTTTTAAGGCACAGTAATGACCTGCTCAGCACTTGCCCGGTAAGATTATTAAGATCTACAGTATGCTGGGAATGATTTATGTCAATCCATCCGGTATAATTGTCAAAAAGCGTCTCAACCTTATACCAGTGACCTGTCTCATCAATAATCCTGTATTTCTCACCAAATAGTACCTGGCTGAACATTTCCGACTTGTGAGAGGGACCCGAACGCAACGGAACGAAGACATTCTCGCAAATAAATATATCCATTCAGAGTTTTTGTTTCCAAAGTTACTAATTTTGCGTTTGATTATCAGGTATATAAATTATAAAAGATAATGGCTGGATCAAGAAAACCACCGGAAATAAAAACCAATAAAAAGTATCTCTATCACCTTATCCTGTTTATTGCAAGCATTTTCATTATTGTGGCAATTTCGCCCAGAGAAGGCAAATTCAGATACGAATTCCAGAAAGGCAAGCCCTGGCTTAGTTCTTCACTGATTGCCCCATGGGACTTTGCCGTTCTTAAACCGGATTACCAGGTTTCGCGGGAACGTGACAGTATTATAAAAAATTTCTCCCCGTATTTCAAGGTGGACACGGATGTTGAAAAAAAGCAAATAACTGGATTAGATGATTATCTGGATGAATTGCTGAAGACTTACGAATCAGAATCAGGCCACCTCGATCCCATGGGTTTTGTTTCAGTCAGAAGAGAATTGAATTCTGTTTTGTCAGCAGTTTATCAAAGAGGAATTCTCGAAACAACTGAAATGATCAGCCTGGAAAAACTACCTGCTGACATTATTGTTGTCAGTGGCAGGATTGCTGAACCTAAAAAAATCAGTACCATTTTCGTGCAGAAAAGCGCTTACCAGTTTGCCGAGGAGAAAAAAGCAGAACTCGTAAACCGCTATTCTTCCGTTTCCGGGAAAAAGTTAGGTGATTTTGTATCGAAGGTAGTATTATACGATTTTATAAAACCAAATCTGTTTTACGATGCTGCTACCTCATCAACAATAAGGGACGGACTGCTTGATGAGGTAAGCATAAGCAGGGGATTGGTCCAGGAGGGTGAACTTATTATCTCAAGAGGGGAGATCGTTGATGATGAGAAATATATTTTTCTCGAATCCCTCAGAAGCGAATATGAGAAAAGACTGGGGAAGAATGACAAGTGGCTTATACTGCTTGGCAGGTTTATTCTGGTAACGGCCTGTTATCTTGTGCTTTATCTTTTTATGTATAATTTCAGGTTCGATGTGCTGAGTTCAACTCACAAAACATTCTTTATAATACTTGTAATACTGTTGTTTTTCATTATTACGCGACTGTTAATCTATTTGCCTGGCAATGTTGTCTTTCTGATACCATTTGCTATTATTCCTATCCTTATCAGGACATTTTATGATTCGAGGCTTGCACTTTTTGTATATCTCGTTGCAATCATGCTCGCAGGATTTATTGTCCCTAATTCCTTTGAGTTTGTATTCATAAGCTTTATTGCGGGTATTATAGTAATAATTTCTCTTACAAATGTTTACAGAAGAGCCAAGCTTTTTTTCGCAGTATTAATGGTCTTTCTGGCTTATTCGGTAACCTACCTTGGAATAGGATTAATGCAGGAAGGAAGTCTTTCAAACATGAATTGGAAGAATTATTTATGGTTCGCAGGTAACGGTGTTTCCCTTTTGCTGAGTTATCCCCTTATTTTTGTTTTTGAGAAAACTTTCAGATTCCTGTCGGATGCTACTTTGTTCGAGCTTTCAGATACGAATCAACCGCTTCTCAGAAAGCTGGCTGATGAGGCTCCGGGATCGTTCCAGCATTCGCTGCAGGTTGCCAATCTTGCCGAGGAAGCAGCGAGGGAGGTTGGGGCGAACACTCTGCTTGCAAGAACAGGAGCCCTTTATCATGATATAGGAAAAACATTTAATTCTGAATATTTTATTGAAAATCAAACAGAGGGATTTAGTCCTCACGATCGGCTCGATCCGCTTCAAAGCTCTGAAATAATTATTGATCACGTGAAGAAAGGAGTTGAACTCGCCCGAAAATTCAACCTGCCCTCGCCAATCGTAGATTTTATACAGACTCATCACGGCACCACTGTTGCCTATTTCTTCTTCAAGAAATTTCTTGACAAGAATCCTCATAGTACCGATATGGAGAAGAGTTTTGCATATGCAGGACCGAAACCAGCCACAAAAGAGTCAGCAATTGTGATGATGGCCGATGCTGTCGAAGCGGCTTCGCGCAGCCTTGCAAATTATTCCGACGAAAATATTGGCGAGCTTGTTGAAAGGATTGTTTACATTCAGGAACAGGATGGGCAGTATTCTCAAACCCCATTGACTTTCAAGGACATAACTGATATTAAGAATGTCTTTATAAAACGCCTTTCAAATATTTATCATGCCAGGATTGCTTATCCCAAAAGAGAAACTGCAAGGGGTTAGCGCATATCAATAATTTCAACTCCTTTATACTTTCCGGGTGAAAAAGTAAATATTGATTTATCAGGATTCTGTTTCAGATCGTATTCACTGACGGTAAGTATGGCCGTAATACCATTCTTGTACTTGTACTCGATACTTTTAAGGTCGAGCGAAGGCTTCCCTATGCTCAGCCTTATCCTGATATGGTCACTGTCGATCTCTTCAGGATACAGGTCAATCAAATAGGAACCGGCTTTTTCTTCAAGCAGCCTGGCCTTGTACCCCTTCTTATAAACTGAAAATACAGCCGAAGGACGGGTCTGGAATGAATCATCATTCCTGTCGGGCCTTGATATTGTAACCTCTTCTTCAGCAGGAAGGTAGCTCCAGGAGTTTTCACCGTTGAACCAGATTATATTGTTGGTCATATCGAGCCTGTACTTATCCTTGCTAAGAATTATTGAACCGGAAACATTATTTTTTGTTCCTTCAACCTGGTCAATTGTCTCCAGATTGAACTTCATGGAAATTGAGGGTGCCCCCAGAGCAACGGCCGAAAACCTGTCAAGTATTTTTATAGCTTCCTCATCACTTTGGGAAAAAGCAGCTAAGAAAAAGAAAACCAGCAGAAAGGCTGTGGAAAATGTCCTCATTGTATCTGTTTTAATTCAGACCCTTCAAAATCTGTTCCAAACGTGTATAATCGGAACAAAGAACATCTCTGGCCTTGCTGCCCTCAAAAGGTCCGACTATTCCTGCAGCCTCGAGCTGATCAATTATTCTGCCTGCCCTGTTGTAACCGATGGATAGTTTTCGCTGTAAAAGAGAGGTGGAACCCTGCTGGTGCTGGACAACAAGCCTTGCGGCTTCGTCGAACATAGGATCTTTTTTCCGCAGGTCAACTTCCAGCGCCCCTGATTCGCTGTCGTCGATATATTCAGGCAGATGCATGGCATCGGGGTAACCCTGCTGCGATCCGATGAATTCTGTCAGTTCTTCAATTTCGGGTGTGTCGATGAAGGCACATTGTACCCTTACAGGTTCAGCGCCTGACGATACAAGCATATCACCCCGTCCGACAAGCCTGTCAGCCCCTGTTGCATCAATAATTGTTCTTGAATCGATCGACGAGAATACCCTGAAAGCTATCCTTGTGGGGAAGTTGGCCTTGATAAAACCGGTAATAATGTTGGCAGAAGGACGCTGTGTCGAAATTATCAGGTGTACGCCGATTGCCCGTGCAAGTTGGGCAAGCCGGCCTATCGGAGGCTCTATTTCCCTCCCGGCTGTCATTATAAGATCGGCGAATTCATCAATGATAAGGATAATATACGGGAGGTATCTGTGGCCCTTTTCCGGATTCAGCCTTCTTGAAACAAATTTCTCATTATATTCCTTTATATTCCGCGACTGGGCATCTTTTAAAAGCTCCAGACGGTTGTCCATTTCAATGCACAATGAATTAAGAGTGTTAATAACCTTCTGGGTATCAGTAATTATGGCATCTTCTTCGCCCGGAAGTTTCGCCAGGAAATGGCGTTCTATTTTTGCATACAAAGGCAGTTCCACCCTTTTCGGATCGATAAGCACAAACTTAACTTCAGATGGATGTTTCTTATAGAGAATCGATGTAATTATCGCATTTATTCCCACTGATTTACCCTGACCGGTAGCTCCGGCAACAAGAAGGTGGGGCATTTTCGTAAGATCTACAATGAAAGGGTCGTTTGTGATCGTCCTCCCCAGTGCCAGTGCAAGATCAAATTTGGTTTCCTGAAATGCCTTTGATGTGATGAGTGATTTCATTGAGACTATCTCGGGATTCTTGTTCGGGACCTCAATACCAACAGTTCCCCTGCCTGGAATAGGTGCAATGATCCTTATACCCAGAGCTGAGAGATTAAGCGCAATGTCGTTCTCGAGCGATTTTATTCTCGCCAGCCTTATCCCGCGTTCAGGCACAATTTCGTAAAGAGTTATAGTAGGACCAACTGTAGCCGATATCTGCCTGATACTTATTTTATGATCCCCGAGAGTCTTCACAATATTTTCTTTATTCTCAAAAACCTCCCTGTCGTCAAATTCAATACCTGATTTATGATCGGTCAGTATTGAAACAGGGGGGAATTTATATCTTGAAAGGTCAAGGTGGGGATCATAGTTTTCGATGATCTTCTCAACCTCATGATCGGGGAGTATATCAGTAGCCTCAGGTCTCTTGATATTTATCGGAAGGCTTGAAGGGGGGGGGTTCTCAGGGCCATTTTTATCGATTATGTGAATTATTGGTCCGCGGCTAACCCTGGCTTCATTATCCTGGCCGGTAGTGTGTTTTATCACAAATTCTACTTCTTCCTCATCCTCATCCGCAGTCTCCTGTTCATCTTCGTCCTCAGGTTCACCGGCAACGTCCTTGGCTGAACTATTCAAATCGTTTACAGGTTCAGCGGCAGAATTATTGTTCTTAATCCCTGGGATGAAACTTTTAATTGAACCGGGTATGGTTCTGGTAAATGTTTCCGGCTTGAATCTAAGGGCGAAAATCAGATAGGCAATAGTGGTAAACAGCAAAATTACACCGGTACCTATTTTGCCGGCAAATGAATTCAGCCATTCGGTTATTTTAAAACCCTGAGCACCGCCCGGGCCGCTGCCAAGATATCCGCCAGCCTTTCCGAAGATATATCCAAGGATAAGGGATAGAATAATGGCTGCGAAAGTGAATTTTGTTATAAGCTTCCACAGGTTGATTTTGGGAAAATTCAGAAGGTATAACCCTGTGGCTCCAAATATAAGAGGGATGAAGAAAGCCCCGTATCCAAATCCGAAACCGACTATCATCTTTGCCAGGAAATGACCGCTTTTGCCCGACCAGTTCCTGACATTTATATCAGCATTTGAGACAACCTGGGAATCTGACAGGCTAAGGTCGGTTTTCCACCAGAAAAGGTATGCAACACAGGCAAGAAGAAGATATAATGCAAATCCAGAGATCAGAATTCCAAATATGAACTTTATTCTTTCATCAGTAAAAAATGATCCGGTTTTAGCCTTGTTCTTTGCTGTCTTCTTGCCATTATTTTCTTTATCTTTCTTCATTTCAAATCAATTATTCCTTCAGTCACGGCCTGAAAAAGCATCCCAAAGGTAGTAATTTTGAAGAAGAGATTTAAGCAGAGGAAAAACTTTGAGGATTGATGGCTCTGCGCCCTGTGCCCTGCGCCCTGCGCCTGACGCCTGACGCCGATCACAGGCTTACCATCTTATTGATAAACTTATTTATATCGTTTTTCGAAACCTGTTTGAATTTTACTTTCCTGTCAAATGTTTCATCAGGAATATCTTTTTTGTAAACATTCTGTGCTTCAAAATGAAATTCAGAGCGGCCTATAAAAAAGAAAAAGCTCAATAAAACACCGTCAATCTCGCTGAAAGGAGTTGATGCATTAGGATTCCTGACAGGTATTTCGTCAGTGTACCAGACATTATAGATTTTGGAACGGTCGGCAGGAAAGGTTACTTCAGCATTCTTGCATTTGAATCCGCAAAGAACAAGTGACTTTGAGGTTTTTGTGACTTCCATGCCACTCATTGCTTCAAATCCCGGATAGAGTTCTCCTGGCTTTGACGGATAAAAATACCTTATTGTGAAAAGACTCAGATAAGTGTCATTGATCTCCTTAGAGGGATTGGATAAATTAGTAATACCAGAATTACCAAAAGGTGATACCAACTCATATACTATATTATCATTCTTGAACAGGACAACTAAATTCTTTGGCATGAGGTCCTTGGGCATAAGCGTAACATGACCTTCATAATGAACATCATAATGAATCTCTCCCTGATGAATGGATTTACCACCCGGCCTGCTGCAGGAGGTAATAACAAAAGTGAAAAGGATTACTGAAAGAAGTGCACTTCCCGATCTCACCAACTTCGTTTTAACTTGAAAACTGTAAAATTAATTATTTTTTTTAACTTGTGTCAGGCTCTCTGACAATTATGTCTTAAAAACAAAATTATGTTTTTTAACATATTCATAATTCAATTTCCTGAAAGAATCCTGATAAGACCTGTTCAGGGAAATTGATAGCTTTGTACCTCAGATAATAACTGATTTTTAAACAGTTTATTATCCGGGTTTATGATCAGGCAATACACATTCATCTTTTTATTATGAGAAAGAAACTGGCAGTGGTGGCATTAGGTGGTAATGCTCTTCTTCGTGGTGATCAGATCGGAACAATTGATGAACAGGAAGAAAATACCACCCAAACACTCGAAAATCTTATTTTTCTGATTAACGAAGGATACGACATTGTGATAACACATGGTAACGGTCCGCAGGTAGGGAATATCCTGATGAGGAATGATGCAGGTGAGCAAATGTATAATATTGCCCAGATGCCCGTTGATATTTGTGTGGCTGATTCACAGGGTGGCATCGGTTATATGATTGAAAGGATGTTCAGGAATGTCCTTAATAAATACGCGATCGACAGGAATGTAATATGTATTGTTACACAAGTCATTGTGGATAAGAATGATCCTGCTTTTAATGATCCCCAGAAACGGATCGGTAAGATCTACACTAAGGAAGAGGCTGATGTGCTTGCCTCAAAAAAGGGATGGATATTCAGGGAAGAGGTCAAGATTGATGGCGGTTTCAGGCGGGTTGTTCCTTCTCCCGTTCCGGTAGGTATTATGAACAATTCGATAATCAGGGATCTTGCGCTTCAGGGAAATATTGTTATTGCAGCCGGCGGAGGCGGAGTGCCTGTATATATTGACGAAAAGAATGATGTCAGACCGGCTGAGGTTGTTATTGACAAGGACCTTGCTTCATCATTGCTGGCATCCCTCATCGGTGCCGATGAATTCTATATTCTTACAGATGTGCCTTACATTTATATTAATTACAAAAAACCTGACCAGGAAATAAAGGAGTTTCTGAATTATGCTGATACTCTGAAGTACCTGAAGGAGGGGCAGTTTGCCAAAGGAAGCATGGCACCTAAAATCGAAGCTTGTCTCAGCTTCATTAAGAATGGAGGCCGGATGAGCGTGATCACGGAAGCTTTCAAACTCGCAGATAAGAAATACGGGTCCAAAATAACAATGGAGTACGAATAATAAATTGCTAATATTACGTCATCAAACCAATTACTTAAAGCTATGACTTCTATCTTACATAACCGTCATTTTCTTAAGCTTCTTGACTATAAACCTGAAGAAATTAAATTTCTGCTGGACCTCGCAGCAGACCTGAAGAAAGCAAAAAAAGCAGGAACTGAAAAACAATATCTCAAGGGTAAAAACATTGCCCTGATCTTTGAGAAATCGTCCACGAGGACAAGATGCGCATTCGAGGTGGCAGCTTTCGACCAGGGAGCGCTTGTTACCTATCTTGGACCCACCGGTTCGCAGATCGGGCAAAAAGAGTCGATGAAAGATACAGCAAGAGTGCTTGGCAGGATGTACGACGGGATCGAATACAGGGGCTATGGGCAGGAGATTGTTGAAGAGCTTGCCAGGTATGCAGGTGTGCCCGTCTGGAACGGACTTACAAATGAATTTCATCCGACGCAGATACTCGCTGATTTGATGACGATGCTCGAACATTCCGGTAAGCCTCTTAATAAGATCTCGTTCTGTTATCTGGGTGATGCCCGTTATAATATGGGTAATTCCCTGCTGGTCGGGGCAGTAAAAATGGGTATGGACTTCAGAACTGCAGCACCCGAAGCCTTTCAACAGGGTAAAGAGCTGGTGGCAACCTGCAGGGCAGTTGCTAATGAAACCGGGGCGAAGATCAATATCACTGAAAATGTCGATGAAGCAGTAAAAGGTGTCGATTTCCTTTACACAGACGTATGGGTGTCGATGGGAGAGCCCGATTCTGTCTGGGAAGAAAGAATCAATCTTCTGAAACCTTACCAGGTCAACATGGAAGTTGTTAAGAAGACAGGAAATCCGGATGTGAAGTTTCTTCATTGTCTTCCCGCATTTCATAACAGGGAGACAAAAGCTGGAGAGGAGATCTACCGGAAGTTTGGCCTTGACGGAATGGAAGTAACAGAAGATGTCTTCGAATCAAAGCACTCAATAGTATTTGATGAGGCAGAAAACAGGTTGCATACGATCAAAGCTGTAATGGTTGCTACTTTGGGATGACCTCTCTA
>Ga0209254_10002914_pt1 | contig 15610 bp, 18 predicted proteins | sample FrelakmetDIP11DI_FD_187148 | JGI IMG/M metagenome (GOLD analysis project Ga0209254, IMG submission 187148) | Freshwater lake sediment microbial communities from the University of Notre Dame, USA, for methane emissions studies - DIP11 DI (SPAdes)... | ecosystem: Environmental > Aquatic >...
GTCGCGCCTGAAGGCGCTCCTACAGGCCCGTGTGTCCGAAGCCGCCGGCGCCCCGATCGCTGGCGCGAAACTCTTCCACCACCTCGAAGCCCACTTGCACGACCGGCACAAACACCATCTGCGCGAGCCGCACGCCGGGCTCCAGCTCGAACGCATCGCTGCCCCGGTTCCAGCAGGACACCATCAGCTGTCCCTGGTAGTCCGAGTCGATGAGCCCGACCAGATTACCGAGCACGATGCCGTGCTTATGGCCGAGACCGGAGCGCGGCAGGATCACAGCAGCGAGGCCCGGTTCGGCTATATGGATCGCCATGCCGGTGGGTACCAGCACAGTCTGCCCCGGCAGGATCGTGAGAGTCTCGTCCACGCAGGCCCGGAGGTCCACGCCGGCAGAACCCGCCGTAGCGTAGTCCGGCAATGGGAAGTCCCTCCCCAGACGAGGGTCCAGTATCCGCAGCTCCACTTTCTTCATTTATCAGTACCAGAGGTACCGGGTTTGCAATCTTGCAATGTGGCGGCCACATTGCAAGATTGCAAACCCGGTACCTCTCGGACGGCAGCGAAGCGGGCGGCCACTGTGGCGATGATCCTGCGGGCCAGGTCGCACTTGGCCATCCGGGAGAGCGACTCCTGGCCGTCCCGCCACAGGATAAGAACGCTGTTGTGGTCCTCGTCGAACCCCAACTTCGCGCCGACCTGGTTGGCGACGATCATGTCCAGACGTTTGCCCTCCAGCTTCTGCCGGGCGTATTCCTCGAGGCGCTCGGTCTCGGCGGCGAAACCCACGGTAAACGGCGCCCCGGGCCGAGCAGCGATAGTGGCCAGAAGGTCCGGTGACTTCGCCATGTCGAGCGTGAGCCGCTCAGTGTGCTTCTTGATCTTCTGGGCAGCCGGCTCCGGCCGGTAGTCGGAAATTGCAGCGGCGCCGATGTAGATGTCTGCAGCGGCGATTCTCTCCAGGGTGGCCGCGCACATTTCGGCCGCGGTTTCCACGTCGACACGCCGGACGCCCGCAGGGGTCGGCAGGTAAACCGGACCTGCAACCAGTGTGACCTCGGCACCAGCCTCGACCGCGGCCCGCGCCACGGCGAATCCCATCTTTCCCGAACTCCGGTTGCTGACAAAGCGCACGGGGTCGATCGGCTCGCGGGTGGGCCCCGCCGTGACGAGCACCCGGCGCCCCTTGAGCTGATCCTTGAGCAGACCGGCGAGATCGCCTGCAGATCGTTCACTCAGTGCGGCAATGATGTCCGTCGGCTCCACCATGCGACCCGGGCCTACGTCCCCGCAGGCCTGGCTGCCGGAGGCCGGCCCGATGCACCTCACACCGCGGGACTCGAGCGTGGCCCGATTGGCCTGCGTCGCGGCGTGGCGCCACATGGCCTGGTTCATGGCAGGCGCAAGCACCACGGGAGCCGACGTTGCCAGGCAGATCGTGGTCAGAAGGTTACCGGCCGAGCCGCTCGCGAGCAGCGACATGAGGTGAGCTGTGGCCGGCGCGACCAGCACGAGATCTGCCCAACGCGCCAATTCGATGTGACCCATGGCGGCCTCGGCGGCCTCATCCCACAACTCGGAGCGCACCGGATGACCGGACACCGCCTGAAACACGGTCGGCGCCACCAGCCGGGTGGCACTCGGCGTCATCACCACACGCACGTCCGCGCCGGCATCCTGCAGGCGCCGGACCAGATCGGGGCTCTTGTAGGCGGCGATGCCGCCAGTGACGCCGAGGACGACACGCCGTTGGCTTAAAGCGCCCAAACCCTGCACCTTTGGTGGAATGTGAAAAGCTTAGCGCAAGAGCCGCCGTACAACCGTGCTTTGTCCCCGAAGGAGGCAGTTTCCCGGCTTGGTCGGCGCGGCGCGAATGCCCAGAATGGCGCCCGTGCCTACCCACCTCATGAAGTCCAAGCTCCTGAAGGCCAGGCCTGCAAAGACCAGACTGATAAACGAATGGCCGGCGGCGGAACGCCCCAGAGAGCGCCTACTCCAGTCCGGGCCCAGCCATCTGACCGACGCAGAACTCCTCGCCGTCCTGCTTGGCCGGGGCATAGCCGGGGTTTCGGCCCTTGATCTGGCGCGGCAGCTGCTGGCTCGCTTCGGCGGCATGCGCGGTGTGCTGAACGCCGGCCACGCCGAGCTGGAGACGCTGCGCGGCCTCGGCCCCGGCAAGTCCGCCGCCCTGACGGCAGCCCGGGAATGCTGCTGCCGCTACATGGGGGAAAAGCTGTTGCCCGGCAAGACCCTCAGCTCGCCGGGGGATAGCCAGGAGTTCCTGCTGGCCCGGCTCCGGGACCGGCCCCAGGAGGTCTTCTGCTGCATTTTCCTGGACAATCGTCACCGGGTACTAGCCTTCGAGGAGCTTTTCCAGGGCACCATCGATAACACCACCGTCTATCCCCGGGAGGTGGTCCGGCAAGCCCTGCAGCGGAACGCGGCCGCCCTGATCCTGGCCCACAACCACCCCTCCGGGGTTCCTGAGCCCAGCGAGGCGGACCGGCTGATAACCCGCCGTGTCCGGGATGCCCTGGAGCTGGTGGACGTGCGGCTGCTGGATCACTTCGTCGTCGGGGACGGCACCTGCGTGTCCCTCGCCAGCCGGGGGTTGCTGTAGGCCCTGCCTCGCTGGTATAAAGTGCGGCTGCCGGGACGCCCGGCAGCCCAACAATCCGCTGCCCAATTCATTCGCCCAACTTATTGAGTTCTAAGAGGTTTGCTATGTCCCGGGTCTGTCAGGTCACCGGCAAGAAGCCGATTTACGGCAACACCGTGTCCCACGCCAACAACAAGAAGCGCCGGCGTTTTCTGCCCAACCTGCACACGCACCGGTTCTGGCTGGAAGGCGAGAAACGCTTCGTAACGTTGCGCGTTTCCACCCACGGGCTGCGCACCATCGACAAGCTTGGCCTCGAGAAGGTTCTGGAAAACCTGCGCGCCTCCGGCGAGGCCGTGTAGGAGCGCCATAAGGCGCGATCCCATCACAAACCCATCGGTAGTAACAGAATATGGCCAAGAGCATTCGTGACAAGATCAAGCTCGTGTCGAGCGCCGATACCGGGCACTACTACACGACGACCAAGAACAAGCGCACCCATCCGGACAAGCTGGAAGCAAAGAAGTACGACCCGGTGGTCCGCAAGCACGTCGCCTACAAGGAAGCGAAGATCAAGTAAGCACTTCCTGTAGGAGCGCCTTCAGGCGCGACCTTCTCTATGCTTCAGGCGCAGAGAAGATCGAGCCCAAAAAAAACCCGCCTTTCGGCGGGTTTTTTGTATCTGCTCTTCCAGTTTGCTCTGTTCGGGTGTGCTCTTCTGGGAGTCGCGCCTGAAGGCGCTCCTACAAGCCTACAAGCGCTCCTGCAGCTGCTCCTAAAGGGCGTAGGCGGGCGCCGGCAGGTAGCCCCGCAGGCGGGCAGAGAATTCCTGCAGCGCTTCAATGCCGCTCGCTTCCGCCCGGGCACACCACTCCCGCAGCTGGCGCACCAGCAACTCGTTGCTCACGTTGGCATGCTCCCAGACCGCGACCAACTGCAGGCGGAACTCGTGCACCGTGCGCAGCGCCTGGTTGTTATCGAGCAGGTTGGCAAGCCGGGCGCGGGCCGTGTCGTCCAGCAGTTGCGGCCGGCGAATCAGCAAGCCCGGGGAAAAATGCCGCGCCGTGGCGTCGACCTCAGCCTCACGGCGAAACACCGGCAGAGTGACCCTGGATGAGTAATCCCGCAGCACATGCATGCGGTTTACCAGCACGGCCTTCAGCGTTTCGATGTCAACCTGCCGCGGCGCCGGGGCAAACTGGGGCTCGGGGGCCACGCGCCGAACCTTGCACAGACCCAGTGCCTTGAAAATGGTGATGTACATCCAGCCGATGTCGAACTCCCAGGGACGCACGGAGAACTTGGCAGACGACGGGAAGGCGTGATGGTTGTTGTGCAGCTCCTCGCCGCCGATCAGGAAGGCGATGGGGTAGAGGTTGGTGGCCGCATCGTCGGATTCAAAGTTGCGATAGCCCCGGGCGTGGCCGAGACCATTGATGATGCCTGCGGACAAAACAGGCATGGCGGCCATCTGGACCGCGAAGATGGTGATGCCAATAACACCGAACAGCAATACGTTCAGCGTCAGCAGGGTGTAGATGCCGAGTGTCGTGTGCGGCAGGTAGAACTTGCGCTCCAGCCAGTCGTCCGGTGTTCCGCGACTGTACTTGGCCACGACGTCCGCGTTGCGGGCGTCGACGCGGTACAGTTCGGCACCCTCCAGCAGAACCTTCTTGAGACCAAAGACGACGGGGCTGTGGGGGTCGCCCACCTTCTCGCAGAGGGCGTGGTGCTTGCGATGGACGGCAACCCACTCGCGGGTCACCATGCCGGAGGTCAGCCACATCCAGAAACGGAAGAAGTGGCGGAGAGCGGGGTGGAGATCAATGGCCCGGTGAGCCTGGTCCCGGTGCAGGTAGAGGGTCGTTGCCATCAACGAGATCTGCATCATGACCACGGTGACCAGCACCTTGCCCCAACCACTCAAACCGAGAATGCCGTTCTGCAACAGATCGAGAAGATTCATGTCCACCTCTGCGGGAATCAATAGAAGGGTCGTATCAGTAGCCAGCCACTATAGCGGTGCATCCAAGTGATTGAAATGCGGCCGGACTTGCCCGTTTACAAGGCGCCTGGTCCAGAAAGTGTCGCGTCCAAGCCGCACTACCCGACCCTAACCCTAGGCTGCCTTGGCCTGTCTGGTCGCGGGACTGGATCCCAGTGTGGGGAATTCGCCCCGGAGGCCCCGTCCGATGCCTGAATTACCTGAGGTGGAAATCACGAGACGGGGCCTGGTCCCGTGGCTCGAGGGCCGCCAACTTGCGCGGATCCGGGTACGGACCCCGAAGCTGCGCTGGCCCATTCCGGTCGAATTCGCCCAGCGCCTGACCGGCAGCCGCGTTGCAGCGCTAGACCGCCGCGCCAAGTGGCTGCTGTTGCGGACAGACCGGGGCACCGGCCTGCTCCACCTGGGGATGACCGGCAGTTTTCGCGTTCTGCGGGAAGAACGGCCGCCGGGCATCCACGATCACCTGGATTTCGTGACGGACGCCGGGGTGACGATTCGCTTCAATGATCCGCGGCGTTTTGGCGCAATGCTGTGGACAGAAGAGGATCCGGCCCTGCACCCGCTCATCGCACCGTTGGGACCGGAGCCACTCAGCGACAGTTTTACGGGCGAGTATTTGTACGGCCGCAGCCGCAAGCGCGGGATTGCCATCAAGCCCCACCTGATGAATGGGAGCATCGTGGTGGGCGTCGGCAACATCTACGCGAGCGAGGCGCTCTTCCGGGCAGGGGTTCACCCCGCGAGGTCTGCAGGTCGAGTTGCCCTGCCGCGCATCGAGGCGCTGGTCGCCGCCATCAAGGAGGTGCTGTTGGAGTCCATCCGGGTCGGCGGTACAACTTTGCGCGACTTCCACGACGGTGACGGTCAGCCGGGCTACTTCGGCCAGCACCTGCGCGTCTACGACCGCGCCGGCCTGCCTTGCAGGTCCTGCGGCGCACCAGTTAAGCAGGTCGTGCTGGGCCAGCGATCGAGCTACTACTGCCCGCGTTGCCAACGGTAAAAAGGTAAAAAGGTACCGGACCTTAGTTATTTAAGTTGTTTAGTTGTTTGCCGGCTCCCGGCAAACAACTAAACAACTTAAATAACTAAGGTCCGGTACCTTTTGGATCAATACACCGTGACTTCGCCGCCACCGCGGGGGTCCGACGCGGCGTCGACGCGGCCAGTGGCGCGATCCCAGGTCACCACCTGCATGTTGCCGTAGCTCCGCTCGCTCAACTCAAGTTTGTGGCCCTTCGCTGCCAATCCCGCCGTCTCCTCGGGCGTGAAGGCGCCCTCTTCGTAGGCAACCACGTCGGGAAAGTACTGGTGGTGGTAGCGCTTAAGAGCCACCATCCGTGTGGCATCCGCGCCGTCTGCCCAGGCCAGGGCGGCAAGAATCACCATGCTGATAATACGGCTGCCGCCGGGGGTGCCGAGGATCGCAATGCCCCTGTCGCTCTCGAGGAAGGTCGGCGACATGCTTGAAAGCATGCGCTTGCCAGGGGCGATCGAGTTCGCTTCGGCCCCGATCAGGTTAAAGCCGTTGGCCGTACCCGTTTTTATGGAGAAGTCATCCATCTCGTTGTTGAGGATCACCCCGGTCCCGGGCGGAATGAACGCCGAACCAAACCAGGTATTGATACTGAGCGTCCCCGCCACGCGGTTCCCGGCCCGGTCGAGCACCGAAAAATGGGTGGTGTTTGTGCCGCCGCCCGCATTGGGGAGCACCCCGGACAACTGAACGCTGGGCGTGGCGCGATCGAGAAGGATCGAGGTCCGCTGGCCGTCGGCGTAGAAGGGACTGAGCAGGCGCTCCAGTGGCATGGTGACGAAGGCCGGGTCGCCGAGATAGATGGCGCGGTCCCGATAGGCCCGGCGCATCGCCTCGATAGTCAGATGCTTGACGTCCACCGGGGCAAGCTGGCCAAGTTCGTAACCGCTGAGAACCTGAAACACGTTGCTGAGCGCAACACCCCCGGCGGACGGCGGAGGCGCCGACACGACTGTCATGCCGCGATACACGGTCCGGATCGGCTCCCGCTCCACCACCGCGTAACGGCCAAGATCGTCCAGCGTCCAGATGCCGCCCGCGGCCCGCACGCCGTCCACGAGCTGCTGGGCCACCGGACCACGGTAATAGCCGTCGCGGCCGTCCGCCGCCAGGCGCCGCAGCGTGCGCGCGAGATCTGGAAAGCGCACCACATCGCCTGCGACCAGCGCCTTGCCGCCGGGCATATAGATCGCGGCGAAGGCGGGTGAATCGCGCACAGCGCCGACGCGGAACCTGAGGCCCAGCTCCATGCCGCGGGTGACCTCCACGCCCTCTTCCGCGTAGCGGATGGCGGGCGCGAGCGTCCGGGCCAGCGGCAAGCGACCATAGCGGCGCGCGAGGTGCGCGAGGCCGGCGGGCTCGCCCGGTATACCCGCAGCCAGCGGACCATTCAGCGTGAGGCCAGGCCGCGGCTGGCCCTGGGCATCCAGGTACATGTCGTGACTGGCGGCACCCGGCGCAACCTCGCGCGCATCCACAAAGGTCTGCCTGCCACTCTTCGCCTCGTGCAGCAGCCAGAATGCGCCGCCCCCGAGCCCTGAAGCGGTCGGTTCGACCACGGCAAGCGCAGCGCTGATGGCCACGGCGGCATCGAAGGCATTGCCGCCCGCCGACAGGATGTCCTCGCCAGCCTTGGTTGCCAGCGGGTGGGCCGTGGCAATGCCGGCCTGGGCTGGCAAGCGGGATGGCTTGGCCGCGACGGGCAGCGCCCAGGCCAGAATCCAGGCAAGGGCAACGAATACGAAACAGCAACGACGAATGCGGATCATGGCGGGCGGGCGGTCAAGGAATCGTCAGAGGCCGAGTTGAGCGCGCTTGCGGGCCAGGGCAGACGCGACCCCCGGCGGCACGAAGGGCGAGATGTCGCCACCGAGCACGCCGATCTCACGAACGAAGGTTGAGGATACGAAGGTGTACTCCTCCGCCGGAGTGAGGAAGATGGTTTCCACTTCGGAGCGTAAGTGCCGGTTCATGGTCGCCAGCTGGAACTCGTACTCGAAGTCGGACACCGCCCGCAGGCCGCGGATGATCACCCGGAGGCCATGCTGGCGGACGTAATCGACCGTGAGCCCGGCATAGCCATCCACCGTAATGTTCGGTGCATCGGCCAGCGCCGTACGCGCCATGCCGATACGCTCTTCCAGCGTGAACATCGGCGTCTTGTTGGGGCTGGCGGCCACGGCCACGACCACCCGGTCGAAGAGCTTTGCAGCCCGGCGCACCAGGTCGAGGTGGCCGTTGGTGACGGGGTCAAAGGTCCCCGGGTACATGGCGCCGACACTCACGTTTGCGGACTCCTGACGTTGGCCAGCGCGTAGCGCACGTCACCGGCCTGGGACTCACGGTGCCATTGCCAGCCTTCGGGCAGCGCCGGCAAAGACTGGCTGCGGCTCGTTTCAAGGTAGACCCAGGCTTGCGCGGCGAGCCAGCCGCGCGCGAGGAGTGTACACAAATCGGCCAGATTGTTTGCCGCGTAAGGCGGGTCGAGAAAGACCACATCGAAGGTGGCGACGGGCGGCGTCTTGAGCCAGCGCTTCGCGTCTGTGGCCAGCACGCGGCCCTTCCCCGCTACTGGCTGGCTGGATCCTGCCTGGCCCGCGATCCCGCCACCGAAGCGCAGAAGCGTCGCCTCGAGCGCGGCGGCTGCGGTTGCCTCCCGCTCCACGAACCAGCTCTCGGCGGCACCGCGGGACAGTGCTTCCAGGCCCAGCGCGCCCGTCCCCGCGTACAGGTCGAGACAACGTGCTCCAGGCAACACGGGCATGAGCCAGTTGAAGAGCGTTTCGCGCACGCGGTCTGGCGTGGGCCGGATCTCGACGCCGGCCACGACCTCAATGCGTCGGCCGCGCCAGGCGCCACCGATAATACGGACGCTGCCTGGTGGGCGCTTCTGTCCTGGGGAGGGTTGCCTACGCGACATCGCTAAAGTTTAGCTAACATGTCCGCATGCCAGCGAATACGAATTCCGGGACCGGGTCCCGGCCGGGCTTCTTCGCTCGCCTGAAGGAGCGCTTGCTCGGGCCAGATACCGAGCCAGATACCGGACGAGACCCGGAACCCCCGGACGCGGCCGCCCCGGCGACCGCGTCAGCACCCGCCAGGCCTCCGCGCTTCCGGCTCGGTGCGGCACTGGACTGGCTCGTGGGCCGGAAATTCGACGAGCGGACGGTCGACGAGCTCGAGGCGCACCTGCTGGGCGCGGACGTGAGCCAGACAACCGCGACGGACATCATCCACCGCGTGAAAAAGATGACCGGTGGCCGGAGCGTGGCCACGATCGATGATGCCCGCCAGCTGCTCTGCGAAGCGCTGACGGAAATCCTCGAGCCCCGTGCAAAGCCCCTGACAATTCCCGCCAGTCCCCGGCCCTTTGTGATCCTCATGGTGGGCGTCAACGGCTCCGGCAAGACCACCACGATTGGCAAGCTGGCTCGCCGCCTGAAGGATGATGGCCTGAAGGTAATGCTGGCCGCGGGTGATACGTTCCGGGCGGCTGCGATCGAGCAACTCCAGGTTTGGGGCGAACGCAACGATGTGCCGGTCGTCGCCCAGCAGGCCGGCGCCGATCCGGCAGCGGTGGTATTCGACGCCTTTGAAGCGGCCCGCGCGCGCGGTTATGACGTGTTGCTGGCAGACACGGCCGGCAGACTGCAGAACAAGGCGCACCTCATGCAGGAACTGCAGAAGGTGGTCAGGGTCCTCCGCCGGCTCGATCCAACCGCTCCCCACGAGACCATGATCGTGCTCGACGCCAGTCTGGGCCAGAATGCCGTGGCGCAGGCCAGGCAGTTTCACGAAGCCATCGGTCTCACCGGTATCACCATGACCAAGCTCGACGCGGGCGGCAAGGGCGGCGTGCTCATCACCCTCGCCCGCGAGCTTCCGGTGCCGGTCCGCTTCATCGGCATCGGTGAACAGGCGGCCGACCTCGACGTGTTCGACGCGGCCGAGTTCGCAGCCGCTCTCACGGGAACGACGCCCAAGCCCTCCTCGGTCAGGGCATGAGCAGGTCATGATCCGCTTCGACAACGTCACCAAACGATACGACGGCGCCAGGGAGGCACTGAAAGGCGTCGCCCTGCACGTCGCCGCCGGGGAGCTTGCCTTCCTGACCGGACGTTCCGGCGCCGGCAAGAGCACGGTGCTGAAGCTCATTGCCCTGATCGAGCATCCCACCCGCGGCACCGTGACGGTGGACGGGCGCAACCTCGGCAAGCTCAAAGACCGGGAGATCCCCGGCTATCGGCAGCAGATCGGCATGGTCTTCCAGGACAACAAGCTGCTCAACGATCGCAGCGCCTATGAGAACGTGGCGCTGCCGCTCATCATCAACGGCACCGGACAGCGGGAGATCGGCCGGCGCGTGCGGGCTGCGCTGGACCAGGTCGGACTGCTCGACCGGGAACGTTACCCACCGCGGACCCTGTCTGCCGGCGAGCAGCAGCGGCTCGGCATCGCGCGGGCCATCGTGAGCCGGCCAAAGGTGCTGATCGCCGATGAGCCCACAGGCAATCTTGACCCGGACCTGGCACTGGAAGTAATGACCCTGTTCAAGCGGCTCAACGAAGTGGGCACCACCATGCTGATCGCAAGCCACGATCTGCACCTCGTGGAGCACTTCGGCGCCCGGCGCATCACGCTGGCCGGGGGGCAGGTGCAGGATGGCGCTGCAGGACCGGTCCTGCCAGGCGTCGGAGCGCAACCCCAATGAAGCTCTCCAGCTGGCTCACGCGGCACGCGCAGAACGCAGTCGGAGCGCTCGGCACACTGTCGCGAAATCCGGTCGCAACGGCGCTGACCGTCACCGTGATCGGCATCGCCCTTGCGCTGCCGGCAGCCCTCGGTGTGCTGGTGCAGTCGGGTCGGACACTGGCCGGCGGCTGGGCAGACGTTCGCGATTTCTCGGTGTACCTGGCGCCCGGCGTCGCGCTGGACAAGGCCGAGGCACTGGCCCGCGAACTGCGAGGCAAGCCCGGGGTGGCTTCGGTCCGCCTGATTTCGGCCGACGCGGCCGTCGCGGAATTGAGCAGGGATCCGGGTTTTGCGGGGGCCCTGGCAGCTCTGGAATCAAACCCCCTGCCCCACACGCTGGTGGTCCGGCCGCTGAAGACGACGGACAGCGCGTCGCTCGAGCGCCTCGGAGCAGAGGTACAGAAGGCCAACGGCGTGGAACTGGTGAAGCTCGACCTGGAGTGGGTAAAGCGCCTTAACGCAGTGCTCGACTTCCTGCGCCGGCTCGGACTCATGACGGGCGGGCTGCTGATTGCTGCGGTCGTGATTGTGGTCGGCAATACGATCCGGTTGGACATCCAGAATCGCTCAGCGGAAATCGAGGTGGCCAAATTGCTGGGCGCCACGGACGCCTTTGTCCGCCGGCCCTTTCTCTACCTGGGACTCTGGTATGGGTTGCTCGGCGGGTTGGTGGCGATGCTGATCCTGCTGATAGGGCTCTGGGCCCTTGGTGGGCCGATCACCCAGCTGGCGGGACTCTACGGGAGCAGTTTTGAGCTGGGCGGTGCCCCGGGCAGCAGCCTCCTGGCGGTGCTGGCCGGCGGCGTGCTGGCCGGCTGGGGCGGGGCCTGGACCGCGGTAGCCCGCCATCTTGCTGCAATACAGCCTCGCGTAGCCTAGGCTCCGCCTGGAACTGAGTGGGTTGTTAGCACTCTAAGAGGTCGAGTGCTAGGATTGGGTTCAGGAGGTTTTTATGAGTACTGCTGCCCTGGTTGCAAGATCGTCGTCGAGCCCCTTCGAGCTGGCCTTGGCCGGCCCGCTGGGTAGCCTGGACGCCTATATCTCGGCGGTTCGCCAGGTTCCCGTCCTGAGCCAGGCCGAAGAGGCCGCACTCGCCCGCCAGCTGCGCGAGAACAATGATATCGACGCCGCCCGGGATCTCGTTCTCTCGCAACTGCGCTTCGTGGTGCACATTGCCCGGGGCTACATGGGCTATGGACTGCCGCTGGGCGACCTCGTGCAGGAAGGCAACGTGGGCCTCATGAAGGCCGTAAAGCGCTTCGACCCGGACATGGGCGTGCGTCTGGTGTCTTTCGCCGTGCACTGGATTCGCGCCGAGATTCATGACTACGTGCTGCGCAACTGGCGGCTGGTGAAGATCGCCACCACCAAGGCCCAGCGCAAGCTCTTCTTCAATCTGCGCCGCGCCAAGAAGCACCTCGGCTGGCTCTCACTCGCCGAACGCGAAGTGATCGCGAGTGACCTGGGCGTTACTGCCCAGGAAGTCGGCGAGATGGAGCAGCGTCTGGCCGGTCAGGACGTGACCTTCGATCCGACTCCCGACGCGGATGACGAGACGACCTACGCGCCCGCCATGTACCTGACCGCTGAAGGCAGCGACCCGGCCGACGCTTTCGAAGCGGACGACTCCAGGGACCAGGGCGCTGATCGCCTGCATGTGGCGCTCGATGGCCTGGATGCCCGCAGTCGCGAAATCCTGGAGGCCCGCTGGCTGGCCGAGAAGAAGACCACGCTGCAGGTCCTGGCAAAGCGCCACGGCGTGTCTGCAGAGCGTATCCGCCAGATTGAGCAGAACGCGCTGAAGACCCTCCGCGCCGCCGTCTGATTTAGGAGCGCCCTGTAGGAGCGCCTTCAGGCGCGATCGGTAGTGGTCGCGCCTGAAGGCGCTCCTACAGGGCGCTCCTACCGAAATTACTGCGTTACTGGGACCAGCGTGATCTCCACGCGCCGGTTCTGCTGGCGGCCATCGGCCGTGTCGTTGCTCGCAATCGGACGCGTCTCGCCGTAACCCGTCGTAATCAGTCGCTGGCTGTTGATGCCCTGGGCGGCCAGGTAAGAGCTGACGCTTGAGGCACGGCGCTGGGACAACTCCATGTTCTTGTCGTCAGGGCCAGTGCTGTCAGCGTGGCCCGCCACATCCACGATGGTCTTGTCGAACTCCTTCAGGACGATCGCCACGGAATTCAGCACCTGGTAAAAACCGGCATTGATGTCCGCACTGTTCGTCTGGAAGGTTACGTTGCCCGGCATGTTCAGGATGATGTTGTCGCCACTGCGGGTGACGCTCACACCGGTGCCCTGCAGCTGGGCGCGCAGCTTCGCTTCCTGGCGGTCCATATAGTTGCCAACCGCGCCGCCGGCGAGGCCGCCGGCACCACCGAGAATGAGCGCGCGCTTCTTGCGCTCAGACGAGCTATCGCCCGTGAGCAGGCCGATAGCGACGCCCACCCCGGCGCCGATCGCGGCCCCCTTGGTGGTCTTGTTGACTTCCGCCTCCCCCGTGTACGGGTCGGTGGTCATGCAGCCTGCGATCAGCAGGCTGCTACCAAGCACCAGCGCCACGATTCTTCCGCTTATCCGGTTACTCATCCGCTACTCCTTACAATCAAACAGGCGACAGCCCGCAGGTTTATGGCAGAAACAGCCCCGTGCAGCAACGCAAGGAATAGGGACATGCCTCATTTCTCTTCGGAAATGAGGCATGTCCCCATTTCCCCTGTCCCCTTTTTTTCCATCTCCCGGAACAAGGCTTGCCGCCGGGCCCTGAACGGGGTATGAACTTGGCCATGACGACCCAGGCCGCACAACTGCTGGCCGAGTACTCAGCAGACCATCAGAACCCGTTCAATCGCCTGATGCACAGCATCTGCGTGCCGTTGATTGCCATCGCACTGATCGGCCTGCTCTGGGCCATCCCCGTTCCGGTGGCGCTGTCAGCCCCGGCACCCTGGGCCAACTTCGGCACCTTGGCGCTGGCCGGCCTCACTGTCTATTACCTGGGCCTCGCGCCCCGCCTCGGCGTCGGGATGCTGCTCGCCGCTCTGGTCGTGGTCCCGCTCCTCGCCGCCACCGCCCGACTGCCAGTACCGCTGTGGCTTACTGCCCTCGTCGTCTTCAGCCTCGGCTGGATTGGCCAGTTCATCGGGCACTACGTGGAGGGACGCCGGCCATCCTTCTTCCGGGACCTGCGCTTCCTGCTCATCGCTCCCCTCTGGGTGCTGGCCAAGCTCTACGCTGCCCTGGGCGTCCGCCCCTAGCTTGACCTCAGACCCCTACAGTCATCGGGCGATCTGGGCAATTGCCCTGCCGATGATCATCTCGTCGGTCTCTGTGCCCCTCGTCGGCCTCGTGGGCACTGGCGTACTCGGCAACCTGGACGATGACGTCTACCTCGCTTCGGTCGCAGCGGCCGTGCAGGTCTTCAGCATTCTTTTCGTCGGCCTCAATTTTCTGCGCATGGGAACCACCGGCATCACCGCGCAGGCGCACGGGTCGCTGGCGCGGGATGCGAGCGCCGGCACAGCGATACGCCAGTCGCTGGGCGAAGGCATCATCGTCGCGCTGGTACTGGGCGTCAGCATCATTGTCCTGCAGGTGCCAATCCGGAACGCAGCCTTCGGCGTTATCGGTGCCGAGCCCGAAGTAACGCGCTACGCCTACCAGTACTTTGACATCCGCGTCTGGAGTGCTCCGGCGACGCTTTTTAACTTCGTTGCGCTGGGGTGGCTGCTGGGCATGCAGAACGCCCGGGGCCCACTGGCGATCACGCTGGTCCTCAATCTGACCAATGTTGTCCTGGACCTCTGGTTCGTGCTCGGCCTCGGCCTGAAGGTGCGCGGCGTGGCGGCCGGCGCCCTGCTGGCCGAATTGGCAGGAGCGGTGGTGGCAGCGTGGTTACTGTGGCGGGAACTGCGGCGCTATCCGGGCAACTGGGCCGGCACCCGACTTCTCGACCTGCAGTCCTACCGCGCGCTGCTGAGAATCAACGGCAATCTGTTCATTCGCACGGTTGCCCTGATGTTCACTTTCGCCTTCGTGACGGTCCAGGGTGCCCGCCTCGGCACCGTCTATCTGGCTGCCAATGCACTGCTGATGAATTTCCAGTGGATTACCGCCTACGCGCTCGACGGGATCGCCAACGCCGCCGAGGCCCTGGTGGGCAAAGCAATCGGTGCACGGGATCGGGACGGCATGTTTCGCGCCGTCCGCCGCACTCTGGGCTGGTCCCTGGGCTTCGCTGCGCTCTTCAGCCTCGCGTTCTGGCTGGCAGGGCCTTCGATCGTGCGGACGCTGACCAGCCTGCCGGACATCCGCGCCACTGCTCTCGAGTACCTTCCCTGGATGATCTTTCTGCCACTGATTTCCGTCTGGAGCTTCTTCTATGACGGAGTCTATGTGGGGGCCACGCTCAGCCGGGAAATGCGCGTGGTAATGACCGCCTCCGCGTTATTCGTCTTTCTCCCCGTCTGGTTCATCACGCGGGATCTCGGCAATCACGGCCTGTGGCTCGCCTTCACCGCCTTCATGATCCTGCGCGGGCTCGGCATGCACCTGTGGTTCAATCGACTAAGGAAGACACTGATCCCGGTACCAGATGCAGGCGCGGACCCCCTGACATGACCAGCAAGAATCCAGACACAGAAAACCCCTGGCAGACGCTGTCCACGCAGCTCGAGTTCGAGAACCCGTGGTTTACCGTCACCACCCACGACACCGTCGCGCCGGACGGTACCCGCCCGCACTACGGCAAGATCAGCTTCAAGAACCGGGCCGTCGGGGTCATTCCGCTGGACGAGGAGCAGCACACCTGGCTGGTCGGCCAGTGGCGCTTTCCATTGGGCGAATACTCCTGGGAACTGCCGATGGGAGGCGCACCCCCCAGTGAAAATATTGAGGCTGCCGCGATTCGGGAACTGAAGGAAGAAACGGGCCTCACTGCAAGCCGGCTCCAGCTGATTCTGAAGATGCACACCTCGAACTCAGTGACCGACGAGGAGGGCTACGTGTTTCTCGCCGAGGGCCTGACCTCCGGCGCGCCTGAGTTCGACGAGACCGAGCAGCTCGAGATCCACCGCCTGCCCTTCAGCGAGGCGCTGGCCATGGCCATGGACGGGCGCATCACCGATGGCATCAGCGTGGCGGGCATCCTGAAGCTGGCCCGGTTACTGGATCTGTAGGAGCGCCTTCAGGCGCGACACCCGGCCCGCGAGAGACTCGCGGG
>Ga0209254_10002915_pt1 | contig 15605 bp, 15 predicted proteins | sample FrelakmetDIP11DI_FD_187148 | JGI IMG/M metagenome (GOLD analysis project Ga0209254, IMG submission 187148) | Freshwater lake sediment microbial communities from the University of Notre Dame, USA, for methane emissions studies - DIP11 DI (SPAdes)... | ecosystem: Environmental > Aquatic >...
CCCGCCGCGGGCGGCGTCAGATCCCGGCGCCCTGGTCGAACGGCAGGAGCTCCGCCAGCATCGCCTGCGTCTGGCGTACAGCCTCCTGGCGCTTGCCCTTGCGCTCGGGGTGGATCTCGTCGAGCTCCTGCTCCATCTCGACGATGCGCGCCACGAGGCACTTGACCGCTTCGGCCACGGGGTCGGGCAGATGGCGATAGTCGATGTCGGGGATGCCCACGCGCTGGCCCTGGAGCAGGACCGGGCGGCCGGGGTTGCCGACCACGGTGGAGTTCTTGGGCACGTCGCTGACGACGACGCTGCCGGCGCCGATCTTGGCGTTATCGCCCACGGTGACCGCGCCCAGTACCTTGGCCCCGGCGCCGAACACCACGTTGTCGCCGACGGTGGGATGCCGCTTGCCGGTCTGCTTGCCCGTGCCGCCCAGGGTGACGCCCTGGTACATGGTCACGTTGTCGCCGATCTCGGTGGTCTCCCCGATCACCACGCCGGCGCCGTGGTCGATGAACAGGCCGTGGCCGATCCGCGCGCCGGGGTGGATCTCGATGCCGGTGAGCACGCGATTGAACTGGCTGATCCAGCGCGGCACGATCGGCACGCCGACGTCGCGGAGCTTGTGCGCCAGGCGATGAAGCCAGAGGGCATGCAGACCTGGATACGACGTCACGATCTCGAACTTCGAGGTCGCCGCGGGGTCGCGCTCCTGTACCGCCGTGACGTCGCTGCTGATCTCGTCGACGGCCGTGTGCAGGTCGCGGCTGAGGCCCCCGACGAGCGCGTTGACGGGAGTGCATCCGCGCGCCCGCTTGCCGAGCACCCGGCAGCCGGCGATGCCCAGGCTCACGAGGCCGAGTACCTTGCGGAACACGATCGTCACCTTCCTTTGTCGGGGGCGGCGGCCGCAGGCCGCCGCCCACCCGAGGGGTACGCTATCACGCGCCGGCGCCGGCGCTCGCGGGGCCGCCGGAGGTGGCCCCCTTCCCCGGCGCTTCATCGGCTGGCGACTCGTTCATGCTGCCCGAGCGAAACCCATCCATATCCAGAGTCACATACGTAAACCCGAGGGCGCGCAGCCGGCGCGCGATCCCTTCCCGTGCCGCAAGGGCGCGCCCCAGGTCGCCGCTCTCCACCTCGACGCGGGCGACGCTCCCGTGATGCCGCACGCGGCACTGGCGAAAGCCGAGCTCGTGCAGCACCCGTTCGGCCGCGGCGACGACCTCCAGCTTCTCCACCGTGATCGGCTCGCCGTAAGGTATGCGGGAGGCGAGACAGGCCTGCTGCGGCGCGTCCCACGTGGCCAGGCCGAGCTCTTTCGACAGGCGCCGCACATCGGCTTTGCCAATGCCGGCAGCCAGCAGCGGGTGCGCGACGCCGCGCTCGCCGGTGGCACGCATCCCGGGCCGATGGTCGCCGAGATCGTCCCGGTTGGCGCCGTCGACCAGCGCGTCGCACCCCGTCTCGGCGGCGACGCGCGCCATCTCGGCGACGAGCTCGCGCTTGCAGAAGTAGCAGCGCTCGCGGGGATTGCCGGTGAACGCCGGATCGTCGAACTCATGCGTCTCGACGATCACGTGGCGCACGCCGAGCCCCGCGGCGAGAGCGCGGGCGGTCTGCAGCTCCTCCGGCAGGTACGTCGCGGAGACGGCCGTGAAAGCGACCACACGAGCCGGTCCCAGAACGCGCACGGCGGCGGCCAGCACGAGGCTCGAATCGACGCCGCCCGAGAAGGCCACGCAGGCCGAGCCCAGCGGCGCCAGCTCGGCCGCGAGCCGGTCCAGCGTTCCGCCCGTCTCAAGGGCAGCTTCACGCATCGTAGTCGACCAGCTCCGTGACGGTGGGCTGCTCGCCGCACACCGGGCAGGTGGGGACGCGCGCGACCTGGACTTCATTGAAGGTCATGGCTGCGCCGTCGAACTGCACGAGGCGGTCGTACAGCGGGACGCCGGCGCCGGTGAGCACTTTGATCACCTCGAGCGCCTGAATGGCGCCGATCGTCCCCGGGATGGGGCCGAGCACGCCCGCCTCGGAGCAGCTGATCACGCCCGACGGCGGCGGAGGTTCGGGGAACAGGCAGCGGTAGCAGGCCGTCTCCCCGCCCTTGATGGTCATGGCCAACCCCACCATACGCAGTACGGCGCCGTCGACGAGCGTCTTGCGCTCGAACACGCAGGCGTCGTTGAGCAGATACCGCGTCGGGAAGTTGTCCACGGCGGTGACGACCACGTCGTAGCGCCGCACGAAGTCCAGCGCGTTGGCCGCCGTCAGGCGCAGCGCGTAGGGCTCCACCTCGACCTCAGGATTGATCGACCGCAGGCGCGCGGCCGCCCGCTCCGCCTTGCTCTTGCCGATGTCCTCAGTGGTGAACAGGATCTGGCGCTGAAGGTTGGAGAGCTCGACCACATCGTCGTCGACGATGCCCACGCGGCCGACGCCGGCCGCGACGATGTAGGAAAGGACAGGTGCGCCGAGCCCGCCGGCGCCGACCACGAGGACGGAGCCCTTGCGCAGCGTGTCCTGGCCGCGTTCGCCTACCTCCTTGAGCACGAGCTGGCAGTCGTACCTCAGGCGCTCCTTGCCGCTGATCAGCATGTGCGCCCTCCGCTCACCGTGCCTTCGACCTGCCGCCCCCTCACGCCTTGACCTCGGGGAGATCGGCGAAGAGCGGCGTGGACAGATAGCGCTCGCCGGTGTCGCAGAGCACGGTGACCACCACCTTGCCCTTCAGCTCCGGGCGGCGAGCGACGTGGCCGGCGGCCCACACGTTGGCGCCGGCGGAGATACCGACGAGGACGCCTTCCTGGCGCGCGAGGTCGCGCGCCGTGGCAAAGGCGTCGTCGGCGCTCACCTTCACGATCTCGTCGTAGACCTCCGTATCGAGCACCTTGGGGACGAAGCCGGCGCCGATGCCCTGGAGCTTGTGCGGGCCGGGCGCGCCCCCCGAGAGGACCGGCGAGTCGGCCGGTTCGACGGCCACCACGAGCACTCCGGGACGGCGCTCCTTGAGCACTGCGCCGACGCCAGTGAGTGTGCCTCCGGTGCCTACGCCCGCCACGAACGCATCGACTTCTCCGCCCGTGTCGGCCCATATCTCCGCGGCCGTCGTGAGGCGATGGACCTCGGGGTTGGCGGGGTTCTCGAACTGCTGCGGGACAAAGGCGTCGGCGCCCTCCGCGGCGAGCTCGAGCGCCTTGGCGACCGCGCCGCGCATCCCCTCGGCGCCGGGCGTGAGCACCAGCCGCGCGCCGAACGCCTTGAGGATGGTGCGGCGCTCGATGCTCATGGTGTCTGGCATCGTGAGCACCAAGTCGTAGCCGCGCGCCGCGGCGACCATGGCCAGGGCGATGCCCGTGTTGCCGCTCGTCGGTTCGATGATCGTGGTCTTGCCCGGAGCGATGCGCCCCTCGCGCTCGGCGGCCTCGATCATCGCCAGGCCGATGCGGTCCTTGACGCTGCCGCCCGGATTGAACGACTCGAGCTTGCCGAGCACCTCGGCGCCGCTTTCGTCGGAGATGCGGTTGAGGCGCACCAAGGGAGTGCGTCCGATAAGCTCTGTGATGCTGCCCGCCCTGTTCATGGGATCTCCTTGCCCGGCCCGAGAGGCCACTGATCGTGAGTCAGATCTGATACATCGGCGCGCGTCCACGCAAAACGTCCTCGCGCGCCAGCAGGTCGCCGATCGAGGTGCCGCCGAGGACCTTCTCGAGGGCCTGCTGGGCCTCGATCCACACCGAGGACGCGCCGCACCCGTCGATGCGCTCGCAAAGGCCCTGGGTGCATTCCGCCGGCGAAGGCACGCCGTCGAGCGCCGCCACGACCTCGAGCACGCTGATCTCCGCGGCGGGGTGCGCCAGTGAGTACCCGCCGGCGGCGCCGCGCCGGCTGCGCACCACCCCGCCGCGGCGCAGCGCCGCGAAGACCTGTTCCAGAAACTGTAGCGGCATATCGCGACTGTCCGCGATGTCACCCAGCCGCACCGGCTTTCCGGGCTGGGTCTCCTCGCGCCGCGCCAGCTCCGTGAGCGCGCGCACCGCATACCTGCTCTTCATGGAGATGTTCACGCCGACTCCGCTCCCTCGCCGACAGCATTCCCGAGAAATCCAGTCAAGAATAGGGAACGGCGGCGGCCCGTGTCAACGCTGCGACGGCCGTACGCGCCCCTTCTCACGCCTTCCAGCGGCGCACGACAAGCGTAGCGACCGCCGTCAGGGCGAGCGTGACCAGCGCCGCCCACACGATGCGAAACCCGACGATCCAGAAGGCGCTGGCTCCCAGGGCAATGAACACCAGCGAGTCCTCGGCGATGGCGTGCACCATGCTGAGGAAGGTGCTCATGATGAACACCTGACGACGCCCGAGGTCGTGGCGGCGGATGTCGCGCACGATGACCCCGCCACCGTAGGCGAGACCGAACAGGAAGCCGATGAGCGTCGGCGCGGCGGAACGCTCGTTCAGGCCCACGTGGCGCACCACGCGTGCCCAGGCGCGCACCACCGAGCGGAACGGCCTGGTCCCCTCGAACAGCTCGAGGACCACCATGATGGGCACGACGATGACAAAGACGCGCAGAAGCAGGTCCAGCGACCCCATGACGAAGGTGCGGAGCAGGTCGGCCATCGTCAGAACAGCCCCATGAGCAGGTCGGCGACGGCGGCGGCGGCCAGCCCGGCCACGACGCGCAGGGCGCCGAAGGCGAAGCCGTTCATGCCCGCCCTGTGGAGGACGGCGCCCTCCACGAGCAGGTTGTGCCCGATGAGGATGGCGATGGCCAGCACCGTGACCTGTTGCGCGCTCAGATCCAGCGCCTGCATCGAGCCGACGGCCGCGTAGATGTTGAGCACGTAGCCGACCATGAGAGGCACGGCGGCGTCGCCCGGCAGCCCGAGCAGCGCCATCAGCGGCCGCGCCAACTGGGCCAGCCACTGGATCACGCCGAGGCGCTCGAGGACGAGGGTGAGGCCGTAGGCGGGGATCATCACGCGGGCCAGCTCCCAGAACGTCTGCAGGCCGGCCTTGACGCCGATCCTGAGATCGCGGCGAAAGCGCGCCCCCAGACCGGGCGCGGGCTGGGGCGAGGGCTCGCCGGAGAGTGCGCTGGGTACCGGCGCGGCGGAAGCCGGCCCCGGCGTGGCGGCGGGACGGGCGCTCGTGGGATCTTCGCCGAGGTGCTCCATGCGACCGCGATTCTCGCACGAGCGGCGCGCCGGCGTCACCGGCCCCTGCCCAAGCGCGGTGCGCCCAGCCCGGGATGCGGCCGCCCTGCGCCGGCCAACGTCATCCGCGAGCCGGCGAAACGTCACCGCCGGAACGAAGCGTCACCCTTGAGGCCCGGCAGGGCGGCGGCGCACCATGCGGACATGACGCACCGCCACACGATAATCGCGCTTTGTCTCGCCATGATCACGGTGCTCGCCGTCGCCGTTCTGTCGCAGCCCGACCGCCGCGAAGGCGCCGGACCCGCGGCGCCGTCGGCGCCGTCCACAGCGGCCGGCACCGGCGCCAGCGCCCAAGCGACGGCCCTGCCGGGCACTTGCGAAGGTGCTCAGCGTCTCGACGCGGTGCGCACCGTCAAGCTGTTCTGCGACCTCGTCGGTAGCCGCCGGCTCTGGCGCGCTGCCGCCCTGTTCGCCACGCCACGAGTATGGACGCGCCGCGAGCTGCGCGCAGTACGGCAACTCGACTTCCGCGCGGCGCGCATCGACTTCGCGCCAGACCCGCACACGCTCATCGTGGTCGCGCGGGTGCACGCCCGCGGAGGGTCCGGGAGCCCGGTGCGCGATGGCGACACCACACTGTTCTTCACCCTGGGGAGGGTCGGCGCCACAGCTGGGGGCTGGCTGATCACAGCCGTGACCACGAGCCCATAACCCACCGAAAGGGGTACCTCATGAAACAGCGACACTGGTCAAAGCTTGCGCTCGTCGCGCTGGCCGCGGCCGCCTGCGCCGCCGCGGCGGCCCCCGCCGCGGCGGCGCCGGGGCCGGCGGCCACCGCCACGGCCTACCTGCAGGCGCGAACGGCGGGGATCACCGCCGCCGACCCGGGCGCCGTGCTCGCGACCTGGGCGCCGCCGGCGGGCGCGCTGGCAGCGATGGAGCGCAGAGTCGCCCGCGGCACGGCGCTCCGCGCCGCCCAGCTCGGCCACCAGATCGACTCCGTCGTCAGCGAGACGACGGTGCTCGACACCCTGCCCGGTGCGACTCGCGACACGGCGACGGTGCACGCTCACGTCATCACCACCATGGTGTGGCACGCGGCTGGGATGGAGCGGAGCACTGAGGCCTCAGGCATCGACCACACGGTCTCGTTGCAGCGCGTGGGGGGCACATGGCGCGTCGTGGGCGACTCCTATGTCGACGACCTGGTGCCCTCGTACCTGGAGGCCGCCGGGGCTGCTCCCGCGGAGGTGGGCAGGGCCGCGCGGCGCCTGGAGCGCGCAGGCTCGCGGCCTGTCGCCGTGTCGGGCGATGAGCGGAAATGGGTGGCGGAGGCCCCGCGCGCGCGCCGCTACAACGACATCCTCACCTACAACCGTGATGCCGCTGCGAGCTACGCCGACCGGTATGCGCTCTCGTATAATCCCGGCTACGTGCGCTTCGGCGCCGACTGCGCCAACTTCGCCTCGCAGGGCGGCCGCGCCGGCGGTATGCCGGTCACTTCCGGCGACTACAGCAACGGCTGGTGGTACAACGGCAAGGGCACCTCGTCGACCTCCGACGACAGCTACAGCCTGAGCTGGATCAACGTCACGAAGCAGATGAGCTACTGGAACGGCAGCCGCACCGACTGGGTGAGCTCGATCAGCGGGCTCGGCAAAGGCGACTTCGTGTACTACGACTGGAGCGGCGACGGCTACTGGGACCACGTGGCTGTGGTGGCCGGCAGCAACAGCGCCGGGCAGAAGGTCGTCGACGCGCACACCACGAACTACTACCGCACCTACTGGAAGATGGGCTACAGCTCCACGAAGTACAAGTTCGCGCGCGTGCGGGCACAGTGGGTCGTCTGAGCATCTGAGACAGCAGGCACGCCTGACGGGGGCGGGCGCGAGCCCGCCCCCAGGCAGCGGCGCCGTCTGGATTCAAAGCCGGGCGCCAAGGCGGACACGACGAGGTCGGATCCGGCCTCCCGGCGTCACACCTCCGCAACGTCGCCAGTGAGCCGCCGCGGCTCCACACGCCACACACTGAGCTGAAGTCCGCGGCGCCCTACCCTGCAAGTGGCCGCACGACGTTGGTGATGCAGCTGCTTGCCCAAGCTGTGGCCATGGCCGCGTAGAGCACGTCGAACGCGAGCTCCTCCCCGAGGCGCACCGGCGGGTCTGCCTCGGTGACGTCCACGACGAGGTGGTCGGAGCTGGCGCCCACGATCGACACACCGGGACGCGTCGGCAGCAGGCAGTTGGTGCGCAGATCGTGCTCCCCCAGCGCCAAGATGGCGCGTCGGCGGAGGCCTTGGTCCTCCCAATGGGGGATGTTCATGAACGCATCGGGGCCGATCGGGCCCTCCGGCAGCGAAGGCTTGGTCTTGAGCTCGATCACCTCGGCATAGACCCGGAAGGCATCCCGGTGCGGGACCGGCAACTCATACCAGGTGCACTGTTCGGTGCCGTTAAGGATGCCCTCGCCGACGCGCAGATGGTTGATGCGCGCGGGCAGCGTGTTCTCGTTGACCCACGGAAGGCTGCCGGTATGCCCTCCGGATACCCAGCGCAGACTGATGCCCAACGCACCTTCGATCTGCTCGGCGGTCTCGACCACGAGGTTCTGGTTCTCCACCGTGCAGATCACGCCGCCGATGCAGCTGAGGTTGGTGCCCACGCCTGACAGCTCGATGCCCGGCAGAGCGGCGATCTCGGTCGCCGCGGCGACTGCCTCCTCGGGCATCACACCTTCGCGGCGATCGCCGGTCTCGATCATGAGGACGACGCCGTGCCGTCTGCCCTGTGCCTGCGCGGCGCGAGAGAGGGCGCGCACCACCTCGACCTCGGAGTTCAAGCTGTGCTGCGTCAGCGCCACGACCTCGTCCGCCTCGCTGAGCGCCGGCAGGCGCACCAGCAGCACCTCGGCGTCGATCCCGGCGTCGCGCAGACGCCGCACGTTGGGCAGGCGCGACTCGGCAAGCTGGGCAACGCCGCCGGCCAGCATGGCGCGCGCGATCTGCGGCTCGCCACAGCACCCCTTGGTCACGCCGGCGACCTCGATGCCTCTGGCGGCACACATGGCAACGACAGCCGCGGCGTTGCGACGAACGCGTTCGCAGTCGACCTCTATGCGCGCCATCTGTCACCCAGCAAGAGGAGCTTCATCGTCGCGTTGCATCTTCTCATGTCTCCACATCTCCGGCGACCGCAAGGATGTGGGCACCCCGGCAGGAGAGACGACCATCGTGGGCGGTCAGCGACAGATCGTTCGGCGGCACGCGAGGTTCCTCGCTTGTACGGTCGGAGGCCGCCGAAGTATACTGCCCACGCTCCGTCCCACCGGCTGCGGGAGACACGTGAACCGAGTGGCTCAGGTCAGGCCCCACGACCATCGCCGCGCCGCCTTCTCGGGCGGCAAGTTCCACGACTTCTAACAGCCGTCCCCTCCCTGCGCGGCTCAATGGTCTCCCCTGCGATCGATGAGAGGCCGCGCGCCGTGCGCTCACGCCGGCGCCGGCGACCTGACCGCGATGCGACCCGGCCGTTCACCGGCGCGTCGTCCATCATCCGGCGGCCGGCTCGCCGCCGATCCCGCGACAGCATCAGGCGAAGAGCGTTGAGCACACGTCTTGGCACGAGCACACAGGCCCGTCTGGGCCCCCCTCGGAGATCGAACAGATGACCGGCTACCCCACGCCCACCATCGACCTCGACGCCGGCGACTCGGTGTCGTTCGCCGTGGACTGCGACGCCCTGGTGACAGAGCCGTCACCTCGCCTTCTATGACGAGGGAGTCCATCAGCGGCATGCCGCCGCCCGAGATCCCGAAGGGAGCCTCATGACCGCCCATGCGGAGGGCCGCTTCGTCGGCCCCCGACGCCTGCTGAGGATGCTCCCGACGGACGACGTGGAGCGCATCCACGAAGCCTCACTCGACGTGCTCGCCGATGTCGGCGTGGTGTTCCACTCGCAGCGCGCCCTCGACGTGCTCGAGGCCCACGGCGCCGTCGTGGACCGGGGGGCGACCAGCGCCCGCATCCCGGCGGCGACCGTCGCCGAAGCGCTCGCGACCTTACCCGCGCACTTCATCCTCGGCGGGCGCACTCCCGAGTTCGACCTGCCGCTGGACGGCGAGCACGTGTACCTCGCCTCCGACGGCTGCGCCACCTTCGTGCGCGACGCCGACGGCACCGTGCGGCCGAGCGTCAAGCAGGACGTCTTCGACGCGGCCCGCGTTGTCGACGGCCTGCCCAATCTCTCGGCCACCTCAGCCCTCGTCTCCGCTCAGGACACCCCCGAGGTGTCCCGCGTGCTGCACGAGTTCGACGCCTGCATGCGCGCTTCACGCAAGCACAGCATCGTCGTGAGCATCAGGGATGCGACCGAGGCCCGGCCGCTCATCCGCATGGCAGAAGCGGTGGCCGGCGGCTCAGCGGAGCTGAAGGCCCGGCCGACCTTCTCGGTGATCCTCTGCACCGTGTCACCGCTCCACCAGGAGCGCTTCGGAATGGATCTGGCCTTCGAGCTCGCCGCGGCCGGCATCCCCCTCATGCTCTACCCCATGCCCATCCTCGGCGCCACCGCGCCGGTCACCCCGGCCGGCACAGCGGTCGTCAACAACACCGAGATCCTGGCGGCGATCACCGCCGTCCAGCTCGCCTGCCCCGGCGCAAGGATCGTCCACGCCGGCGGCCCGACGGCGCTCTTCATGCGTACCGGCGCCTACTTCGCCAACGTCCCCGAGGCCCTGATGCTCCGCGCCGCGCAGGCGCAGATGGCGCAGTTCTACGGCCTGCCGGCCGGCCTCGGGTGGGGCGGCACCAAGGCCAAGCAGCCCGAAGCCCAGTCCGCCTACGAGAACACTCTCGGGATGGTGCTCGAGATGGCCGCCGGCGCGGACTTCCTCTTCGGCGCCGGCCTCCTCGACAGCGTGCAGCAGATGTCGCTCGAGGAGCTGGTCATCGCCGACGAGGTGTTTGGCATGGTCACGCGCCTCGTGCGCGGCGTCACCGTCGACGCGGAGCACCTGGCCGTCGACCTCATCAAGAAGATGGGCTTCAAGGGCGACTACCTCTTCGACCAGCACACCCGGGCGCACGTGCGCGAGCTCTGGCAGGCGCGCCTCGGCGAGACCGGCACCTACGACGGCTGGAAAGCCGCCGGTGGCCCTCGTCTGGAAGACAAGGCGCGCGCCGTCGCCGACGGTATCCTCGCCACCCCCCCGCGGGAATTCCCCACGGGGCTCGAGCGCGAATTCACGGAGATCATCGCCGCGGTCGAATCCGGCCGCTTCTGAAGGGAGCCACCCATGACCTACGCAGACACGTGCTACGTCGGCAAGCGCCTCAGGCTCGAGCTGCTCTCGCAGGATGACGTCAGGCAGATCCACGAAGCCACGCTCGACGTCATCGAGAGCGTGGGCGTCAAGTTCCATTCGCAGACCGCCCTCGACATCCTCGAGGCCCACGGCGCCTTGGTGGACCGGCAGACTACGGTGGCCAGGATCCCGGGGTCCGTCGTCGAGAAGGCCCTGAGCACCGCGCCGCACGCGTTCACGCTCGGCGCCCGCAACCCCGAGTACGACCTGCCGCTCGACGGCGAGCACGTCTACATCAGCTCCGACGGCTGCGGCGTGTTCTACCGCGACCCTGCGACCGGCCACGTGCGCTCCTCGCGCAAGGAGGACCTCGAGAACTGCGCCAAGGTCGTGCAGGCGCTCGACAACGTCAGTGCCACGAGCGCCGTGGTCAGCGCCCAGGACTGCCCTACCGAGACGCGCGTGCTCCACGAGTTCGACGCCTGCGTGCGGAGCAGCGAGAAGCACAACATCGTCGTCAGCATCAAGGAGGACTGGGAGGCGCGCAGCCTCATCAAGATGGCCGAAGCCCTGGCCGGCGGCGCGGAAGAGCTCAAGCGCCGGCCGATGTTCACGGCCATCATCTGTACCGTGAGCCCGCTCCATCAGGAGCGCTTCGGCATGGACCTCGCGCTCGTGCTGGCCGAGGCCGGCATCCCCGTGAGCTTCTACCCCATGCCCATCCTCGGCGCGACCGGGCCCGTCACGATCGCCGGCTCGGCGGTGGTCAACAACGCCGAGTTCGTGAGCGGCGCCACGCTCGTGCAGCTCGCCCACCCCGGCGCCAAGGTCATCCACGGCGGCGGCCCGACAGCGATGGAGATGCGGAGCGGCGCCTACGCGAGTAACTCGCCGGAGGCCCTGCTGCTGAGAAGCTGCCAGGGCCACATGGCCGACTTCTACGGCGTGCCGGCCTGGTACGGCGCCGGCGCCACCACCGCCAAGGAGCCCGGTATCCAGAGCGCCTACGAGAACACGCTGGCGATGTTCATGGCCTACGCGAACGGCGCCGACGTGACCTTCGGTACAGGCCTGCTCGACGGGTCGCGCATCCTCTGCCTCGAGAACATGGTCGTCGACGACGAGATCATCGGCATGGTCAAGCGCATCCTCACGGGCATCGAGATCAGCGAGGAGACGCTGGCCGTCGACCTCATCAAGAAGATGGGCTTCAACGGCAACTACCTGTTCGACAACCACACCCGCGCGCACGTGCGCGAGCTCTGGCAAGCCAAGCTCGGTGAGACCGGCAGTTACGATGCCTGGAAGAACGCCGGCGCCATGAGCACCACGGAGAAGGCGCAGGAGAAGGTGGCCGCGATCCTCGCCGCTGAGCCGGCGCCGTTCCCGGCCGACCTCGGGGCGGAGTTCGACGCCATCATCGCCGCGGCGGCCAGGGAGGCCGCCGCAAAGTAGGCGGCGGCCGTGTGACGAAGACCGGCACGGCGGCGGCACTCCGCGCTGTCGATCCCTCCCCCTCCGCGCTGCGGGTGCGGTAGCATGAGGCGCGGGTGCCGCAGCCGCCGCCCGCGCCATGCCACTTCAGCCCGGAGCGCCGATGAGCAGTAACAAGGTCCGCGAGGAAGGCTTCCGCAAAGACGCCGACAAGCTCGTGCGCCGTCTCTCGCTGGTCGCGCTGCTGCTCAGCCGCCGCGGCCAACCGGTGAGCGTCGCTCAGATCCGCGGCAGCGTCGAGGGCTATCCGCTGATGACGGAGGAGGCCTTCAAGCGCCGCTTCTACGAGGACCGCACAGAGCTTGCCGGGCTCGGCATCCAGATCTCCTCCGGAGCCGACACGCAGGCGGGCGCCGGCGAGATGTACAGTCTCCCCGCCAGCGCCTACTACCTGCCGCCGGTCGAGCTGAGCGGCGAGGAGATCACGGCGCTGGCCGCGTGCCTCGCCGTGCTCGAGGACCGCTTCGCCTACTCGCAGCCCCTGCGCCTGGCGCTCCTCAGCCTGGCCCAGGGGCGCCCGGAGCTCATCACCGAGGCCGAGGTCCCGCCGCTGACGGTCGTGCCCGAAACGGCCGCCCCGGCGACCGTGTTGCCCAAGCTGCAGGCCGCGATCGCCGAGCGCAAGACCGTGCGTTTCGCGTACTACGCCATCGGCCGCGACCAGGAGCTCGAGCGCACCGTCGACCCCTACGGCCTGCAGCTGATCGCCGGCGAGTGGTACCTGATCGGCTGGTGTCATCTACGCCACGCGGAGCGCACCTTCCGCCTCTCACGCATCCGTTCGCGGGTCACCCATGCCACGCGCGCTCCCCACGACTTCGACACGCCGAAGAGCTTCGACCTCGGCGCCTACCGCGACCGGCCGTCCTGGCAGCTCGCAAAGCCGGCGGGCACGGCGCGCATCCGCGTCGCCCCTGAGATGGCCTGGTGGGTCGAGGCGCACTGGGGGCACTGCGGCACGATCGCGCGCCAGGATGGCGGTGGCATCGACTACAGCACGCCGTACGCGGACCCGCGGCCGCTGCTCGGATGGCTGCTCGGGCTGGCCGATGCGGCGGAGCTCGTGGAGCCGGCCGAACTGCGCGAGCAGCTGGCGGCGCAGCTCCGCCGTCTTGACGGCCTGCTCGACGCTGACCTGCCGCAGGCTCCGCCGCTGCCGCCCGCCGGCCGCGCCGCCGCCGGCGGGCGGCGCCGACGCCGGCCGCCCGACGACTGGCGCGTGGAGGTCGACCGCTTCACGCGACTCGCGACGCTCACCACCTATCTGCTGCGCAGCTGCGCCGGCGACGAGGCGCTGTTCGAGGTCGCCACCGTCCGCGCCGACCTCGGCGTGTCCGCGGACGAACTGCGCGCCGACGTGCGCCTGCTCAACCTCGTCAATTTCGGCGGCGACGGCACGCTCCTCTACGCCGAGTACGAGGGCCGCACGAGACTGCGCGTCTCGTGCGAGCTCGCCGGCCCCGCTTTCGCACGCCCGGCACGCCTGTCTCCGCTGCAAGCCGACACCCTGCTCCTCGCCATCGAGCTCGTCGGCGGCCAGCTGCCCACGGCTCCGGGCGCCGCGCTGGCCAGCGCCGCCACGAAGTTGCGCGGCGCGCGTGAGGGCGTGACGCCGACGCTCGCAAGCGGCGATCTGCTCCTGCCTGCCGACGGCGTGCTCGACGCCGTCAACGCGGCCATCGTCGAGCGCCGCCTGCTGGACATCGACTACTGGACCGAGGGTACCGAGCGCATCAGCCGGCGTACCGTCGAGCCGTATCTCCTCGTGCACAGCCGCGGCGAGTGGTACTACGTCTGCTGGTGCCGCACCGCCGGCGGCAGGCGCGTGTTCCGTGTGGCCACCACGAAGTCGGCGCGACTCCTGGACGAGCGTTTCGACCCGCGACCCGACCTGGAGCTGGACCTCTACCGCCGCGAGGGCATCCCCGCCACGGGAAGCTACGCGCCCAAGACCGCCACCATCTGGTACAGCCCGGCGGTGCACCGCTGGATCGCCGAGCGCCAGCCGGTGCGGCCGCTGGCGGACGGCTCGTGCCTCGCCGAACAGCCCTACGTGGACGAGCGCTGGCTCTCGCATCATCTGTTGCGCTTCGCCGACCAGGCGCGCCCGGTGGCACCACCGGAGGCGGTCGCCGATCTGCGCACCACCGTCCGGCGGCTCCTGGCCGTGTACGGACGATGAGCGACCCCAGCCTGGCCTGGATCGCCTACAAGGCCGGCTGGTACTTCTATGCGCTCGGCCCTCAGATGGTGATCTGCATGGTGCTCGGGTACTTCGCCGCGCGCCGGACCGCGGGTGACCTGCTTGACTGGCTGCTTGTCGGCTTTCTCGCGGCCCTCGTACCGCTTGTGGGCGTCCTCATCATGCTCGGCCTGTGGTGGCGGGCGGGGGCCGTGATGCCCGCCGGTGCGCCGCAGGACAGGGAGCCGCCGGAGTGAGCGCCGGCCCCTGGGTCTTCTGCGGCCCGGCCCGGCTGCCGATCCCCCGCGCCGACGCCTTCGAACCGCCTGCCCTCCTCGCCGGAGTCGCAGACATCGGCCTGGCGGTGGAGCACGCTCTGGCCGCCCCGGTGGCCGCGCCGCGCCTGCGCCAGTCGGCGCGTGGCGCCGTCACGGTGGCCGTGGCCATCCCCGACGCATCGCGCGCCTGTCCAAACGCGGCCGTTCTCAGGCCACTCCTCGAGGAGCTGCACGAGGCCGGAGTCCCCGCCGACGGCATCGCCGTGGTCGTCGGCTGCGGACTCCACCGCACCACCTCCGCCGCCGAGCGGGAGGCGCTGATCGGCGCACAGCTGAGCGGTCGCGTCAGGACCGAAGATGCGCAGGGCCTGGAGACGCCTGTCGCCGACCTCGGCTTCACGTCAGGCGGCGCGCCGGTGCACATCGCGCGCCGCGTGGCGAAGGCCGACCTTGCCGTCACGGTGGGCGTCGTCGAGCCGCACCTCTACGCCGGATTCTCCGGCGGGGTGAAGGGCGTCGCCATCGGCTGCGCCGGCCACGAGACCATCGCCTGGACGCACCGCCCGGCGTTCGTCAGCGCCCCGGGCGTCGCCGTGGGGAGGCTGACGGGCAATCCTTTCCACAGCGCCCTCCGCGAGATCGCCGCGCGCACTCCGCTGGCGTGGGCCGTCAACGTCGTGATGAACGAGCGCGGCGAGGCGGCGGCGGTCGCCGCCGGCGATCCATCGGCCGCGCAGGCCTCACTGGCACGGACGCATGGCCGCGCGTGGCTGCGCACCGTCGACGGACCCTTCGACGTGATCGTCGCCGGCGTGCATGCACCCAAGAGCCATGACTTCTACCAGGCCAGCCGCGCGGCCACCTACATCGGCCTCGCCGCCCGCCCGGCCCTCGCCGACGGCGGACTCCTCGTGCTGTGCGCCGACCTGCCGGGCGGCGCCGGCGCCGGGCCCGGCGAGCGCAACTTCGCCGAGGTGCTCGCGGCGGCGGCCTCGCCGGTCGAGCTCGTCAGGCGAGGCCTGTGCGAACCGCTCGGCCCCGGCGGTCAGCGCGCCTTCATGATGGCCCGTGTGCTGGAGCGCTTTCGCCTGGCCGTGGTCGGCGCCGTGGAGCCCGGCTTCCTGGAGCCGCTCGGGGCGGCCGCGTTCGATTCCGTCGACGCGGCCGTCGCCGCGGCCGAAGCGCGGCTCGGCC
>Ga0209254_10002916_pt1 | contig 15599 bp, 14 predicted proteins | sample FrelakmetDIP11DI_FD_187148 | JGI IMG/M metagenome (GOLD analysis project Ga0209254, IMG submission 187148) | Freshwater lake sediment microbial communities from the University of Notre Dame, USA, for methane emissions studies - DIP11 DI (SPAdes)... | ecosystem: Environmental > Aquatic >...
TTGATGCCAACATTGTCCAGGTTACCGGATGGCCGGTGGCCAGGACTCTGGAATGGGCCAGGCACCTCTCCTCCAGCGAAACTCGGCTCACCTCGCGCCAGCAGGCCATCGCCGAAATGGTCCTTAAGGAGATCCTGTCCCGCCTGGGCTTCCTGGTGGACGTCGGGTTGGATTACCTGACCTTGCAGCGCTCCGCAGCCTCGCTTTCCGGCGGTGAAGCCCAGCGCATCAGGCTAGCGACGCAGATCGGCTCGCGGTTAATGGGCGTACTCTACGTGCTGGATGAACCTTCTATCGGCCTGCACCCGCGCGACAATAACCGGCTGCTGAACACCCTCAAAGGCCTGCGCGACCTGGGCAATTCCGTACTGGTGGTCGAGCACGACAGCGAAACCATTCGCACCGCCGACTGGGTCATCGACCTGGGGCCGCTGGCTGGGGAGCACGGCGGGAGGATCGTAGCCCAGGGCACGGTAGAAGACATCCTGGCTTCGCCCGAATCACTGACCGGCGGCTATCTCTCCGGACGGTTGAAAGTAGATATCCCGCGTGACCGGCGCAATGGGAATGGCAAGGTCCTGTCCATCTTCGGCGCACGCCAGAATAATTTGAAGAACATTGACGTGAGCATCCCGCTGGGGAAATTTGTGTGCATCACCGGCGTTTCCGGTTCGGGCAAGTCCACGCTGATGGTCGAAATCCTGTATAAAGCACTGGCGCGCGATCTGAACGGCGCCCACACTACGCCCGGCGATTACGACCGCATCGCAGGACTGGAATACCTGGATAAGATCATCAATATCGACCAGTCGCCCATCGGGCGCACGCCGCGTTCCAACCCGGGCACCTACACCGGCCTGTTCGACCACATCCGGGCGTTGTTCGCCGAGCTGCCCGAGAGCAAGGTGCGCGGCTACAAACCTGGGCGCTTCTCGTTCAACGTGCATGGCGGGCGCTGCGAAGCCTGCCAGGGGCAGGGCCAATTGCGCATCGAGATGCAGTTCATGCCGGATGTGTACGTACCCTGCGATGTCTGCCACGGCGCCCGCTTCAACCGTGAAACGCTGCAGGTGCGGTTCAAGGACCTCAATGTAGCAGAAATCCTGGAGCTGACCGTAGACGAAGCCCTGGTGTTGTTCGCCGCTTTTTCACCCATGCTCAGCCGCCTGCAGACTCTGCAGGACGTGGGCCTGGGTTATATTCGCCTGGGGCAGCCTGCTCCAACTCTATCGGGCGGCGAAGCCCAGCGCGTCAAGCTGGCGCGCGAGCTGGCCAGGCGCGCCACCGGGCGCACGCTGTATGTGCTGGACGAGCCTTCAGTCGGTCTGCACGCCGCCGATGTCCACAAGCTGATCGAAGTGCTGCAGCGCCTGGTAGAAGCCGGCAACAGCGTGCTGATCATCGAGCACAACCTGGATATCATCAAGGTCGCCGATTACCTGATCGACCTGGGACCCGAAGGCGGCGATTCTGGCGGCGAAATCGTGGCCCAGGGCACCCCTGAGGAAGTCTGTGCCTGCGATCCTTCCTACACCGGGCAGTACCTGCGCCCCTTCGTATGTGAAATGTAGGGTACTAATGTAGGGCAATCTGTCAGATTGCCCATCGACAGGACAATCTGAAAATTGTCCTACAAATCGTGCGACTTTTTTCTCAACCCTTCGTCTTTAATATTGATTTACCTCACAAAAGAAGGAGCTTTTATCCATGGACGCCCAACAAATTAAACAGGAAGTACAAAACCGCTACGCCGCAATCGCCCGCCAGGAACAGGCCCGTCCCGAGGAACGAGGGAATGGCTGCGGTTGTGACAGTGGCTGCTGTTCCAGCGAGTCAATCGACGTGATCGAGCTGGTGGATTACGGAATTCTGCAAGGAGACATGGTCAAGGAAGCCGACCTGGGATTGGGCTGCGGATTACCCACGCAGTACGCGGGTTTACAGCCTGGCGAAACCGTTTTAGACCTGGGTTCCGGAGCCGGAATCGACGTCTTCATCGCGGCCAAAGCTGTCGGCCCATCCGGTCGCGTGATCGGTGTCGACATGACCCCCGAGATGCTGGAACGTGCCCGCCTCAACGCCGCCAGGAGCATTTTCAGGAATGTCGAATTCCGCCAGGGTGAGATCGAAGCCCTGCCGGTTGAAGACGGCAGCGTCGATGTGGTGCTCTCGAACTGCGTGATCAACCTGGTGCCCGACAAGCGCCGGGCCTTCGCCGAGATCTACCGGGTGCTCAAATCCGGCGGCCGCTTCTCGATCTCCGACATGGTCACCTACGGAGATGTCCCCGCAGAGCTGCGCCAGGACATAGAGCTGTGGGCCGGCTGCATCGCCGGCGCGGTAGACCGCCAGGAATACCTGGATTTGATCGCAGCTGCTGGTTTTGGTGAAATTACGATCCACAGCTCCACCGAATACGAAATTCAAAAGGGAGCCGCATACGGCCTCCTCAGCCTGACATTAGGAGCACGTAAGGCATGATTTCATCGACGGGTGAGGTGTGGGAAGCCTTTAACCGCCAGCTCTACAGCTTCATCCGCAAACGAGTGAACGATACGCAGGACGCGGAAGACCTCCTGCAGGAGGTCTTCCTGCGCGTCCACACCCGCCTGGACGGCCTGCGCGACCAGGAGCGCGTCGCCCCCTGGCTGTACCAGGTGACGCGCAACGCAATTATCGATTATTATCGCGGCAAACGCGATCTGGCACCTCTGCTGGAACAGCTCCCCGCCACGGACGAGCTAAAAGAGGCAGATCCCGCCGCCGAGATCGCCTCCAGCCTGGAGGAGATGGTTTGGAGTCTGCCTGATACTTACCGGGAAACAGTGCTGCTGAGTGAGATCCGGGGTAAAAAACACCAGGAAATCGCCGACCAGCTCGGCATCTCCCTGAGCGGCGTGAAATCTCGTGTTCTTCGAGGCCGCGAGCTGCTGCGCCAGGACTTATGGGAGTGCTGTCACTTCGAGTTCGACCGGCGAGGCCACCTGATCCATTACGAGCCGCAGCCGGATTGCTGCCCGCGCTGCAGCTGTTGAACTAAAATTATCCCGCAACTATCCAATCCTGGGTGTTGGCACAAATCCAGCCAAATATACAACCGGATTTCTCTGCCAGCGTATATCAGGATAATATGGGCAAATTGCGCGCAGCGCTGTTAACCCTGGTGCGCCGGCCGGGTGCCGAAGAGCACCTGCTTCTCAGCCTGCTGGCCTTCGCCCTGAGCGTCACGCTGACGCGCCTGCTGCTCTGGCTCACGCACTATCCCACTTTAGGCGGTGAAATCTTTCACATCTCACACGTTCTGTGGGGTGGCCTTTTCCTGTTCGCTGCCGCCCTGCTGCCGCTGATTTTCGCCAACCAGCGCATCTACCGCCTGACTGCTATCCTGTCCGGCCTGGGAGTGGGTCTGTTCATCGATGAAGTAGGGAAATTTATCACCCACAGCTACGATTATTTTTTCCCCTTCGCGGCACCGATCATCTATGCCTTCTTTCTGGCCGGCGTGCTGGTCTACCTGCAGGTCAGCAAGCCTCGCATCCGGAACGCTCGTATCGAGCTGTATGCTGCACTCGAATACCTGGAGCAGGTGTTGGAGAGAGACCTCGATCCGCACGAGCGTTGCCTGCTGGCTGAACACCTGCAATCAGCTGCCAGCCAGGAAGAGGAACCGGAGCTGGCCCACCTGGCAAACCTGTTGCTGGGTTTCGTGAACAGCGAGGCTATCCTCGAAGTCCCTCCTTCACAAGGCTGGCTGGACAACCTGCACACCAGGTTCCAATCCTGGCAGTCCCGGCTATACGCAAGACCCGCCGCCTTGCCGGGTATGGTTGCCGGGCTTTGTATGCTTGGGTTTTCCAGCTTATCGGCCTCAATCTGGCTGGTGATCAACAATATTCAAATGACAGAATTCGAGGAGGGCTTTTTTACCCGTCTGAATACCAGCGCCGAATACTCCTGGTGGATATTAACCCTGGCAGTCTTCCTGGGGATTACCGGGCTTGGCCTGCTGCTTGGTGCAGACTGGAGTTGGCTTGGACGGAAGCGGGCTTGGCCTGGTTCTGCTCTCCCACCTCTAAATAATTCTCGCTATTCGAAGGGGCTGCGCTGGAGCTTCGCTTCCCTGGTGCTCCAGCTGACCGTGCTGGATTTGCTGCTCTTCTACTATCTACAATTCGGCACCGCCGTGCTGGTTTTGATCCAGTTTACATTGCTGCTGGCGGTCATTCATTACCAGCGGGCTGCTTAGCCAGTATTTCACGCGTTAGCGGGTGCATTATTTATCATCGCTTCCAGCGCAGCCAGGTTTACGGCACACTGCGTTTCAAGCAGCGGTGCACATTCAGCAATTCGGGTTAGTGAGGCGGCAAGCTTCAGAGCAAAAGAAAAACAGGTCGGCTCCCCGCACTGCCTGCAGTTAGTATTGGGAAGCAGTTTATAGATCGCCATCGGCGTCGGCCTCTGGCGCGTTCTGATATCAGGTGTGATTTCAGATCGACGCTCCCAGGTCTGGTTCACCAGGTCGATTAAATCCTCAATCTCCTTTTCCGCCTCCTCCCGGTCTTCGAGGTTGCTGGTGGCGATTTCAAGGGCATGAAAAGCGATGTGGTGCCCTCCCTGCTTCCAGGTCAATGCCTGGGCTCCTGGGACGTAGATCGCGCCCTGCAGCGTGGCATTGAGGTAGGGCAGCACTTCGGAAATGTTGCGGATCAAGCGAGCGCGAGCAGCGTATCGCACCGCACCCGGATCGCACGGTGGTGTAAAGACTTCCAGGTCGTAACCATCAATTAACACATGAGCTCCTTGAAATGTCAGTTTTCAGGCTTTCAATTCGAATGCGAATAGCTTCCTGTAAAGCTCACTTCTGTTTTTCCAGGTAGATCGCATTTGTGGTAGGTCTCAGACTGATGAGCAGCAGAAGTGTGCTAATAATTGCAGAAGCCAGGCACCACTGGCACACCGCCTGGATCACAAACGGTTCCAGGTAGGTCAGGTAAAGTGAAAACAGCGTACCGAACAGCGCCATGCCGGTCACCGCCAGGGCCGCATCGCTGGAATTCCGGTCGCGTTTCAGCACCCCCCACATCCAGGCTGCCAGGATCGCCAGGTAACAGGCGATGCCCAGCAATCCGATCGGGATCACGCCGAACAGGCGCGCATACGGGCTGGACTGCACCGCGTTGCAATCGCCCACCGGCCCGCACACGGCATGCACCAGTTGCGTTTCCACGTACGCCAGGTACCCCGCCACGCCCAGGCCAAGGATGCTCAACACGGGGATCAACCAGGTCTGCCAGGTAGGAACTGTCCTGTTTCCAGCACTTCTATTTGCTGCTTGCACCAGCCGTGCAATCGCATAGACCAGCGCTGCCGCCATTAATGCCATCACCACAATTGCCAGGACAAATCCATCTGGTTGCTCCACTTCAGTTGACGCAACGACTACTGTTGCGGTTGGAAGAGGTGTTGCTGGTAGGTAGGTCGCAGTTTTGATAGCGGTCGCTGTGGGCTGCCCGGGTAGCTCAGGCATTACCGGGTAATCGACCCCTCCGGATTTTAAGTACCCCTCTACCAGGTCTGGCAATTGTGCTGCAATTTCTTCAACCATCAACAGGTGCTCTCCAATGATAGCCATGGGCAAGTCTACATACTCGCGCTCGTATCCATAGCCAGCTGCCACCTGGTAAAGGTATTCTACATCCTCCGACGTGCGAATATCTATCGTACGATACTCGATCTGGTCACCATAGTTTTCCACTACCGGCCGTAACGCCGTAGCCAGCTCATCCCGACAGCTGTGGCATTCCAGTGTGGTGAATACAATAAATCGTACTACCTTGCCCGAGAAAGTTGTAGTGGACTCGACTGTAGCCGTCGCAGAGATTTGCTCGGGTTGCTCCATTCCAGCTGGCCAGTCCAGTCCCCCCTGAGCAAGGTATTCTTCGATAAGGTCCGGCAGCTCGGCCTGGATCTGGTCCGGACCGATCAGCGCATGCTCTCCCAGGACCATGAAGGGCACATAGACCTGCTCTTTGGGCACACCCAGGCTCGCAGCCAGTTCAACCAGGTGGAGGTATTCCTCTGCACCCACCAGCTCGATCAATTGGAGCTCAAATTGCCCCCCGAATTGTTCCTGAATAGGCGGCAGCACATTCTCCAGGACATGATGGCAGCTGGGACAGCCGTTCATCCAGAACATCACTGCCCGTACCACCGGTCCAGTGGGTTCAGGGGTCGTTTCATCTGTAGAAGAGTAATTAATTGTGTGATCACATCCGATGCAAACACTTATAGGAGCTTCTTCAAGTGATCCTGGATCAGTTGCTGTACTGTCGATTGAAATCGTCGTCTGAATTGCCAAAGGCTGGGCATCAATTTCAGATAACTGGGGCGCTGTCCGGGTGCAAAATATGGCAGCCAGGCTGATAGCAGCCATCCAGAGTCTTATTGTCATCCTCATCTCTTAATTCCTGAGTCAAGTTCGTCTCTCATCCGGGAAATGACCTGCGATTTGCTTTGCATTGATCTCATTCATGCTCTCGACTTCTGCCGGGAAAAGAAGGCATCATACACTCGACGCAAGGCAGATGCATAATCGACCTCGGTTTCCTCTCGCCTAGGAATGTAATTGGATTTTCGAGCCATGCCTATCAGCTCCGTGTCTGTGGCATCATCGGGGCAGCGACCCATCGCTACCAATTGCTGGAAAACATGGTCTAGTCCTCTCATCCAACTGTACGACCCTGCACTCCGACCTGGAGGTAGGTAATGCCATCGACGTTGGGAAGACAACAGGCATCGGAGATGGATGGTTCCTTGTCCATAACGCTTCCTCACGTGATTCTGATAGGAATAGAGTTAGCTTATTTTTTTCGGCAGGCTTTCCGCAGGCGGGCAGGCCTCCTCGACTGCGGCCAGCAGCTATGGTGAAGAGGTGTTCAATTGTGCCCCAAAGTACCTTTTCTGAAGCCGGAAAGCCACGTTCACCAGTCCGATCATCACCGGCACTTCGATCAGCGGGCCGATCACAGCCGCGAACGCTTCCCCTGAGGAGATGCCAAAGACAGCCACCGCCACCGCAATTGCCAGCTCAAAGTTATTGCTGGCGGCGGTGAATGCCAGGGTCACAGTTTTGCTGTAATCCGCCCCGATCGCCCGGCCCATGAAGAAGCTGACCAGGAACATGATCACGAAGTAGATCAGCAGCGGGATGGCGATGCGCACTACGTCTAATGGGATGGTAAGGATCAGCTCGCCCTTCAGGCTGAACATGACTACGATGGTGAAAAGCAAGGCAATCAACGTCAGCGGGCTGATTCTGGGAATGAAGCTCTTGTAATACCAATCCCGGCCTTTCGCACGGATCAGGATGAAGTGCGTCAGGAAGCCGGCGATGAAGGGAATGCCCAGGTAGATGAAGACGCTTTCGGCGATCTGCCGCATGGTGATATCCACCTCGCTGCCCTGCATTCCCAGGCGCGCCGGCAGTACGGTGATGAATATATACGCGTAAACGCTGTAAAAAAGCACCTGGAAGATGCTGTTAAAGGCCACCAGTCCGGCCGCGTATTCTGTATCTCCCTTTGCCAGCTCGTTCCACACGATCACCATGGCGATACAGCGCGCCAGCCCGATCAGGATCAGCCCGGTCATGTATTCGGGGTAGTCCTGCAGGAAGATCACCGCCAGCACGAACATCAGGATCGGCCCGATGACCCAGTTCTGCAGCAGCGACAGGCCGAGCACCTTCCGGTTGCGGAACACATCCCCCAGGTCCTCGTAATGGACCTTCGCCAGCGGCGGGTACATCATCAGGATCAGGCCGATTGCAATCGGAATATTGGTGGTTCCCACGCTGACAGCAGTATTGAAATTCTGAACTGCATCCGGGAACAGGAAACCGATCAATACTCCCAGGCCCATGGCTAAAAAGATCCACAGGGTCAGGTAGCGATCCAATTTGGAAAGGCGTCTTCCAACGCCTGGAGCAGCGATGGCAGTCTGGGACATCGGGTTCTCTCCTAATTCGCGGACATCAAGGCAGTTGTGAGCCAGGTAGTTACTTCACCTGGGGAAGGGATGCGCCCGGAGCACACCACCTGCTCGTTCACAACCAGACCCGGTGTCGCCAGGATCGGGTACTGCATGATCTGGTTAAAATCGGTCACTTTGATGATCTCGGCTTCCAGGCTCATCTCATCAACGATCTTGCGCGTGATCTGCTCGAGCCGCTTGCAGTTCGCGCAGCCTGAGCCAAGCACTTTGATAGTAAGCATGTTGACCTCCAATTTGTATGTTATGCCGAACAGTGCAAAGATAACTCAATGCGCTGAAGTCGGAATTTGTTGAGCGGGTTCTTTCAAACTCCGCTTGCTTACCAGGTACAGGGCAAATGCTATCCCTCCCAAGAACAGCCCCAGGTAAAGCGCGACCATCCCCAGGCTGGCTCCGTCCACCCAGCTTCCGTAGATCAGTCCCGCCAGGGTGCTGAACAAAGCTACCCAGAATACATAGATCCAGGCTTTCAACCGGCCAATAATTGTGGCGGTGATCAGGATGCTCTGCAGGCTCAGCTCGGGATCGGCCATCAGGTAGGCCAGCAGCGGCCCGCGGTGCATGCCCAGGCTGAGGAACATCTGGGCTATCGGTACTTCCACCAGGGTTGGGAAATACATAAAAACGCCGAAGATCACGCCCGCCAGGTTCCCCAGCAGCGTATTTTCTCCTGCCAGCGCCTCAATCCACTCCGGCTGGATAATCACCCGGATCACACCGACCATGAACACGCCAGCCACCAGCAAGGGGAAGATCTGTTTGACGAAACGCCAGGATTCCCATAAGAAATCACGGATTTCGCTTTCGGTTAAGTATTTCACCCCGATCCAAAAAAGGGCGGCTAAGGCAGCCAGCACTCCAAGCGATTTTCCCGTCACGGCGAAGCTAAGCCCGGCTGCTTCGACTTGAACGCCTAGGGAGGCGACCAGGAGTGTCAGCGAAATCAAGCCCAAGGCGACCCAGGTCCAGCGGTTAAAACCCTCGTGGATGTTTTCAAAACCCTTCCAGGCAGCCAGCCCGATACCCGCCAGCAGTAGGATCAAGGCCAATCCCTGCACAGATACCCCCTCCTGACCGCGTGCGCTGTCATACGGCACCAGCCTGTCGAGCAGCCCCTGGAAATTATAGGCACCCGGGACTGGAACCCCGGCCTGGATATACGAGTTGGTGAGTATCCCGATCTTGAGCGTGCCTGCCAGCAGCAGCGCCACCAGGATCAGCAGGAAAGCCAATGCAGCCGGTCGCATGCCCCTGGCATTTTGCCCGGCGAACAGGGCATCGGTTGCCTTATCGTGGGCGGCATCCTCCTTGCGGAAGATCAGCGCCATGATCATGCCGATGCCGGTGCCAAAAGCCAGTGAAAGAAAAAATCGGGCCAGCGCCAGGTCCACCCCGATCACCCCGCCGGTGTACACCAGCGCCAGGATATTGGCTGCCGGGGCGAAGAACAGGAAGGTGATTGCCGGACCCAAACCTGCCCCCTTTTTATAGATCCCTGCAAACAGCGGCACGACCGTGCAAGAACAGACAGCCAATACCGACCCGGCCATTAAAGCTGCCGGGTATGAAATGAATTTAGGGCGGTTGCGCCCCAGGAAACGTGTCACCGATTCTTTGGGGATGAGCGCCGTCATCGCGCCAGCGATGAAGAAAGCCGGCACCAGGCACAGCAGCACGTGCGCCGCCAGGTAAGCAGCCAGGTTTCCCAGCCCGCCCTGGACCAGTTCAATCACAAATTCCATGCTAGCTATGTCCTCCCAACGAATTTACTGCGGGAAAATTAGCCACTTTAATATCAACCGGAGCGATCACTGGAAGGCAGTTCGGGCAGGAGCACTCGTCAAGGATCAATTCAGGTGTAATGGCAGCCAGCTCTTCCTGTGATACTCCCGTGATGCGCGCCGCGTGCTGGATCAGTTCGAGTAAAGATAGGTCTGACAGGCGGTAAAAAATGAAGCGTCCATCCCGGCGGTCGGTGACCACTCCGGCGTTGCGCAGGGCGATCAGCTGCTGCGAGATATACACCTGGCGCTGAGCGAGAGCAGCCTCCAGGTGGCAGACACAGGCTTCGCCCTCTCCGATTGCCAGCAGGATCTTCAGCCGCTCGGGCTGGCTGATGGCTTTCAAAAGGCGCGAGATTTTGATCGGTGAATTCTCTATCATGGTTGATATATTCATAAAGTGATATATTCGGTATTTTGAATATATTATCCTCGCTTCACTTCCTGGTCTAGTGACATTTGTCACATTGTTGATCCTGACAGGTTGCAGCACTTGACAGATACTCAATCTCAAGATATTATATCAATATATTTTGATGCAATATAGTTTGATGTGTTATTTTTCGTGTCCCGATGACCGCTGTCACCCATTTTCCTCGCTTCTTGCAGCTCCTGGCGCATGACCAGCGCTGGCAGATGCTCCAGGCTCTTTCCCACAGCGACCTGCGCGTCCAGGAGCTGGCCTCCATTACCCGGCAGCCCCAGAACCTGGTTTCCTACCACCTGGGAAGGCTGCTGCAAGCCGGTCTCCTGCGTGAGCACCGCAGCATCGCCGATGGCCGGGAAGTGTATTACTCCCTGGATATCACCCACCTGGAGCAGTTATTTCTGGCCAGCGGCAGGGCACTGCATCCCTCCTTGGGAGCCACTCGGGGTGTGTCAGGCACAAATCCCCCAATCGGACCGCTGCGGGTGCTTTTCCTGTGCACCCACAACAGCGCCCGTTCGCAGATGGCGGAAGGCCTGATGAACCGCCGCGGCCAGGGTTGGGTTAAGGCCAGCAGCGCCGGCCTGGAGCCCACCGTGATCCACCCGATGACCATCCAGGTGATGGGCGAGTTGGGCCTCGACACAGCTGAGCAGTACGCCAAGCCGCTGGCACTCTACCAGGACCAGGAATTCGACGCCCTGGTGACGGTCTGTGACCGCTCCCGCGGAGTCGCCTCTGCTTTCCCCACTGCCCGCGACCGGCTGCATTGGAGCCTGGCCGATCCGGTCGAGGCGCAGGGTGGTCACGACCAGCAGCTGGCGCTGTTCAGGTCTGTCGCCGCCGAGCTGGATTCCCGGATCGATCACTTGCTGGCACGCCTGCGTTTCGAGCAGGCCGATAACTCCCCCCATCTAAATTACAACCCTCAGGAGCAAATGTGAACAAAACCAAAGTCTTATTCCTGTGCACAGGCAACTCCTTCCGCAGCCAGATGGCCGAGGCACTGTTGAGAAAACACGCCGGTGAGCGTTTCGAGGTCTTCAGCGCCGGGACGCATCCCAAGGGCATTCACCCTTACACCCGGCAGGTCATGTCTGAGATCGGCGAAGATCTGGCAGGACACTACTCGAAGGACGTAAAAGAGTTCCTGGGCAACCACCATTTCGGCTACGTGATCACTTTGTGCTCTGATGCCGAGCAAAACTGCCCCACGACCTTCCTGGGAGTCAGCCACCGCCTGCATTGGGGCTTCGACGACCCGGCCTCAGTTCAGGGCATCGAGGCAGAAAAACTGGAGAAAGGCCGCCAGGTGCGCGACCAGATCGACGCCCGTATCAGGGAGTGGATCCGCGACCCTATGTTCGCAGCCGATGGTTCCGCAGCATCTTAGGGTGGTTGCATGCGCAGTCGTTTGAATACCAGCACAGCTATACCAAAATAGATCAGCGATAGAATCAACGTAACTGCCAGTCGAAAAGCTATATCCCTCCACCCCGCTCCGTATGCCAGCACCTGCTGCAGCGCCAGGAACCCGGAAGTGGCCGGGAAGATATCAAAAAGGTCTATCGGGTGACCCGCCAGCGTGAAGAGCGTCAGGGCGGGCATTGCGAACCAGGCACCCGACACGAATACCAACAGCATGCTGATCGAGCCACCCAGGTTAGCTGCCTGGCTGTCATTTTCCACGCAGGCTGCCACGACCAATCCCAGTGCGATGGAGCCCAGGCAGAGCACTAATCCAGTCAGAATCGCCAGCCATAATGAGCCGTGTCCGTGGAAACCCAGCGCCGTAGCCAGCCATGTGATGGTCACCACCTGGATAGCAGCTACCACCAGCTGCGCCAGGCTGATGCCCACCAGCAGCTCAACCGTCCTGACCGGCGCCAGCTGCAGCCGATCCAGGGTGTGCCTGCGCACCTCCCTGGAAACCAGCATGGCGGTCTGCGGGATGACCATCAGCAACGCGAAGACGATCATGCCCGGTGCATATAGGTCGAATTGCGTCTGCGGCCCCTGAGATTGCCCGCTGCCTGCGGCGATCGACTCTACTGCCAGCCGGGCGACTTGCGAGCGGCCGATTTCCCGGTCGGCCTGCTGTCGGAGAGCTGCCTCCAACAGGACGCTTGCGCGGTAAAAGACCGGGGAGAGGGCGTCTCCCCGCAGGCTTACCTGGCCGCCTCCCGGGTTGGCCTTCAGCAAAACAACGGCAGCCCGCTCTTTCAGCGCTTCTTCCGCGTTCTGTAAATTCTCCTCCGCAGTCAGTTTAAAGACCGGTTCACCAGTCGGGTAGCGCTGCATGCGCAGCTCCTCGATCATACGCTCGGCCCGCTCACCCGGGTCGTGTACCCACACCTGGTACGTGGCTAGCAGAGGCGTGTTATACATCAACAGGGTCAATATCAGGAAGGCCAGGGGCAATCCCAACTCCAGCCCGATCAGCTGAGGCTCACGCACGATCTCCAGCAGGCTCTTGCGAGCCACCAGAAGCATCTTCACTCTCTCATGCTCCGCCCAGTGAGGTGAATAAACACGTCTTCCAGGCTGTTCTGACGCAGGCGCACCTCGCCCACGCTCATCCCATTCTCCCGTATAACCGCCTGGATCGGAGCCAGCGCAGAAATAGCATTCAAACCGCGCACGCTAACCAGGTGTCGCTGCAGGTCAATCCCAACCTGCATCTCGCGCCTCCCCAGCTGGTCCTGCAGGGAAGCCTTAAGTCGACCTGCATCCAACGCTTCCCCGGTGAGCTCCACCTCCAGCACATCTCCTTCGCCCAGCCGAGCCTTCAATGCCTGCGGCGTGTCCAACACCAGGAGTTTCCCGTGGTCGATGATACCTACACGGTCTGCCAGCCGTTCGGCTTCATCCATGTTTTGAGTGGTCAGGATCACGGTCTTGACCCGCGCCAGGGAATGGATGTATTCCCGTACTCTCACCCGGCTCTGCGGGTCGAGGCCGGCATCGGGTTCATCCAGTACTACTATCTGCGGGTCGTGCACCAGTGCCATTGCCAGGTTGAGACGGCGCTGCATACCACCTGAAAGCTTCCGGGCCTGCACTTTAGCTTTGTCTGTTAATTCCAGCACTTCCAGCAGTCGCCTGGCACTCGCGCTCGCCCGGCTGGCACTCAGGCCGTACATTTGTCCCATGAAGATCAATTGTTCCAGGCATGTCAACCTCTCCCACAGCACAATCTCCTGTGGGCACACACCCACATTCTTGCGCAGTCCCTGGTCGCCGCCCTGTAGCAGCTGCCCTAGCAGCCAGACGCTGCCTGCGTCAGGTTTTATCAGACCGCAGATCATGTTGATGGAGGTGGTCTTACCTGCTCCATTGGGACCCAGGAACCCGAAAACCTCCCCCTCATAGACTTCCAGGCTCAGATCCGAGACTGCGACCAGGTCGCCGAAGCGCTTGGTCAAATCTTGAGTGCGCAGCACAACATCAGGCATTTCAGCTCAGCCTTTCAACTTCCAATACAGCCCAGTACCGGCCAGGAAGAAAATCAGGGATAGAACAGCCAGTGCGCCGATCTCGAAGGCAATCTCACCGGCGCTCTCGCCCAGCATCAGCACCTTGCGCAAAGCTTCAGCTGCATGGGCAGTCGGCAGCAGGTCGTAGACCTGGATGGTGCGACCGAACAGAGTGGCAATTGGCACTTCTGGGACGGGGTACATGGCATCGGACAGCAAAACCAGCATAACTCCCAGGCTGGCGCTCAGATTGGCGGCTGCGCTTTCGCTGCGGGTGAAGCAAGCCGTCAATAATCCTATCCCTACCGCCGACAGGCTGACCAGCAGGCCGATGCCGACAGCCGTCAACCAGGAACCGTGGCTTTGAAAACCCAGAGCGATGGCTGCCGCGTAAGTCGCCGGTACAATGGCCAGCGCCAGGACCATTTGCGACACCAGCACACCCGCCAGCAGCTCGCCAGATTTAATTGGAGCCAGGCGCAGGCGTTTTAACGTCCCGCTTGTCTCTTCCCGCACCAGGATCAAAGCAGTGCTGGCCGACAGCAGCATTAAACCGAAAACGATCAATCCGGGTACGCCGTAGTCGAAATCGGAGGTCGTGCCGGTACCAGGTATGAATTCATAGCTGATGGAAAGTGTTGGCTGCCAGCCCACCTCAGCCTGGACGAATTCCTGCAGAAGTCCCTCCAGATATCCCTGTACGAAGACGAAATTATCCATTCCGGGATCCCCCAACAGCCGGATATCAAATGGAGGGCTGGCAGTGGGGGAGCTACCCTCTCGCCGGAACTGCGTAATCGCCTGGGTGAAACCGGCAGGGATGAACAGGAGCGCAGCGGCCTTGCGCTCACGCAGTAAAATCTCAGCCTGCCTCCGATCTCCTACCGGCCAGATTTCAAACAACGGCTGCCCCTCAAGATCAGACTCGGCCAGACTGTCTATCAGCTTTGCTCCCAGTGATCCTTCGTATCCTGGCAAGGACTGGTCTTCATTGAGCACCAGGACCTTAAAATAGTGGCCCATCCCCCCCTCGGTTTGCCCGAATGCCAGGTCGTACATCCAGATAAAACCGATGGGAAACACGAACAGCAGCACCCACAGCATTGGCTCCCGCCACAGCTCCAGCAGCAATTTCCGGGCTATCACCAGGATTTTCATAATCCAAGATAAGACGCTAATTCCATGCCCTTCAGGCATATTATATATCGGTTTCCCTTTCGACTATCACAGTAAATTCAGTATAAACCAACCATTGAACAGGAAAACTTGACGGATTCAACAAGATCTGTATAATTAATTCGATAAATATCGATTTAGTTATAGGATTGTTGAAATGAACCTTCCGAATGAAAACGAAATCCAGATTGAGAATTCCGCGGTCGAGAGCCTTTTAGGGTTTTTCAAAGCCCTGGCCGATCCCAACCGCTTGAAGATCGCCGGGCTGTTAGCCGGCCAGCAGTTGACCGTGGAACAGCTGGCGGAGATGCTCAACCTGCGCCCTTCCACTGTCTCGCACCACCTGTCATATCTCAGCCATGCCGGCTTGGTGAGCGCGCGCGCCGACAGCTATTACAACGTGTACTCCCTGGAGACCGCCAACCTGGAGAAAATGGCCAGGCAGCTGCTGAGGCGCGAGACTTTCCCCGCACTGGCTGCCGACATCGACCTGGAAGCGTACGACCGCAAGGTGATCCGCGATTTCTCACTGCCGGACGGTCGCCTGAAGGCCCTGCCAGCCCAATACAAAAAGCTGGAAGCCGTGCTGCGTTACGTGGTGCGGGCCTTCGAACCCGGCGTGCATTACAGCGAGAAGCAGGTCAACGAAATATTGGTTCGCTTCCATGAAGACACTGCCCAGCTGCG
>Ga0209254_10002917_pt1 | contig 15599 bp, 11 predicted proteins | sample FrelakmetDIP11DI_FD_187148 | JGI IMG/M metagenome (GOLD analysis project Ga0209254, IMG submission 187148) | Freshwater lake sediment microbial communities from the University of Notre Dame, USA, for methane emissions studies - DIP11 DI (SPAdes)... | ecosystem: Environmental > Aquatic >...
CGACAGGATGACCCGCTGGTCATAGCCGAACGTCACGCGGTCGATCTGGACGAGGTTGTCGTTCTTCATTGTCGAGCGAGGCCGCCGCATTCGCTGGAAGTGGGGATGCAGCGCCGCGGGCCGGGGGTAGGCCCGCGGAGGGCCGCAATTGTCTCACGCCGGTCCGGCGCCAGCCCGCGCGTCCGGTCTAGCGTTCCCCGGCGATGTGGTCAGCCCTTACCGCTCGGTCGGTGCGGCGCGACGTACACGGCGCGCGAGGCCCAGTGCCCTCAGTTCAGCGTCATCTTCCGGGACGACGATGAAGGCCCCGGTCACGCTCTCGGGCAGGTCGCAAGCGCGACCGGTCGCGAGTTCGACGAACGTCCAGCAGGTTTCGCCGCGCGCGAGGATCTTGCGCTGGCGCATCACCCCATAGCGCCTGACGGAAGTGCGACGGTCCCACGTCGCGATCCAGGTGTAGACGTCGAGCGTGTCGCCGGAGAACGCAGGGCGGAGATACTCGAGGAAGTGCGTCGCGGCCACCCAGGCGTTGCCGCCCGCGAAGTAGCGCTCCATCGGCCAGCCCTGCGCCGCCGAGTGCTCGACCGCGATCTCTTCCATCCATCGGAGGTACTCGCGGTTGTTCACGTGGCCGACGGCGTCGATCGATTCGGGTGCAACCGTCAGGGAGCGGTGGTAAATGCGTGGCATGAGTGGCCGGCGGCCGACTTCGAACTGCGCGGGAAAGCGAGCGGCGCCGGAAATCTACCGCATCGCGCTTGGCCGTAGATGCAGATCGCGCCGGAGGCGCAGAACAAAACGCCCCTGGGGTGCCAAGGGCGCTGCCCGCGACTGCATCGCGGAACTGTAGTCACGCCCACACTGGCCGACCGTGATCGTGGGGATCAGGCGGCTGATTCGATCGCCGGTCAGGAGCCAGCGGGGCGCGATTTGGTCATTTCATACGGATGGGTGGTCGGGTCGGTCCGCTGATGGAACTACTTGCCACCGCCACCACCGCCGCCACCGCCACCGCCACCGCCACCACCACCGCCGCCGCCGCCACCGCCAGCACCCCCCGCGCCACCACCGGCGCCTGCTCCCGCTCCGGCTCCGGCTCCCGCTCCGGCTCCGGCTCCCGCTGATGGTCCGGGACCCGCTTGCGACTGCGAACGCGACTGCGACTGAGTCATGGTCTGTTCGCGCGTCTGCTGCTGGATCTGCTGCGGCGTCTGCTGCTGAAGTTGCTGCCTGGTTTGCTGCTGCGTCTGTTGCTGAGTCTGTTCCTTTGTCTGCTGCTGGGCCGGCGCACGCGTCTGCTGTTGAGTCTGCTGCTGCGTCGGTTGCCGCGTTTGCTGCTGCAACTGCTCCTTCGTCTGCTGCTGCGTCTGCTGTCGCGTTTGCTGCTGCAACTGCTCCTTGGTCTGCTGCTGCGCCTGTTCACGCGTCTGCTGTTGCGTCTGCTGCTGCAGTTGCTCCTTGGACTGCTGCTGCGTTTGCTCGCGCGTCTGCTGCTGAACCTGTTCGCGGGTCTGCTGCTGCGCCGGAGTGCTCGTCTGAGCACCGGCGACCGTCGCCGTCATGGCGACGGCAGCGCCAATCACCGTCATCAAGCGTTTGCTCGTCATGTCTAGTCCTTTCGTATCAGCTTCGTTAACTGCCTTGTCACTCGACAGGATCGGTGAATGAAAACCCCGGTGAGTTCCGTTCCGCACGCCCTTTGCCTGCATCGCACCGGACCGGCCGTGAAAGTGCCGGCGATCGGCGCGCGGCCTGACCAACTCGACCGCACTTCAATCTCGCGCTCCGTTCCTCCCTTCATTCGACGGGCACAATCCGAGGCGTCCGCTGCAGGCCCAGCAGGCCGAGTCCAGCGAGCAGCAGCAGGACCGGATCAAGCGGAGCGCCGGAACGCGACGCCGTGCAACCGCCCCCGCTGTCGACGGCGGTTGCCGGGACAGAAGGCGACGTCGCGGGAGGCGGCACGGGGGTCGTCACTGGAGGAGGCGCCGGCGGCTGCACGGGCACGGGGGGATTGGCGGACAACTCAGGCGTGACGCTGACCGTCAGTGTGCCGGTGTTGTCCTTCACATTGGCGTCCAGTTCCTCGCTGGTCACGCGCATGCTGATCAGATGTTGGCCTTCGGCCGCGCCTGTCACAGTCAAGGCCACCGCGCCGCGTTGGCTGGGCGCGATCTTCGGGATCGTGCAGGTGAAGTCCAGGCCACTGAAGGTACAGGCGCTGGCGTCGGTGGCATTAACCGGGACCAGTCCGTTCGGGACCGATCCGCTCAACACCACGTTGCTGGCGCTGCCAGTGCCACGATTCAGCACGCTAAGGGCCAACGTGAGCCTGGAGTTCTTGGGCAGCGAGGCACTGGCCGTGGATGGCGCGAGATCCGGCATTTCGAACGGTTGCCCCATCGCGAACATTGCATCCTTCGTGGTCGCATCGCCAGCCGTCTGCTCGCCCATCCAGAGCACCATCGCCGATGAGCCGTCGGGACTGGGTCGCAATTGCGATTCCGATTGCCCGTTCGTCGTTGCCGACACCGGGACGAAGGGTTCGAACGTCGCCCCCTGGTCGAGCGAACGCGACACGTAAACCCTCCCGGCCTGGCCGACCAGCGTGTTGGTCTCGGTCGCATAGCAGGCATAGAGGACGTTCGGGTTCTGCGTGTCGCCCGCGTCCGGTGTTCCGGTCAGCGGATTCACGATGGTTCCCGGCGTTGGCACCATCCGCGGCTCGACCACGGTGAACGCAGGCGAGCCGATGCCCGACAGGTTCTGCGCCGGGCTCCAGCTGCCGGCTTCACCGCTCGTCGTGGACCGCGTGAAGAACAGGTTGTAGTTGGCCGTCGGCACCGCGGTCTTCTCGGGATTCGCCGCGTCCATGTTCGGCGTCAGGTCGTAGGCAAGTCCGATGAAGCTGCCCCGCACCACCGCGCGATGGGCGTTCGCGTTGCCGCCGAACCGCGCCATGTTGGTCATGTTCTGCGGCGTGTCGGCGAGGACGTCGCTCGGCAGGAAACCCGTCGATCCCGGACGCGCTGCCGTGTCGACCAGTCCGCGCCGAAGCATGATGTCGGAGGGCGCCGCCGGCGTGACGAAGGGCGTCTGGCGCCACAGCACCACCGCTCTGAGGGGCGATGGTCCCGCCGCGGCCGCGCCCTGCAGGAAGAAGCGCACCCTTCTTGAGTTTTGCGAAACGTCGCTGATGATCGTTCCGGCGTAGTTGGCATCGTGCGCCGAATACGGAAAGGCGTGGTAGACGATGCACTTGCCCGAATTTCCACCGACGCAGGCCGTTTCCTCATACGCGACCACGGCCGTCGTTCCACTGAGTTGGAGGTTCGCCCGCGAGGCACCCGGCAAGCCCGTCCCCTGCGCGTTGTTGTCGCTGAGCTGCACGATGTTTCCGCGCAAGGTCGCCCCATTGGCGGTCGGCGCGTGCGTGTACCAGATGTTGGTTCCACCGGTGACGTGAGACCCCATGCCGCCGTCTCCACGACCCTCGCCCTCTCCAGGCCGCAGTCCCGCCGGGTCTTCCTGCCAGGCCATTGCGAAGGCGTTGCCCGTGGAACTGCCTGATATCACTTCGCCGATGGCGTCGCGCTCGCCGTTCGTGAGTTGCTGCACGTTCCAGGCCCTCAGGTCGGGATCGCTACTGGTCGCCGCCCAGACGCAGTGGAAGGGCCGGTCCGGCACCCCGTCTTCGTCGAAGTCGCCGGCGCCCTGAACCGGGTTGACGTACGCGCCGGCATTGGTCGTCGCAGCCGGGTCCTGCGGGCAGTAAGCGCTGTTCCAGATGATCACGACCGTCGGACCGGCCGTTGTCGGCGGAGCGAATATCGTCGGCTTGTCGTTCTCGGCCACGAAGCTGAGCGATCCCTTGACCGTGATCGTCTGGCCGCCCGTGGGTACGTTCGCAGCATCGCGGGACAGCAGGATCGGATCGGACCAGGAGACGCCTTCATCGAACGAGTGCCGCGCGTACACGTTCTGCCGGTCAAGCGGACCATCGGCGTAGGTGAACAGCCAGACTTTCCGAAAGGTGCTTCCGTGCAGGTAGGCCAAGCGTACGACTTTAGCCTTCTCGGTCGGCGTCGCCGTTCGGCTGACATTGACCTCCGGACCGAAACGCAGCGCCGTCGCTGCGTACACTGCAGCAGCCACTGCGCACAGCGCAATCGCCGCTCCAATCCTGAGTTTGACGGCCATCATGATCCCCTTGGTAACGTGCCTCCAGGCGAAACGGGAAAGCGCGACGGAAGGCGCCTCCTCCGATGTCGTCCGGGCCACCGCACGCAATGCAATGACTGCCTGCTTAAACCGTTGTGCAAGTCGTCAACGCCCTCCCGTCCGCTGTGGACGATCACGCCTTGAAGACTGATTCGAAGCCCTCGGCCTTGACCGGCCTCCGCCATACCCTCGGCCTCGGACGGCCCGGCCTCGGCTGGCTGCGTTGGCTGCGCGACCCGCACTTCGTGCTCGCGGTGCTCGCCGCCGTGCCCGTGTGGGTCACGCTCGGCGAAATGGTTGGCGAGCGCATGCGAGTGAACCTGGCCCTGCCGGCCCTGATCTCGCTTGCCGTGGTCCAACCCGTCCTCGAGGAGCTCGTGTTCCGCGGCGCCCTGCAAGGACGCCTGCTGGAGCGCGGATGGGCGCGCAGGATCGGACCGATATCGTGGGCGAATCTCGGCACGACCGTCGCGTTCGTCGCGCTGCACTTCATGGCACAGCCGCTGGCCTGGGCGATCGCCGTGGCCGCACCTTCCCTCATGTTTGGCCATGTGCGCGAGCGCTTCGGCAGCGTGCTGCCTGCCATTGCCCTTCATTCCCTCTACAACGCCGGATTCGCCGCGACAGCCTGGTGGGTCCACCGCTGACGACGACTGCGCCCGGTATCCGGCCCGATCAGGAAGAATGAAGAGCCGGGCCCTGTGAAGCAGAACGGCTCCGTCCCACTCGTGGGAGACGGAGCCGCAAGGATTGCGGGACGCGAGGGACACGCGCAGTACCGAAGCCGATCGGGTTGTGCCGTCCGTGTCCATCGCTTCCGCCTGTACATCGCTCACTTCACGTCGATGATCACCCACGTGCTCAGCCCGTCCGCGGACAGCGTCGCACCGGCGTCGGCCTTGCTCACCATCTTGATGTGGTTCGGAACTTTCTCCGTGCCCACCGTCGCCTCCGGATCGAGGCTGAACGTGATCCGGTATTGCCCCATCTTGTTCGGGACGCCCGTGACCGAACCCAGCGAGAAGTTGTATCCGTAGACCACTAAGCCACCGACGTTCAACTCGGCGCCGTAGGCTTTTGACGGGCTCATGCCGCCGCCACCGCTGCCGCCACCCTCTTCGGTGGTGCCGAACCCTTCGTAGACAGCCTTGTCCACGATGACCACATCCGGGCTACCGTCCGTGGAGATCTTCTCGATCTTCAGCCGTGCGTTGATCGCGAAGACGTTCCGCGTCGGCGACGCGTACGTCGACTTGTCGGTTCCCTGTATCTCGGTGGTTCGCGAGCCCGACAGCAGCTTCATCGTGTACCCCGTCATCGTATCCGTGACACCGGCGATGGTCGCGTCCTGTTTCAGCACCGTCTCGATGCGAACCTGCGAACTGGCCGTGTACGACTTGCTCAGCAGCGCGTCACCCCAGTCGACGATCACCTCGAGCTGGCTGCCGGCCGCGTTGTTGCGCCATTCAGCCTGCCAGGTGCTCGCGGTCTTCTGCGGGTAGTACGTAACCCCGCCAATGGCCACCGCCGTGGCGCTCTCGTAGTACGGGAACTCCGTCAGTACCTCGGTCGACAGCGGCCGCAGTCCGGTGTTGAAGTCGAACGTCGGCAGCGTCGCGGACGGGCCGATCCCCGGCCAAGTTCCGCTGATCTTCGCCCCGGCAACGCCATACCCGTCCGCAAAAACCACCGGGAACGACAGGTTGTTGCCAAACGATCCCGTCGGCTCGCCGCCACCGCCACCACCACCACCACCGCCACCACCACCGCCGGCGGCCCCGACCGTCGCGATGACCTCGCCCGAAGGCACGCTCTCGACGTCGGCAATGGCCGGCACAACGGCCGTCACGACGTAGTAGTACGTCGTGCCCTTCGTCACGGTGTCGTCGATGTACGGCGCCGTCACGTTGGCGTACTTGTTCGCCTTGGTCGCGTCCTTGTAGTAAGACGCCAGGCCGGGTTGCAGACCCCGATAGAGGTTGTAGCCAAGCTGGATCGGCGCAGTCGACGACGGGTAGTTCGGGACGTCATACCACTGCACCGTCACCGTGGCTGAGTCCTTCGGCGCAATCGCCGTCAATGCGAGCGGCGCCGGCGGCGGCGGCGGCAGCGGCTGCGCGGACTTCTCGCTCGACGCCGCGCTCTCGCCCCCTAGTGAAACGGCGGTCACAACATAGTGGTACGTGTCGCCGTTGATCAAGCCGGAGTGCTTGTAGCTCGTCGCGGTGATGCTAGGAATCTTCGTGACGCCGACAGCCCCCGGAACGACACCGGCGGTCTTCGACCAGTACAGGTTGTACGACGTCGCATTCAGCGATGGCGCCCAGGACAGCAGGACCTCGGCATCCCCGCTCGTCGCGGCCAGGCCGGCAGGCGCGCCAGGCGCGGGCGCCAGCGGCGTCGCGACGACCTGCGCGGAGGCCTTGCCCTCACCGCCCGTGCTGACTGCGGTCACGATGTAGTAGTAGTTGTCGCCGTTCGTCAGGCCGCTGTGCAGGTAGGTCGTGGTTCTGAGCCTGTCGATCTTCGTCACGCCATTGCCGTTCGGGACCACTCCGGCCGCTTTCGACCAGTGGATGTTGTAAGAGTCCGCACCGGAGACAGGCGACCATGCCAGCGTCACCACCGTGTCACCCGACGTGGCGCTCACCGACAACGGCGCTGCGGGAACCGGCGCCACCGGCATTGCGCCCATCACGGACGACAACTCGCTATCGCCTCCGGCGCTGCGGGCCGCGACCGCGTAATAGAGCAACTTGCCGTTGGTGAGACCGGTGTGCTTGTACGGCGATACTGCGTTCGGAATCGCCGTGCCGCTCGTCTTCGTCAGCGGGATTGTTTCCGACCAGTACAGGGTGTAGGAGGCCGCACTCGCGACCGCCGACCACTGCACGGTGTTGACCGTGTCGCCCGGCTCCACCGAAAGAATCGATGGAACCGCCGGGACCGGCACTGTCGGTGGGATCGGGACCGGAACGATTGGTGTTGTGGTGTCCGGGGGCGGCGACGTGCTGTCGCTTCCTCCGCAACCCGCCAGCACACCGACGACTACGCCTGCTGCCAACGCACGGATCCAGCTGCTCATGTTCACTCCCTTACTTGGTGCTTCTAGTTCCCGACCCGGAACCTGATCGGGTTACTTTCTTCGCTTCGAGATCACACCTCAATGACTTCCGCCTCCGCCCTCGCCTTCGGCATGAGTGGCGACAACTGCGGTCGGCCAGGACTTCAGGCTGCCGCTGCCATCCGACTGCAGGGCCCCAGTTGCCTTGATCTGCCTGAGTTCGCGGGGCTTGTCGCAGGACAGGACGACGCCCCGCTCTTTCGCGCGGTCCTGCATCTGCCGGCGGTGTTCGTTCAGGATCCGGTCGAGCTCCCCTTCGCCGCCACCACTGCGCTGAACGCGCTCGCGGTACTGCGACCGCTCGCGCTCCGTCATCAGTTGGTAACCACAGATGTCGCTGTCCCGCGCACGCTCTTCGTCATGGCTGGGCTTCTGCGCGCCGAGACCCTGGGAGGCCGCCACCAGCGCCACAGCCACTACAGCGAGACAACTACTCGGACCGATCCCCATCTGAAACGCCGCCCGCGAATCCAGATCTACATGATTCAACTTAGAAAGCAGTTCTGAAGCGAAGCTGAAGGCAGGATCGAACGGCTCTTCCTCGTCCGTGTCGATCTGATCTTGGTCAAAGGCGCGAGGCTGCGCGAGCAACGAAGCGCAGGTGAAGATGGACGCAACTGCGGCACAACGCGGACAAGAAAAGAGGCGCCCTCACGGGCGCCTCTTCCATCTGGCCAGGCTCGCTGGCGCCAGCGCCGATCAGTGGCGCGCGGCGCTCCTGCGACGGCTCACCAGCAATCCGCCCATACCGAGTGCGAGCAGCAAGGGCAGCAGCGGGTCGAAGCGACCGCTCGGATTCACCGTGCAACCTCCGTCGTCGCCACCGGTGGGCGGAACCGCGGACGAAGGCGGCTGGACCGGCGGCTGGACCGGCGGCTGGACCGGCGGTTGGACCGGCGGCTGGACCGGCGGCTCGACCGGCGGCTGGACCACCGGCGGTGCAGACACGGTGACCGTGACCGTCACTGCGTTGTCAGCCGCGTCCGGGTCGATGTAGTCGCCGGTCACGCTGGCCGCAACGCTGTAATTGCCGGCCGTCGCCGAACTCACCTTGATGTCGATCGTGCGGCTGGCACTGGCAAGGATCTCGGGAATCGTGCATGTGAATGCCGCTCCGTTGATGGCGCACAGTGCCGTGTCGCTGATGCTGACAAGCGTCAGTCCGCTCGGCACCGAGCCGGTCAGCACGACTTTCTTGGCGTCGCCCGTGCCCTGGTTGAGCAGGACCATCGACACGGTACCCTCGACACCGGTCTGCACCGAGACATTGGCGGCCGTGAGGTTCATGTCAGCGCGCGTCAGCACGATCAGCGTCACGCTCGCGGTGTTGTTGCTCGGGAACGGATCGATCGCGGCGGAGCTCACTGCTGCCGACACGATATTCGCACCCGCGCTCGCCAGCTTGATCTTCAGCTGCACCGGGAACGCCGTCGCCGAGGCGAGGTCCGGCAGCTTGCAGGTCACCGTGACGCCGGTGGCACTGCAGGTACCGCCGTTGAAGGTCCCGGAAGTGAGCGTCGCACCGGACGGGAGGGTCGCGGTCAGGACCACGCCGGTCGCCGTGACGGACGAGGTATTGCTCACCGAGACAGTGACAATGACGTCCGTGTTCACCTCGACGCGCGTGGCGTCCGCGATCATGCTGACGATCGCGAGGTCCTTGCGGTCGATGGAGAGCTCGTACGCACCGACGTCACAGACCTTCGAACCGACAACGAGCGCATCGAACGGACGGACGAAGCCGCGCTGGTCTTCACCGGGGCACCCGTCCGTGATGCCCTTGTCGATCGCGGGGCTGCCTTCCAGGAGCGCGTGCGTGAACGTGCCGTTGAGGGCGTTGTCATTCAGCGCGAGCGGACCGATCTTCGGATCCGCCACGTTCTGCTGGTCACTCTGCGACGTGAGATTGCAGGTGGCGTCCGTCGACAGGTTGCCTCCGAAACTCACGACGGACACCACTCCGGCGCCTACCTTCCCGCAGTTGGCCGAGGTGCCGCCGCCGAGGTTGTTGGCGAGGAGCGTGTTCTTCAGCGTGGCTGTGCCGCCAACCAGGTTGATGCCGGATCCCTTGTTGCCCGAGTCCTTCAAGTTGTTGGCGATCGTCGTGTTCAGGATCGTGACCGACGTATTGGTGCTGATCCCCGCGCCGGAGTCGCTGACGTGGTTGGCCGAAAACGTCGAGTTCGTGATCGTGAACGTCACGGCCGGCGAGACGACGTTTGCGCCGCCCCCGCTGACCGCATCGTTGTAGCTGAACGTGCTGCGGAGGATCTCGAGCTTGTTGCCGCCGCCCATCTGGATGCCGGCGCCGTTGACCGCCACGTTGCCTGCCCCTTCACCGCCGATCGTCGTGTCGCTGATCGTGGTCGCCTGGCTGGCGTAGATGGCGCCGCCGTTGCCGTTCTTCTCGTACGGGGCCGGGCCGACGACCGTCTTCGCGTTGTTCTTGCTCAGTACGGAGAAGCTGATGTTCAACGGGCCCTTGATGTAGATGCCGCCGCCGCTGCCCTGCAGCTCGTTCGTGCCGTCGCCATCGACGGCCGGGTCGCCGTAGTTGCCGTCCCAACTCGCGTAGTTGTCCGTGATGACGGAGCGAGTGATGGTCAGGTTCGACAGGTCGGTCGCGTAGATGCCGCCGCCGTTCATGAATTTGCCCTGGCCTTTCGTCAGCACCAGGTTGCTCAGCTTCACGATCACGGAAGATCCCGCGGGCGCGATGTGCATCAACCGGTCGAGGAAGTCGGCGCCACCCTGGATCGTGGCCTTGCTCGCGAAGTTCAGCGGGTCGGCCGTCTCGATCGTCAGGTGCGACAGGATGTCGAGGTCGCCCGTGGCCGCCGCGTCCTCGCCCGCGCCTGTCAACGTCAGCGTGTGAACGCTGCCGTTGTCGAGCACGATCCGGTCGTACTGCGTCAAGTTGCCGTTGTTGTTCGCGTAGATGACCGCCGCCCTCAGGGTCGTGCAGATCGCGGGCGAGTCGCCAGTGCACGACCCAATTGCGTCGGCGGGGCTGCCGGTGACGACGATGTTCTGGCCGAGCGTTGGCGGGGCGACTTCTGCAGCCAGTCCCCCCAACGGCAGGCAGACCATCAGCGTCGCCATGGTCAGGCCCGTTCTCAACAACTTCTGCCGATTCAGGTTTCTCATTGCTCTATCTCCGTCTCGACGTCCTTGATACCTCAACGGCCGGTTCTCCCCGCCTCCAGCGCCATTGCTGCCGGACGGATCCACGCCGAGGCCGGGTCCGTCCATCGTTTCTCATTCGGTGTTCGACTCCGCGGCATGCCCCAGGTCAATCGCGAGTGGCGAAGTAGCACCCGCTTTCACGGGCGCCTTTGTTCCGTTGCCCTTCTCGCACAAGAGGGTGACGCTGCGTTCGCGCGCTCGCGCCGTCATCTGCGCCTGATGTTCGTTTCGGATCAGCTCCCGGTTCTGTTCAGAGCTGGCAGCCTGAACGCGCTCGCGGTACTGGCTGCGCTCCCGCTCCGTCATCAGGCGGTAGCCGCAGATGTCGCTGTCCCGCGCGCGTTCTTCGTCGTGACTCGGCTTCTGCGCCCAAGCCCCATGGCCGGCCGCGAGCAGCACCGCACCGAGCACAGCAACCCAACTTCTCGAACTGATCCCCATCGTCGACGCCGCCCGCAGCCCGTTCTTCTCACAGCCCTACGCTTTTCAACGTAGGGGACGATCCTGAAGGGAAGCTGAAGCTGGGACAGGCCAGTGCAAGCGACGCGGCATGGACTGACTTTCGTCAAGCTCGGGACGCAAGGCGCAAACAGAAGGGGGCAGGATTCCCCGCCCAAGCCACGCAGGGGCGCATCGATCCGTCACGATGACTCCATGAGAAGGAAGGCAGGGCAGGCACCGACCCACTTCTTGATCTGATCAACATGCGAGCCGCCGAACCGATGCCATTCTTTGCGTCAGGCAAGAGGCGAGTTCTGCTTGGGGCGAACGCCTGAGGCGAACCTGGAGAGAAGGCGGTTCATGCGATTGCTCCTCGTCGAAGACGACCTGACGCTGGGCGACGCGGTGCGTGCGTTCTTGAAGACGCGCGGTCACGCTGTCGACTGGGTCACGACGGTTGCCAACGCACGCGCCGCCGCCGAGAGCCCGTTCGAGGTGATCCTGCTCGACTGGCGCTTGCCGGACGGTTCGGGCGTGGACTGGCTGCGGCAACTGCGGTCGGGGCACGGCGAGAACCAGCACACACCAGTGCTGATGCTGACAGCAAGGGACTCGCTGGGCGACCGCGTCGAGGGCCTAGATGCGGGCGCGGATGACTACCTGATCAAGCCGTTCCAATTGGCCGAACTCGCGGCCCGGATCCGAGCGACGTCTCGGCGTGCTGCGGGACACGCGAGCGGAATTCTCGTCGTGGGAGAAATCGAGCTGGAACGCGCGGGGCAAGCGGTCACTCTCAAAGGCGCGCCTGTCGACCTGACCGCGCGCGAGTACTCCCTGCTCGAGACGCTGATGCGGCGCGCGGGCTGCATCCTGTCGCGCGCGATGCTCGAAGATCTGCTCTACGGGTTCGAAGCGGACGTGTCCAGCAACACCGTGGAGGTGCACGTCGCCAGCCTGCGGCGCAAGCTGGGGCACGAAGTCATCGAGACGGTGCGCGGGATGGGATACCGGATGAAGGCCTGACGAGCATGAGCGGCGCGAACACCCCGTCGATCCAGACGCGCCTGCTGCGACGGGCGCTGGCGACGGTCCTCCTGTGGTCGGTCATCAGCGCGATCGCCGCGGCCTTCGCCGTGAGCTTCCATGTGCGCACGTCGATGGAGTCCGCGCTCGAAGAAGCCGCGCAGGCGCTCGTCATCCTCGCCGAGCACGAGGCGGAAGTCGAAGCGATCACGCACGGCCGCGCGCTGCCGGCGCCACCGCACCAGGAGGTCCTGCAGTGGCAACTGCGCGCCTCGACCGGCCGGCTGGTTGCCCGGTCGCACAGCGCGCCGGATGAACCGTGGCCCGCGGTGCCGCTCGTCGAAGGGCACCAGCGCGCCGGAGGTCTCGCCGTCTACACGATCCCGGGGCAGGACGTCTGGCTCCAGGTCGCAATGCCCCTGGCCGAGCTGCATCGCGCGCAGTACACGGCGGCGGCAGCGGCCGGAGGAACGGTGCTAGCGCTGGGACTCGTGGCCTGCGCGATCCTCGGTTGGGCCATCCGGCAGGAACTGCGACCGATCGCAGACTTCGCGCAGGCGATCGAGTCGATCGGCCCGGGCACGGTTCACCTGCCGGCCGCGAGGCTGCCCCGCCGCGAACTGGTTCGCGCCTACGGCGAACTGGGCGCCATGCTGGGTCGGTTGCACGCGAAGCTCCGAAGCGAACGCGCGTTTTCGGCGCACGCCGCGCACTCGCTGCGCACGCCGCTCGCCGGCCTCTGCGCGCAACTGGAAGTCGCAAGCGCGCTCGCCCCTCCCGAGGTGGCGCAGCGGATCGGGATGGCCAGTTCATCGGCGCAGCGCCTCGTTGGCGTCGTCGAGGCGCTGCTCTCGATGACGCGCGCCACCGACGGAGTGCACTGGAGACAGTTCGATGCGACCGAGCTTGCGACCGTCGCCGCAGGGCGCGGGATCGAAGTCGACGCGAGCCAGCTGGTGAGCGCGGGCGTGATGAGCGGCGACTCGGACCTGCTGGCAGTCGCCGTCGCGAACCTCGTCGACAACGCCGCACGCCATGGCGCCCGTCGCATCCAGCTGCAGGCGCATTGCTCGGCGGACCAGCAGTCGGTCCAGGTCACGGACGACGGTCCGGGCGTCGCGAAGGAGGGGCTCGCGCGCCTTGAAAGCGCGTTGGACCGTTTCGGGCAATCGGGCGAGATCGACTCGGCGCTCGGCCTCGGACTGACCCTCGCGGCTTCCGTCGCGCGTGCCCACGGAGGCCACCTGTCGCTCCAGTGCGCCGAGGTCGATGGCCACGGCTTCTGCGCGCGACTCACGTGGCCGGCCGGCCGCCGTCCCGTGGCGGAGCCCGCGTTCCGCGTTTCGTTCAGTTCAGCGTCGCTTCGAGACCCGCAATGCGCCGAGGCGCCTTGGACGCCGCGCGATAGAGCGCCATGAATCGATCGATCTCGGCGGACGAATAGGCATCAAGCGCGGCCACGGGGCGCGGCGGCGTCGCCTGGTAAAGCAGTTCAACGGAGACCGTGAACGGCGCGCGGAATCCCGCCTTGCCGACAACGTAGCTCACCCGGTCCTGCCCGTTGCCGAAGTCCGAGTCCGTCGCCACGCCAACCGGCCGGATCTCCGCATCGGCGACGTCGCTCGACATGCCCGCCGGCAGCACCCGGTTGTCCTTCAGGTATCGGGCGGCATGCAGCAGGCGCTGCGTCGGACGGTTGTTGAGGTCTCCCATCACCGCTTCGTACACCTGAACCTGATCGGGACGATTGATGGTCTGGTAGTGCGACTCGTAATCGCCATCCAGGCCCACGATCTCGCCAGTCGCATCCACGCCTCCCGATTCGAACACCGTCGATCCCGCGGCATCCACGATGCGGGTGTGCAGCCACATCCTCCGGTTCGGAAAACCTGTCGGCAGCTTGTGCCCGGTCAGGTTCGTCACGGTGACGTCGATGGTCAGCGTCTCGGCGTCCGCGCACGCACTGGCGGCGAGCGTCGCGCTCGCCCGCGACAACCCGTTCTCCGTTCGCGCGATGGCCGCGTCGAAACTGCCCGGATCAGCGACCAGGTTGAGGGTGTTCGCGCCGAGTCGATCCTGCCTCATCAAATCGAGCACGAAGGCATTGCCGCCGACGAAGTGATGCTTGCCGAACGGCGCCAGCCCGCGCGTCGGGCCGACCGACGACAGTCGCACGCTGCCAGAAGTGAGCAGAACGTGGCACGACTGGCACGACGCCTTCGTCACGTGGCTGCTGTTCAGCCACTCCTTGTACGGCATCTGCTCGGGGAAGATCACCCCGCTGAACTGCTGCGACACCGGATCGACGGCCTCCGTGCGCAGCGTGTGGCAGGCTGCACACATCCGGCTTTCGAGCACTTGCGCACCGTACACCGGCGTGAACGCGATCCGGTTGACCATCGGCGTTGTCGCCACGTCGGTGAAAGGGCCGTACACAGGGCGCGCACTGCCGGTCTGATCGCCGATCACGAAGTTTCCGGAGTAGGACGCGTCGGTGCCAAGATTGACCGCTTCGACGCGATGGCACAGCAGGCACGACACGCCGTCCAGCCCCAGCTCGCTGGCGTACATCTCCTCCAAGCCGAACTTGACCCCCGCCAGGCGCGCTTCGTACGACGCCATTGGGGCGTGGCAGGTCAGACATTTCGTCTGGATCGCGGTGGAGTAGGTTGGGACAGCTCCCATTTCAGCCGTGACCGTCGCGAGGTAATACGGGTCGCGGGCGGCATTCGCCATCATCGTGCCGGCCCAGTCGCCGGCGATCCCGACCACTTCCGCGTTCGCGAGGTCCACATTCGTGGGCGGAGAGGTTGTCGAGTCCCACCGGTGACACGTCGCGCAGTTTCCCGATGCGGCGAAGCGGACCGACGTCGCCTGGCTCAGGCTCGCGGGTGTCTGCGGCGGGATCACGACGACGGCTACCGGCGGCACGGACGCCGTCGCTATGCACGAAGCCACCGGCGGTTGCACCGGAGGAGGCGTCACAGGAGGAGGCGTCACCGGGGGCGGCGTCACTGGGGGCGGTGTGACCGGCGGTGGGGTTACCGCCGGTGGAGGCGCAGCCGGCGAATCGTCGCCCCCACCGCAACCGCTGCTCATTGTTGCAACTAGCATCAACACGACAAACCACCGGTAACGCTCGCGCCGAGTCATCACAACCCCTTTCCGCCCTTTCTCAAGGTCGGCGCGCAGAGAAATAATGCCTAGACCGAAATCAAAGGATCTTCGCGCGATCTCGAATTAGGGCCGATTTTCTGGCGCAGGTTGCTCTCAGCGAGGAAGGCTCGAAGCCCCCATCAGGTACTCGTCCACTGCACGCGCGCATTGTCGGCCTTCACGGATCGCCCACACGACCAGGCTCTGCCCGCGCCGCATGTCGCCGGCCGCGAAGACCTTGTCGACGTTCGTCGCGTAGGGCCGCGGCCCGTTCTTCGACTCTTCGGTCGCGGCACGCGCGTTGCCGCGCGGGTCCTTCTCGACGCCGAACGATTCGAGCACCGAAGCGACCGGCGCCACGAATCCCATCGCGAACAGGACGAGGTCCGCGGGAATCTCGAACTCGGAGCCGGGCACCTCGACCATCTTCTGCGCGCCGGTGGCCGGA
>Ga0209254_10002918_pt1 | contig 15599 bp, 11 predicted proteins | sample FrelakmetDIP11DI_FD_187148 | JGI IMG/M metagenome (GOLD analysis project Ga0209254, IMG submission 187148) | Freshwater lake sediment microbial communities from the University of Notre Dame, USA, for methane emissions studies - DIP11 DI (SPAdes)... | ecosystem: Environmental > Aquatic >...
GTCGGGCCTTCACCCGTCTCTTTGTTCCCAAAAGCCGAGTTGGGGTCATAGCTTTCAACCGTCTGGGTATCCATTTCCGGCATGTCCATGGCCGTGGGAATCTTGTAATCGTGGAAATTGGCATTCACAATCCGGCCGTCCTTTCCGACGATCATCTCCTCATAGAGCGCCTGCCCGATTCCCATGGAAATCGCTCCTTCCACCTGGCCTTCCACAGCCATCGGATTGATGGGCTGGCCGCAGTCGCCCGCTTCCCAGTACTTCACAATCCGGATCTGCCCTGTCTCAAGGTCCACGTCCACTTCTGCGGCCTGTGCTGAAAATCCAAATGCCGGGGAAGGGCCGATGAGCTTGCCCTGATAATTCCCCTGCGGTTGCGGCGGGGTGTATTCGCCTACCCCAAAGAGCGTGCCCCAGGAATTCTGGTATTTGCCCACGGCCTCAAAAAAGGGGATTCTCTTTTTGGGGTCGTAGATAGAATAGATCTGACTCCCCGCACACTCCAGGTGCTCCGGTCTCAGTGCAAGATCCAGCGCCGCCGCCGCCAAAAGTTTTCTTCTGGCTTCCATCGCCGCGTTTTTCACGGCATGCCCGCAACCGTGGGTCACCCGGCTGTCGTAAGTGCCGTTGTCCATGGGCGCCAGAAGTGTGTCCTGGCAGATCAAATTGATTTCTCTGTAATCTAGACCCAGGACTTCCGCCGCCATCTGCGCCAGAACCGTATTCGCCCCCTGACCTACATCCGTTGCGCCCACAAAGAGGGTCACGCCCGCTTCCGTGTCAATCCGGATGTTCGCCGTGGAATGGGGTCGGTAGCTCCGGTAGAGCAGGTAGGCACCGCCCGAACTGTAATGGCCGCCTGCCATCCCTATGCCGCGGCCGAAAGGCAGTTTCCCGTATTTCTCCAGGAACCCGCAGCGCTCCGCCACGGACTGGAGGCACTTCTTGTACTCACTGTGGCCGACCGAAATGACGCTCTTTGTCTGATACCCGGTTTCCACAGCATTGATATAACGCACTTCATAGGGACTGATCCCCAGTTTATTCGCTGCCTCATCCAGCAAGCTCTCAATGGCGATCCGCACCTGAACCCCGGCGAGCCCCCTCTGAGCTCCACAGGTGGGTTTGTTCGTATACACCCTGCGGCCGTTGAAACGAACATTGGGGATCTTGTAGGGCAGTTGGGTCAGAGCAGCGGTGAACCAGAGCACCACCAACCCCCAGCTGCTGTGGGCACCTCCGTCCAGAGTGGTGTCAAAATCCAGAGAGGTGATCTTACCGTCCTCCTCAAAGCCCATCTTCACCTTCATGACCGCAGGATGCCGGCCTTTGTTCTGGAAAAAGACCTCCATGCGATCATAGGTAATCTTGACAGGCCGTCCCAGTTTTCGGCTCAGAATGGAGGCGACCAGGGAGGCAGGGGTCGCCTCGGTCTTGCCGCCGAACCCGCCGCCCACATAGGGGACAACGATCCTTATCTTTTCCTGCGGGATGCCCAGAGCCCTGGAGACCGTGCCCTGAGTGTAGTGGGGCAACTGGATGCAGGTGTAGAGCGTCAACTTCCCTGTTTCAGGATTGAAATCGGCCAGCGCAGACTGAGGCTCCAGGAAGGCATTCTGGACATAAGAGGAAGTGTAGGTCCCTTCAACCACGGTGTCGCTGTGCTTCAATGCGTCATCCACATTTCCGAAATGCTGATACCCGGATACATTGATGTTTTCCGGGGCAAAGTCATGGATACGGACGTCGTCCTGTCCCATGGAGACAAGAGGGTCCAGCAAAAGAGGAAGAGGCTCGTAGTCAACTTCGATGAGATCGAGCGCTTCCTCAGCCGTTTCTTCGTCCACGGCCGCCACGGCGGCAATGCCCTCCCCATAGTAACAGACCTTCTTGACCGCCAGCGGGCATTCGGTGGGCAGGTGATTGTTCACGGAATATGGCGTAGGAGAATCCTTGCCCGTGATGACGGCGAGGACGCCGGGAAGAGCGAGCGCCTTGCCGGTGTCAATCCTCTTAATGTGGCCATGGGCCATGGTGCTCGGCTTGATCTTTGCGTACACCATGCCCGGAAGGACCATGTCGTCCGTAAACTGAGCTTTCCCCCGCACCTTGGCCGCTGCATCCACGCGGGGCACGCTCTTTCCCACCATGGAGAACTTCTTTTCTTGATCGGTCATCGCTTGCCCCCTTCCTTAATCTAACGCTTTCCCGTGCTCTTTAGCCACGGCTTCTACCGCTTCAATGATCTTTGCATATCCTGTGCAGCGACAGAGATTCCCGGAAAGACCTCGCCTGATTTGATCCTCCGTGGGATTTGGATTCTGATCCAGCAGCGCCTTAGCAGACAACACCATCCCGGGCGTGCAAAAGCCGCACTGAATGGCTCCGTGATTCACAAAAGACTGCTGCACCGGATGAAGAACCCCGTCCCGGTCCAACCCTTCGATGGTCGTGATCTCCTTGCCCTGGCATGCAATGGCAAGGGTCAGGCACGAAAGGATCGGCTTGTCGTTGACCAGCACCGTGCAGGTCCCGCAATCCCCGTGCCCGCACCCTTTTTTGGTACCGGTGAACGCAAGTTGTTTGCGGAGGACATCCACCAGGAGATCCCTGGGGGAAATCATGACCTCATAGGACATGCCGTTCACATGCAGCTGTATCACCTGCTTCATAAGCTATTCTCCCGTTCTTGGTTCTTCACTCATCGCTTTTGCCAGGACCGTTCATCCTGGTCCGCGGTCACTGGATCGCGCTCAAGACCTCTTTGAGCGCCCGCCTGGCCAGAACCCCGACGATTTCCCTGCGGTAAGCGGCTGTCGCTCTGAAATCATCTATAGGCTTAGACTCCAAGGCACAGGTTTCTGCGACCCTGTCCAGGAGCGGATCATCCGGAATTCTTCCCTTGAGTAAACCTTCGGCTTCACGCGCCCGAAGGGGGACTGGAGCCACAGCCCCCAGGACGATCCGTACGTCCTTCACCTTACCGTTTCCCGGTTCAAGGGCAAGGTTCACCGCCACGTTCACCATATCGATTTCCATGGCTCCCCTGAGCCCCATGATCAGGTATCGGCTCGCCGAGTTCGGCAACGGGTCTTCGAGGACAAAGCTTTCCAGAAATTCGTCCTCTCCGAGGGCGGTCTCTCGATTGCCTCGAATGAACTCATCGAGCGCCATTTGCCTTAGTCCTTTCCCGCTCACCAGGTTGACCCTGGCGCCAAAAGCGATAAGCGCAGGCGGCGTGTCTGCCGCCGGTGAAGCCGTGCAACTGTTCCCCCCGAGGGTTCCCATGGCCCGCACCTGCGGGGAGCCGACCACGGAGGCCCCCTGGTAAAGGGCAAAGTATTTCTCTTTGATCAGGGTTGAACGCTCAAGCTCGTCGAGCTTGGTGGCTGCACCGATCACCAGGCCTTTGCCCTCTTGATGCCGGATACCGCAGAGGGCCGCAAGGTCGGAGATGTCGATGACGCAATCGGGCTTCATCACCTTGTCTTTCATGGCCACGATCAGGTCTGTTCCTCCACAGAGGATCTTGGCCTTTTTCCGATATCGGGAAAGAAGGGACACCAGCTCTTCTGTGGTCTTTGGAGCATGATACTCAAATTGGGGTAAGTACATTTTCAACCTCGACTGAGTCGTTGGGATGGAAGGTGAAGCTACGCCGGGTCTCTCCCGTAAATCCGCTTGAACTCCTTGGCGAGCCGGTCCCTGAACTCGGGCGCTGCAACATCGATCAGGGCTCGGGCACGGGCCTTCGTGGTTTTCCCTCGGAGATGGGCAATGCCGTAGTCCGTGATAATGTAGTCCACATCCATTCTGGAGGTCGTCACCGCCTGCCCTTCTGCGAGGGAAGGCACAATTCTCGAGATCTTGCCGTCCGAGGAGGTGGCCGGGAGGGCGAGAACACTCCTTCCCCCCTTGGATCTTCTGCACCCTCGAACAAAATCCACCTGGCCGCCCACGCCGCCGTATTGGTTGGCTCCCAGCATATCGGAGGCCGCCTGGCCCAGCAGATCCACACAGATCGCGGAATTGACGGAGACCATGTTGTCGTTCTGGCCGATGATCACTAGATCATTCACCCATTCCACCGGATGCATGTCGATCAGGGAATTGTAATCCAGCCATTGATAGAATTCCGTGGTTCCTATGGCGAAGGTGATGACGATCTTGCCTTTCAGGAAATTCTTTCTCCTGCAGGTCATCACGCCCTTTTCGACCAGGTCCCAGACCCCGTCGGAAATCATTTCCGAATGAATTCCCAGGTCATTTTTGTCCCCGAGAAAGGACAGGAGCGCATCAGGCAGAGCGCCGTATCCGAGCTGGAGGCAATCGCCGTCCTTCACGAGTTCCGCCACATAACCGCCGATTTTTTTCTCTGACTCGGTAATGACCGGCCTCGGCGCCGTAATCATGGGGCGGTCTGTCTCCACGAAGTAATCAATCTCAGAGACATGCATGAAGGAATCGCCCATAGTTCTCGGTTGGTGCTTCGTCACCTCGGCGATGACCATCTTGGCGTTTTTTGCCGCCGCCATGTCATAGCAAACGGAGATCCCGAGACTGACATTGCCCACTTTGTCCGGAGGAGACACGGTGATCATGGCAATGTCCGAGGGAAGGGTGCCGTCTCCCATGATGATCGGGAACTCCTGGAAAAAGCAAGGGGTGTAATCCGCCCTGTCCTCTTCCATGGCTCTCCTGGTGCTGGCCCATATGAAAAACGAATTGTGCCGGAAGGATTTGGCATATTCGGGCCGGGCGTAAGCGCTTTTGCCGGTAGAAACCATGGCAACAATCTCAACATTCCTGAGTTCGTCGGCTCGCGCGAGCATCCCGTCAATAAGGCCCTCGGGCGTACCGCATGCTGAGCCGACAATGACCCTCATCCCTGATTGGATCAGTCCGGCTGCTTTCTGGAGGCTGATACTTCGATCCCTGTACATTTGCTGCCAACTCATGTGTGACACCCCCTTTGTCCTGAGATGTGAGTCTTTCTTTTGCATCGTCCGGTATGCTTGCCCACCTTGTTGTTTCCCTGTGGGTTCAGTCGGTTGGTAGGAAAGAGGGACTGCATATACCCTCCGCATGGCCTAGAAAAATCCGGGGAAAAGTCAAGTTGTCATATAATTATGACTATAGCCTACCCGTGTCAACTGAATTTTATGCTCTGGAAAAAGCTCCCCGGAGCGCACTTGGTCGCGGGGTTCAGGCCTATTTTTTTATTGACAAAGATCTGCAATTCTGTGACTAAAGATATAACTATAGTACTTTTCCTCAAAACTCAACGAACATGTCCCGGGGATCCATTAGACAGTCTTTCATCCCTCTTCCGGCAATTGACAAACGGCTTTCCGAACCATCTATTCACAGGAGGTTGACAGGTCATGGCGACAAATCTCACGGAAGTCAAGAGAGGATATGCGGATCTTAAGACGAGCGGCCTTCAGATGTACTATGAGACCATGGGAAAGGGAAGGCCCGTCATCTTCCTTCACCAGTCGTGGTGGAACAATTTCGAGTTCGAAAAAGTGCTTCCTCTCGTGGCCAAGAAATACAAGGTCTATTCGCCGGACACCCTGGGGTTTGGGTTCTCGCCTCCTGCTCCCTGGGACTGGGAGTTTGAGCAGCTCTGCGACAGTTTCATTGAGTTCATGGACGCCCTGGGCATCGAGAAGGCGAGTCTGGTGGGCCAGCACACAGGCTCCCTGGTTGCCGCAGACCTGGCGGCAAGGTATCCGGACCGGGTGGACAAGCTCGTGCTCAGCGGCCTGGCCATCTATGAAGAAAAGATTCGAAAGGAAAAATACGCCCGCCGCCGCATGATCGGCTGGAATTACGGCCCTTATGCTAAAGAGCTCAAACTGGGCGACGTGATCGGTTTTGAGGTGGGAGTGCTCCAGAAAAAGGATGACGGAACCCACCTTCTCGACATGTGGACCGAACAGAAGCGGGAAAACCCGGACTCCAAGCTGGAATACATTCACAGGGCCACCATGGCCAACATGCTTCACTATGACAAGGGAGGCGCGGACGCGATTACCATCCTGCTCGGCTATGACCTGGAGGCCACCCTGCCCAAGGTGAAAGCCCCCTCCCTCCTCATTGCCGGCAGCAGGGACTGCGTCAAGCCGCCTGTTTTCAAGACCATTACCTATGCCGGTTCCCTCATGTCCGGTCTCGTCAAGTACAAGGTGGTTTACGGCGCCGGCATTATGGGCTGGCTCGACTACCCCATAGAGCACGCCGAGGCCGTTGTGGACTTTCTGCAGGACCCGGAAGCGTACCAAAGCACTGCCGGCCACGAACTGGATCTGGCCATGCGCGAGTATCTCTTTGTCGTGAAGGACGATATCCAGTACTGATTCCATCCATCCCCCCCCTTCTTCTCTTGCCCCTTTCCCGTGCGGAGAAGACTCCAAAGGAGGCCGGCTCATGATCAAGAACGGACTGGATCGGGTCCTCATCAGTGTGCAGAGCATGGAAGAGTCTCTTGCCTTCTACAGAGACCTCCTGAAGATGACGGTGGTGTCTGATGAACCTCTGGATCCCAAGGCGATCCAGAAACTGTGGAACCTTCCGTACGGAACCACGGCCAGGTCGGTTTTGCTCCGCATGGAGGAGCAGATCACCTTGATCGAGTTGATCGAGTTCCAGCCCCATTCCGGTGAATTCATCCGCTCCAGGGCCAAGACTTATGACTACGGTCTCTTTGATGTCGCCTTCCGCGCCAAAAGTGTCGATTCGGTCTACGAGGACCTCAAAAGCCGTGGATACGAATTCATATGCCCTCCCACCATCTACAACGCGGAGTGGACGAAGGTCACGGCAAAAGAAGCCCTCATGATCGGCCCCAACAAGATGCCCATCGCTCTGATCGAGCGACTCTCCGAACCAAAGCCCGTGATCAAAGGGGACTTTGGAGTCATGGTGGATTCCGCCCAGTTTGTGGATGACATGGACCAGGTCACCCGTTTCTATGTGGATACCCTTGGCCTCAACAAGTTCTTTGACCAGCCTCTTCCCGATGGACTGATCGATGACGTGGTCCGTCTTCCGCCCGGCACAAAATCGAGATTGGCCTTTGTCATCAAGCCCGGGAGCAATGCGATCTTTATCGAGTTCCTCCAGACAACGGCCAAAGCAGGCTATCTTGCTCATCTCGCCAAGCCGCCGAACCTGGGGCTTTTCTCCATCGCTCTTGAAGTGGAAAATCTCGACTCCTTGATCAGGACCCTGCAGAATGGCGGCTACAAGATGGTTGCAGGACCGGTGGACGTTGTCAGGGGATCATACGAAAAGATCCGCGCCATCCTGATCGAAGGTCCAAGTAAGGTGATGATCCAGTTCTATGAAAAATAGCGAAACCGGCCGGTTTTGAGATGAATCAAGGAGAACCTTCGTGACTGCTTTGAAGAAGCTTTTCGAGCCGATTCAAATCGGCTCCATGACCCTGCCGAACAAAATCATCATGCCTGCCCTGACAACCTTTTATGACTTTGAGGGAGGAAACCGCTTTGCGGACTTTTACGTGGAAAGGGCTCGAGGCGGAGTGGGGCTCATCATTCTTGGCGCCTTCCAGTCTCTCTATCCTGGGAGGGCCGGAAAAAGCGGATGGATCCCCGATGAAAGCGTCAAAGAAAAGGGACCGGCTAAACTCAATCACGATTTTTATATCGACAGGCTTCGCAAGTGGACCCACGCCATTCATGAAAACGGTGGGAAAGTCGCTGCACAGGTCGCCACCTATGGATATTGGGCCAAAGGGGGCCTGGGTGATCCGGCAGAAGAAGTTTCTCCTTCCGGAGTCCGCCTCCAAGGAGAAGTCTTTCGTCCGGGACTTGAAAACCTGACCTTCATGCGGGAAGGAAGATCTCTGACGGTTGATGAGATTCACACGATTTGCGATCAGATAGGCGATGCTGCCCTCAGGGCGAAAAAGGCGGGCTTTGACGCGATCGAGCTTCAGGCTCTTGGCGGAAACCTCCTGAGCCGGTTTTTGTCACCGGTCACGAACAGGAGGACGGATGAGTACGGAGGAAGCCTTGAAAACCGGGCCGGAATGCTTCTGGAGACAATCGCAAACATCAAGAAAAAGCTGGGCCACGAATTTCCTCTCCTATGCCGAATCAATGGAGAGGATTTCATCCCCGGCGGTATGACCCTTGAGGACTACAAACAGCTTGCGCCTATGCTCGAAAAAGCGGGCGTCCACGCCCTGGATCTGATGCCCGGCTGGTATGAAACGCGGCAACCAATGAACCAGATGTGCGTGCCCAGAGGAGCCTTCATTTATCTTGCCAAAGGTCTCAAGCAGGTGGTGAAGATCCCCGTTGCCGCCAATATCCGCATCAATGACCCTGCTCTTGCCGAGCAAGCCATTGCAGAGGGAAAAGCAGACCTGATCGCCATGTGCAGCGCCCTGATCGCTGATCCGGACCTGCCCAGAAAAGCCAGGGAAGGCCGGCTTGAAGACATCCGAATGTGCACCGGGTGCTGCACCTGCTGGAGTGACCTGGCCGAGAAGTTCCAGCCCATTGGCTGCTCGATCAATGCCCGGGTCGGCAAGGAGGCTCAGCTTGTCATTACGCCTGCGAAGGAGACAAAGAAAGTCTGGGTCATCGGCGGTGGTCCCGGAGGCATGGAAGCCGCCCGTGTCGCCGCGCTTCGAGGTCACAAGGTGACTCTTTTCGAAAAGCAGGGCAGACTGGGCGGTCAGCTTCTTTATGCGGATCTTCCACCCCACAAGGGTGAATGGAAATATTTCATTCAATATCTGAGCACCCAGATCAGGAAACTGGGGGTAGAGATAAAGCTCAACAAAGAGATCACGGCGAAAGAGGTTGAAGGGGGTAAGCCTGACGTGGTTGTGGCCGCCACCGGCGCGAGGCCCTTGATCCCCCCTATTCCTGGCGCTCAGCGTACAAACGTGGTCACCGCGATTGAAGCGCTGACCGGAGCGAAAACCGTAGGCCGGTCAGTCGTGGTCATTGGAGGAGGGTCTCTCGGGTGTGAAACAGCGGAGTTTCTTGCAGAAAAAGGGGAAACGGTGATGGTCATCGACATGCTGCCCCGCATGGGTAATGATATCGATCTCTGGAACCGGTGGGTGATTCTTGACCGGATGAGCGCTTCCGGCATTCAGATGCAACCAAACACCAACGCTGTGGAGATCACCGAGAAGGGCGTCAGAACGAATACAGAAGGACAGTCTCGATTCTTTCCCTGTGACACAGTCATCCTGGCCTCTGGCTACAAAGAAGATGCGGCTCTTGCATCCGCTCTGGAGGGGAGGGTTCCCCTTGTCCTTCGAGTCGGAGATTGTGTCGAACCTCAACGAGTGAAACAGGCTGTGCAGAGCGGATTTAAAGCCGGCCTGGAGGTATAAGGCGAAAGGAACCATAGGGGAATTAACGCTTGAAAAGGATGTGCGCTCTCCATGTCCGACCTCGTGACGAATAACATTTCCATCTCTTTCGGGGGTATCGTGGCCCTGGATCGGGTTTCCTTCTCGGTTCATGCAGGGGAGATCATGGGGCTCATTGGTCCCAACGGGGCCGGCAAAACGACCCTCTTCAATTGCATCAGCCGCTTCTACATACCCCATGAAGGGGATATCCGTTTGGGTGAGGTGAGCCTGCTCGAGCTCGGACCCCACGAAATCATTCACATCGGGATTACTCGCACCTTTCAGAACGTGGAACTGTTTAAGCAAATGACGGTCCTCGCCAATGTCATGGTAGGCATGCACAGTCGCATGAAGATGAACTTTCTGCGCCAGGCTTTTTGGCTTCCCGGCGTGGGACGGGAAGAGCGCCACGCCCGGCATCGAGCTCTGGGAATTATCGAATACCTTGGTCTTCAGAGATTCACCTACACCATGGTCGAGGGCCTTCCCCTCGGTATTCAAAAGCGGGTCGAGATGGCACGGGCCCTAGTCTCAGAGCCGACCTTTGTGATGCTCGATGAACCCGCAGGCGGCCTCAATCGGGAGGAGATCAAGGAACTCGAGAGCCTCCTCCGGCGCATTCGGGACGACCTGAAGATAACGGTGCTGCTTGTGGAGCACCACATGAGCCTGGTCATGCGGGTCTCGGACCGGGTCTGCGTGCTCAATTTCGGCAAAAAGATCGCCGAAGGGACTCCCGCAGTAGTTCAGCAGAACCCTGCAGTCATCGAAGCGTATCTGGGGACAGAGCATCATGCCATTACTTGAAATTGAAGGATTACAGGCCTCCTACGGCCAGGTGAAAGCCCTGCACGGAATATCGATGGAGGTCGGGGAGGGAAACATCGTGGCCATGCTCGGGGCCAACGGTGCCGGCAAAACCACGACCCTTCGGGCGATCTCTGGGCTGATCCGGCGCACGGGCGGGGTGCGCTTCAATGGCCGGCCCATTGACCGTGAATCTGCGGAGAATATTGTCCGGATGGGCGTCGCTCATGTGCCGGAGAACCGCGGGCTCTTCGGTCAGTTCACGGTGTGGGACAATCTAAGGATGGGGGCATACCTTCGGCGCGACACCGATACCCTGAAAGAGGACTTCCAAAAGGCGTTCGATAACTTTCCCAGGCTCGGCGAGCGGAGAACCCAGCTGGCCGCCACGCTGAGCGGAGGAGAGCAGCAGATGCTTGCCATCGCCAGAGGATTGATGCTGCGGCCACGGCTTCTTCTTCTGGATGAACCCTCGCTGGGTCTGGCCCCACTCATCGTTCAAGAAATCTTTCAAATCATCCGCAGCATCAACAGAGATGGAGGAACCACCGTTCTGCTGGTAGAGCAGAATGCGGCCATTGCCCTGAGCGTCTCCCAGCACGCCTATGTCCTCGAAACCGGGCAGGTGGCGGTCTCTGGAACGCCGGAGGAACTCAGGCAAAACGAAGGGCTTCAGAAGTCCTATCTGGGGTATTAGAAGGGGAGAAGGAGTATATGGAAGCGCTTCTTCAGCAAATCGTAAGCGGCCTGGCCACGGGAGGCGCCTATGCAGGAGTCGCTCTGGCCCTTGTTCTAGTGACCGAAACGGGAATCATTAATTTCGCCCAGGGCGAGTTCGCAATGATCTCCGTCTTCGTGGCCTGGACCCTCATTCAGTGCGGAGTGAATTACTGGCTCGCTTTCGCGATCACCCTGGCCGTCAGCCTTGCGGTGGGCATCCTTATAGAACGGACCCTGATGCGGCCTCTGGAAGGAGCTCCCCATCTGAACAGCGTCATGGCGACCATGGGACTCATGGCTATTCTCAACAGCGGCGCAGGATTCACCTGGGGGTACACCATTAAGTCCTTCCCCAGCCCCTTTCCCGAAGGCGCCCTGTGGCTCGGAGGCGTGGCATTGAGCATCCAGCATCTCTGTGCATTCGGCGTCACCATGATTCTCCTTCTCCTCGTTTTTGGATTTCTCCGGTTCACCAAACTGGGATTGGCCCTCCGGGCGGCCCATCAGGATCCCCAGGCGTGCCGTCTGATGGGCGTGAGGGTGGGGTGGATTTTCGCTCTGGGATGGGGGCTGGCGGCCTTTGTGGGAGCCTCTGCAGGGATCATGATCGCACCGATCGTGTTTCTCGATCCCTCCATGATGTTGGGTCCTCTCCTTTATGCGCTTGCCGGAGCCACCTTGGGTGGCTGGGACAGCCCTGGCGGTGCGGTTCTCGGCGGGCTTCTCGTCGGCGTGATCCAGAATCTTGTGGGGACGTATATCCCCTTTATCGGCCCCGACCTCAGCTTCGGAGTGGCCCTGGTGCTCATCGTGGGAGTCCTCCTCTTTAAACCGGCAGGGCTCTTCGGTCGGGTAAGGGTGCGGCGGGTGTAGGGAAAGGAACGCTATGGATGATCAACGATCCTTTTCGAGGTTGAAGCTGGCAGGGTTTGCGGCCCTTTTGGCGGTCTTGGCGGCCGCCGCATGGGCCTTCTCAGGGTACCAACTCTTTCGGTTTTCCCTGATTGCCGTGTACGCGATTGCCATGCTCGGTCTGGACATTCTCACGGGCCGAACAGGACCTCTGTCTCTCGGTCATGGCGCCTTTTACGCCATCGGTGCCTACACCTCAGCCATCCTGATTTATCGAACGGGATGTCCCTATGCCCTCACCCTTCCGGCGGCCGGCCTTGTCGCGGGCGCCTTCGGGTTTCTCATCGGCATTCCCTCCCTGCGCCTCGCAGGAATCTACCTGGCCCTTGCCACCTTTGCCCTGGCGGCCGCCATCGGGCAGCTTCTTAAAAAGCTCTCCTGGCTCACCGGTGGAGTTCAAGGCATCAAGGTCAAGCGGCCCACCGTCCCCTTTGATCTGGGGATCAGCGTTGATCAGTGGCTCTACTTGCTGACCGTCCTGGTGACCATCATCATGTTCGTTTTGGGCTGGAACATGATGCGAGGAAGGCTGGGCCGGGCGTTCCTGGCGATCAAGCAGAGCGATTTGGCCGCCGCCGCCTCGGGAATCAATGTGGCGGCCTACAAGACCTTGTCCTTCGGAATCAGTGCGTTCTATGCGGGCGTCGCCGGAGGGCTTCTGGCCATCCTTGTGGGTTTTGTAGCACCGGATATGTTCGATTTTTTTCTCTCGGTTTCTTTCCTGGCCGGTATTATGATCGGCGGGCTGGGTACCGTTTCAGGGTCTCTGATAGGGGCAGGGTTTGTCGTCCTCTTGCCGGACTATGCCCAGAAGGTTTCCCAATCCCTTCCCTGGGCGGTTTACGGAGCCGTCCTGATGTTCGTCATCATCGTCATGCCCTCGGGAGTGGTGGGGACCCTCCGCCGCGTGTTCCATCGAATGAAAAGCGGAAGATCCCTGGAAATGAAAAAGCAAGGGATCTACGCCTCAGGGAAACGGGAGGAACAAGATGACGTTTCCCCCTGAATTGGGAAATGGGGTTCATGGAATTGGAGACGCAGGTATCTCAACATCTTTCAGAAAGGAGTAAAGGGTTATGAAAAACAGCAAGAAAGTGATGTGGGCTTGTTTCGTTCTCGCGGGGGTGTTGCTGGCGGGAGTGTCCGCGGTCTCTGCCCAGGGGTCTCCAGGGGTCACAGAGAAAGAAATCCTTATCGGCTCAACCTATCCGCTCAGCGGGCCTCTTTCCGCCTTTGGCGTCATCGGCAAAGGACAAGAGAGTTACTACAAGTACACCAATGACCGGGGGGGCGTGCATGGTCGAAAGGTGGCGTTCAAGTACATGGACGACGCTTATCAGCCTCCCAAGACCCTTCAGGTGACGCGACAACTGGTGGAACAAGAGAACGTCTTCATGATGGTAAACGGGCTGGGGACCCCGACTCAAACCGCGGTCCAGGATTACCTCAACGAAAAGAAAGTTCCCCAGCTCTTCGTCAACAGCGGGGCCAGCAAATGGGGGACAGATCCCAAGAAATTCCCCTGGTCCATGGGCTTCGCGCCGAACTACCAGGATGAAGCCGCCATCTATGCGAAGTACCTGATCAGCACCAAGCCCAACGCCAAGGTCGGGATTCTCTATCAGAACGATGACTACGGTATGGACTATGCCGATGGTTTTGAGAAAGCGTTAGGGGACAAGAAATCCATGCTCGTCGCCAAGTTCCCTTACGAGGTTGCTTCCGGAGACGTCAATTCTCAACTCCAGAATCTTAAACGGGCCGGGGCGGATACTTTGCTCTGGGCCGCCTCCAGCAAATTCGTCGCTCAAGGACTTCGGAGCAATTCTCAACTCGGATGGAAACCGTTGAATATTGTCAATGTGCCGGCCGCACAAAAGGCCGTCCTGGATCAGGCAGGTGCTGAAGCGGCTGAAGGCGTCATCAGTTCTGCCTATATCAAAGATCCTTCGGATCCGACATGGGACAATGATCCAGGCATGAAGTTCTTCAGGGAGCTCATGGCAAAGTACTACGCCGACGGCGACCCGAAGTCCCTTTCTGTCTTCCAGGGCGTGACGGCGGCATGGCTTACGGTCAAAGTCCTGGAGCAGGCCGGTAAAGACCTGACCAGGGAGAAAGTCATGCAGGCCGCGAGCAATATGAACTATTCGGACTGCCCTTTTGCGCTGCCGGGAATCGTCATCAAGACCACTCCGACCGATTGGCGTCCCTTTGATCAGCTCCGCCTGATGCGATATGAGGGTGGCAAATTCGTTCTTTTCGGGGACATCGTCAGCGCCAGGTAAACCGAGGCGCCGCGGCCTTTTCAGCGAACCCGCAGGGCTTTTTCGTTCGCCTGGACAGGCCCCGGCGCTTTTTTTGTTCCGCCCCCTGCTCGGGCTCCTCACCGAAGAGACGGAGCAGACCATGGCAAGGGACCCGGAAAGCCCAGGAGTGAACAGCTGCGTCATCGGGCCTGCCGGTGAGAAACTCGTGCGCCAGGAGTTTATCCGGAACCAAATGGAAACGGTCGAGAGACTCACTAAGTTACGAATCCTTTAAGAAAAAGGATTTATCTTCCGGCAAGAAAGGTGGAGAAAACCATGGATTTCGAACTGAATGATACTCAGCAGATGTATCGGGCCATGGCAAAAAAATTTGCCGAAAACGAAGTCAAACCCATCGCTCTGGAATACGACAGAAAGGCGAACCCAAAGGAAGCGATCCCGCTGGACCTTTACCGTAAAGGAATGGATCAGGGTTTCCATTTGATGATCGTGCCCGCTTCCTACGGAGGGACGGGTCTGGACGCCGTCACCACGCTCGTCATTCTTGAGGAACTGGCCGTGGGAGACGCTGGGTATGCGACGACCTGGCACGTCAACAATATTTCCATCACCACGCTCCTGAACATGGGTTCGGAAGAGCAAGCCCGTCGGTTCATTGAACCGATCATGGGGCCGGAGGGTGGAGTGACCGCCATCTCTACGACAGAGCCGGACGGGGGGGTGACCAGCGCAGGCATGATCGATCCCCTCCATTTTGTGTTCAGCACCAAAGCCCATGGGGAAGGAGAGGAGTGGGTTATTAACGGAGCCAAGAGCTATTGCAGCAACGGTGGCCTCCCCTTTGCCAAATGGGTGATGGTCTTCTGTCGGGCGGATGCGACCAAGACGGGCTGGGAATCCACCCTGCCCATCATCGTGCCTACAAAGGCTCAGGGTGTCATCATGACCACGGAAGAAGACAAAATGGGCCAGCGCCTGTCCAATACCCAGTCCATCACCTTTGACAACGCTCGGGTGCCTAAGTGGAACGCCATCGGTGCGGGTGGTCGCGGCATCGTCGGCGGCAGCCGGGTGGTCACCTATGAGCATGATTCGGCGGTCGCCATTATCGCTGTGGGCTGTGCGCGCGCGGCCTATGAAGAGGCTCTGGGGTGGGCTCGACAGAGGGTCGTTCTTGGCAAACCCATCATCCAGTACCAAATGATCCAGGCCAAGATCGCCGACATGTTTATCGGCCTTGAAGCCGCTCGCACGCTCGCTTATCGTGTTGCGGGTTACTCGGACACCCATGCTCAAATGGACCTGAAGCTCGGACGTACGGTCAAGGTATTTGCCACCGAGACGGCCAACCAAGTCACCAGCGAAGCCCTGCAGGTCCTCGGCGGCATCGGATACTGTAAAGGCACAGTGACCGAGAAATGTTACCGTGATCAACGGGTCACCACGATCTACGAAGGAACGAATGAAGCGCAGCGCATCAGCCT
>Ga0209254_10002919_pt1 | contig 15596 bp, 12 predicted proteins | sample FrelakmetDIP11DI_FD_187148 | JGI IMG/M metagenome (GOLD analysis project Ga0209254, IMG submission 187148) | Freshwater lake sediment microbial communities from the University of Notre Dame, USA, for methane emissions studies - DIP11 DI (SPAdes)... | ecosystem: Environmental > Aquatic >...
CCTACTTGTCGATCGTCGCCATCGGCGCGCTGGCCACGGCTGGTGCGCAGCCTTTTCAGTTGAAGGTGCTTGACGACAAGTAGGCGCCAACCTTTCTCCCCGTGCGCCACCCGCGCACGGGTATTTTTCACCCACAGGAGTTATTGATGAAGAAGATGTTGTTTGCCATCGCCGCTTCCACCGTGTTGTCGGCGTCCGCGTTCGCCAAGGACATCGTGGACACCGCCGTTTCCGCGGGCAGTTTCAACACGCTGGCGGCCGCACTCAAAGCAGCCGATCTCGTGACGACGCTGAAGGGCCCCGGTCCGTTCACGGTGTTTGCGCCGACGGACGCCGCGTTTGCCAAGATCCCGAAGGACCAGCTCGATGCATTGCTCAAGGACAAGCCGAAGCTTGTCGCGGTGCTGACGTATCACGTGGTGCCCGGCAAGGTGCTTGCCAAGGACGTGAAGCCCGGCATGGTCAAGACCGTGCAGGGTCAGTCGTTGACCGTCAAGGTCGACGGCGGCAAGGTCATGGTCGACAACGCGACCGTGACCGCGACGGACGTCATGGCCGACAACGGTGTCATCCATGTCATCGACACGGTACTGATGCCCAAGTAACGCGCGTTGCTCGCGCACGGACAGGTGCGCTGCGTCCCGGAGACGCAGCGCGTCTGAAGGGGCGCCCCGCGTCGCTCGCGCTTGTCTCCAGAAACCATCCCCACTCTCCACAGGCACGCCTTGAACGAACTGTCGACACGATGAACGAACCCCCAGCGCCTTCTGGGGCCACACCCGGACTCACTGTGCTGTACGACGGCGCCTGCCCGCTGTGCCGGCGTGAAATCGCGCTTTACCGTGGCGTGCGCGGAGACGTGCCGCTGTGCTTTGCCGATGTCAGCGATGAAGCGGTCGGGCTGCCCGCGAACCTGACCCGCGCCTCGGCGCTTGCGCGCTTTCATGTGCAACGGGCCAACGGCGAAGTGGTGAGCGGGGCGCAAGCATTCCTCGCGTTGTGGTCAGTGCTGCCGGTCTGGCGATGGCTGGCGCGAATCGGCCGCATTCCCGGTGTCGCCTGGCTGCTGGAACGTGCCTACCGCGGTTTCCTGGTCTTTCGGCCCGCACTTCAGCGCTGGGCCGCACGACTCGATCAGCGCGCATGAAGCGACCTGCGCCTCCGTTGAAAGAAGGAAGACGATGAGCAATATCGCCATGATCACCGGCGCCAGCGGCGGAATCGGCCGCGCTCTGTGTGGCCGGATGAATGCCCTGGGCTGCCGCGTGGTCGTCGTCGGGCGAAGCGCCGAACGGCTGGTCGACATCGAATCGGCGGTGCGCGTGGTCGCCGATACGACCACGGCCGATGGCGCTGCAGCAGCGCTTGCCGAATGCCAGGAGGTGCTAGGCGCGGCGCCCGTGCTGCTCGCCCATTGTGTCGGCAGCACGCTGATTGCGCCGCTGCACCGCACGCGTATCGAGGCCTACCGCGAGGTCATGCGCGTCAACCTCGACAGTGCTGTGTTCATGCTTCAGGCGTGGATCGCCGCCTTGAACGGCGGTAGCGGGGCCGCGGTGTTTGCGAGTTCCGTGGTTGCACGCATCGGCGTCGCCAATCACGAGGCGATCGCGGCGGCCAAGGGTGGCGTTGAAGCGCTGGTGCGCGGCGCGGCGGCCACCTACGCAACACAGGGCGTTCGCATCAATGCGGTCGCTCCGGGCATGACTGAAACGCCGATGACTGCGGGACTGCTGAAGTTGCCTGCCATGCGCGAAGGCGCTGCGCGCCAGTACCCCTTGGGCGGTGTGCAGACCGCTGCCGAGGTGGCCGACGTCATGGCGTGGCTGCTTAGCCCCGGCGCCGCTCGCATCACCGGGCAGGTCATTGCAGTCGATGGCGGCTTCACCACGGTGCGGCCGTTGGTGAAGTAGAGCAGCCGGCGGGGATGGATCAGCCTCGCGAGGTCGTCAGCCTTAGCAACACGCGCGTGGCGGGCGGCACATCGTTTGAAAGCGTTAGCTTCGCGCCGAAGTAACTGCCATCCGCCGGTGTTCGCATGGTTCCGCGTTTCGAACACGTTGCAACGGTCTCGAATCAGCCCGCCGGTCGCTGTGGTTGCTCAGGTGCGGCCAGCCTCCCGCGGCTATCGCAATGACTGCAGCACCTGGCTTGCCAGTCGCCTGCCGCTGAGCCAGGCCCCTTCCACCTTACCGCCATTGAGCCAGTCGCCGCACAGGCCGAGGCTATCGACGGCATGCCAGACGCACCCTTGGTTCATGGCCGGCGCAGTGTCCGCATAGCGCCAGCGGTGCGCCGTCCACGCTGCCGACGACGCGCCTCCAAGCTGGCTGAACGCGCGCAGAAGCTCAGCTGCGACAGCACGGGGGTCTGCCTCCAGTTGCTCCTCGCTCCATTCCGCGCTGGCGTGCAGCAGCCAGGTCTCTGGCCCGCGTCGACCTAGTTTGCTGCTGTCGCGGGCAATCCAGCGCAGCGGACCTTCGTTGACAAAGGCAGCATCGAAGGACAGATCAAGCTCAGCGGGGAAGCGCAGCATCAGCGCCCAGCAGGCGCGCATGGTCGCGCTTGCGGCGACCGCCGCGAGCTCAGGGGCTGGCTGCTCGAGCAGGGTCACGGCCTGCGGTGCAGGGATGGCAACCAAAACCGCGTCGTAGTACGGAGTGAGCCAACCATGTTCCGCGGACCGCAACTGCCAGCCCCCGTCACGACGCGTTAACTCCAGTACGTGGGTTTCAGGGTTGACGGTCAGCGCGCTGGCCATGTAACGGGCGGGCGCGGTCATCTGCGGAACACCGACGAAGCGCTCGACGGCCGGATCGGGGCTGCGGGAGGACGCGCTGCCAAGAACCTGCAGGCGGGGACTCCACTGGTGCGCGACCCCCGCCTGAATCCAGCGTGTCAATTCGGCAGCGAAGGCGGACTGGCGAGCGGTGAAATACTGGGCACCGTGGTCGCACTGCCAGTCATCGCCCCGCCGGGTGCTCATGCGGCCGGCCGGACCGCGGCTCTTTTCGAACAGACTCACCACGAGGCCGGCTTGCTGCAGCGCTGCGGCACAGGACAGGCCGGCAACACCTGCTCCGATGACGGCGATGTGCGGCGACGGGTTCATCTCGCTTTTCTCAGGTCCCAAACCGGCTTGATCGATCCGTGCCCTCGACGCAGTTGTCAGGGATACGTCGCGCAGCTCGTTCGGTGGCACATGCCGCCGTGCGCCCGATTTCAGGTTCACGCGACGCAAGATGTTACGGGACTGGGTCTGAGTGCCCTGCTCCGCGTTCGGCTGGATGACGGTGCGCTGCCGCGCGCTCTGCACGCCTCAAGGTCGTGCCAAGCATAGGTTCACCGTCGCCTCGACCGCAGTACGCTCGTCTCCCATTGCCGCGCTCCGTGCTCGACCACCGTCATGCTCCAGACCCGACTCGAATTGCCGACTTCGGCTGCGACTGCATGGCGCCTTTTGACCGACACCGAGACCTGGCCGCAGTGGGGACCCAGCGTCCGGGCCGTGGACTCGCCAGAGCGTCTGATCGGACCGGGCTCATGCGGACGCGTACAGACCGTCGTGGGAGTCTGGTTGCCGTTTGAGATCACGCGTTGGCTCCCAGGCCTGGAGTGGGCGTGGCGCGTCGCAGGAATACCTGCTACGGGTCACATCGTCGCGCCGCTCGCTCCCTCTCGTTGCCGCGTGACATTCACGATCCCGTCATGGGCACCTTTCTACCTGCCCGTCTGCCGCACAGCACTCCAGCGGCTGCAGGGCCTGGCAATGAAATCGGACGAGGGACAGCACCAGCGCTAACCGCCGAAGCGTTCGTCGATCTTGCGCGAACGGTAGTCGAAGATTCGCTCCACGGCTGACCGTACTTTCCAGCCGACGACGGCGGCACCGGCCCAGCCACCGGGCACGCGGTAGCGAACCGTATCGCGCATCAGCGTACCGTCGCCCAGCGGGATGAAGTCGTGCGTGTGATGCCATAGCGCGTAGGGCCCCTTCGCCTGCAAGTCGACGAAGCGGCGGGGCGGGTCCCAGGCATCGATTCGCGTCTGCCATCTGATCGGAATGCCGCTGAGCTTGAGCCGGTAATCTATCAGCGTGCCGGCACCGATCTCCGGACTCGATGTGCCAAGCACGCGAAAGGCCAGGAATGGCGGCGTGATCTCCTCGAGATTGTTCGCATCGCAGAAGAAGGGCCAGACCGTCTCCGCTGAGTGCGGTAGCCATTGCTCCCAGGTCCGCTGCCAGGCCCCACCCTGCATTGGCGCAAGCAGATCGTCGAGCGCGCGCTCGACGGTCTCGAAACGGAATCCAAAGCCCGACGTCCGCGTGGCCAAGGGCTCGATGCGCGTGCTGCCCAGCACGATCTCCGCGCGCTCGCCATACAGGGTCCGAATGACGCTCGGGGGTATCGCCAGGTTTTCAATTACTCCAAGCGACCGGCACAACGCCGTCGTGAACTGACGATTGGTCACTGGATAGGGCGCGACGCCCTCCAGCACGCCCGACCCAGCGGAATCCAGCGCATGCATGAACAGGCGGACGATGTCATCCAGATGTATCCAGCTCATCCACTGACGGCCGCTGCCGAGCCTGCCCGCCGCGGACAACCGGAACATCGGCAGCATCTCCGCAAGCGCACCGCCGTGGCGTGCCAGCACAATGCCCGTGCGCACGACTGGCACCCGCACATCCGGCCGGCACTCAGCCAGCGGACGAAGTTCAGCTTCCCAGGCCCGCACAACATCCGCCAGAAGACCTGGACCTCGCGCGCTGGCCGCCGTCAGCAAATCGTCACCTCGGTCGCCGTAGAAGCCGCTGGCCGAACCCTGCACGAATGCGCTGACGCGGGCGCCGTGCGTCAGCACAGCCTGGACCAGCCGTTGTGTTCCCTGGACGCGCGAGTCGCGGATCAATGCCTTCTTTGCGACCGTCCACCGGGCATCGGCCACGGGTTCGCCCGCCAGGTTCACGACCGCGTCGACGTCACGCATCGCCTCGGCAGGCACCTCGGTCGTGTGATCCCATGCATGGCATGCCGCGGGAAACGGCAGCCGACGCCGTGCTGCGTCCAGGTCGCGCACCAGGCAGACCAGATTGTCGCCTCGAGCTAGCAGCGCTTTGCCCAGCTCACGGCCGATCAGGCCGCTTGCGCCGGCTATCAGGATACGCACGCATTTGCCTCGACTGAGAACGTAGGTGCTCGACCGTTTGCCGAGCCGCAGCACCGGTCAGCACTTGAATGAAAACTCCTGGGCTGGCTTGAGTGCCGGTTCAGCGCAGCAGTGGGTCACGGTCTCTCTGCCACACCGGCGCTTGGCCATCTCTCTCCTGCGACAGACAGCTTCGTGGTGTCCCACCACCGGCCGCAGCCTGGGGGCCGTAGACTGTATGTGCAATGAAGACATCCATGAACTACCGGCTGGACCGATTGCGGTATCTTGCCGCAACTGCCACCGCCGTCGTCCTAGGCCTGTTGCCTCCCATGGCCAGCGCAATTGAAGAGCCAAAGTACACCGTGGTGCGCCAGTACGACGGTTTCGAGATCCGCGAGTACGCACCGTACCTCGTTGCTGAAGTCACTGTCCCTGGCCCCGCCGAGGAGGCGGGCAACCAGGGCTTCCGAATCCTGGCTGCCTATATCTTTGGGAAGAACCGGGGTGAACGGAAGATTTCGATGACTGCGCCGGTTGCGCAAGCGCCTGCCCCCACCAAGATTGAGATGACGGCACCGGTGACCCAGGCTGCCGCCAATGACGGGTACGTCGTGCAATTCTCGATGCCCAGCGAGTACACACTCGAGACACTGCCCGAGCCCCTGGACCCGCAGGTCAAACTCAAGGAAGTTTCGGGTGGCCGCGTCGCCGTCATCCGCTACTCCGGCACGTGGACCGAGCGCAACTACAAGGAACACCTCGAGAAGCTGCAACGCGGCGTCGAGGCCGCCGGGCTGCGTACGACGGGCAGCCCGATTTACTCCCGCTACAACGCGCCGTTTGTGCCCTGGTTCATGCGACGCAATGAGATATGGCTCAAGCTCGCGTGAGTCCGGTGCGCCTGCCAGCTCTGCCGACGATTCGGTAACCCCCGGGCTCTTGCATCGCGATGAGCCCTGTGGCTGGAGCGGCGGTGTCGAGAGCAGACACTCGTGCGTCGCCCGGCCCCGCACAGGTGTACCTGGCGCGCGCCGCCAGCTTGCCGCTGTCGCCCATGCACCGCGCGAAAGGCGTGAAGCTTATCGGTGAAAGTGTCGGGCATCCCGAAGTGCGGCAACGCGCCAGAAGGCAGCGCAGCGAAACGTCCATGCAAGTTCGGTCGGAAGCTGGACCGCCATCGACTTCGGCTCCGACGTCGATTGTCTCGAAGTTTGACTGTTCGCCCGGCGGCCGCTTCCGCGCTGCTTGGGCAAAGCTGTACTCCGGTGCCGGCCGCCTTGGGTCACTTGGCCGGCTCGACCGAGTTGGCCGCCTTCCAGTCCATCGCCATCCGAACCCGCCGCTCCACGGACGGATGCGAATAGAACAGAAACTCCTGCATCGCACCGGGTCGCGGGTAGCGGTATTCCGCGGCTTTCACCAGAGCACTCGCCAGGGCGTCCGGCAGCCGCGCGGTCTCCAGCGAGTAGCGGTCGGCCTGGACTTCGCCGACGCGGGTGAACCCATTGCGCACCGGCAAAGCAAGCAGAAACAGGATCGACACCATCACCATGATGACCGGCAGGCTGGTCGGGCTGACAAGTGGCGCGCGGCTGCCCATGCGTGCTGCGACCCAGCTGTAGCTGCGATCGGCGGCAAAGAAGGCAACCATCACGATCAGGGACAGCAACAGGACGGAACGCCACACATGGCGCAGCGTGTAGTGACCTATCTCATGAGCCGTGACGGCGCGAACCTCCTCGAGCGACGCACCCTTCAGCGCAATGTCCGAGATGGCGATGCGGGCGTAGGGGCCGACGCCACTGACGTTCGCGGTGAAGTTGTTGGACTGGCGTGACCCGTCGTAAATGAAGATCCGGCCCGCCGGAATGCCGGCTTCTTCTGCCATGCCGGTCAGGGCGTCCCGGACCGGCCCCGCCGGCACCGGCTTGTAATCGTTGAAAAGGGGCTCGATGACCACGGGGGACACCAGCAGGACGGCGGAAATGCCACCGATGGCCAGAGCACCCGACCAGACCCACCAACGCTTCCCTGCGCGCCGTATGAGTGCGTACACGCCCATGAAGAACAGTCCGCCCAGAAGCGCCGAGATTGCGATCCCGAGCAGGTCCTGCAGCAAGGCATCAGCGAAGGGCTGCGAAGAGCGGCCGTAGCTGGTTTCGCGCAACCATCCCCTGTAAATCGCCCACGGAAGCGACAGGATGCCGGCGACTGCGAAGTAGACGACGCTCACCACAAAAGCCCGAGTATTCGGGCCGCGTCTGACCAGCCGCGTGTCGACACGATCAAGTAGCCGGGAACGGATGATCAGCCAGGCGACGACGATCCCGACCAGCAAGCCCCAGAGGAGCAGCCAGTGATTTCCAACGGTGTACGCGGCGGACTTGGCAAGCGCGTCGGCACCAATCGAATCGATGTAGGCCACTGTGGCGGACTGGGGATCAATAGCCAAAGGTTTACTCCAGCGTGGATACGAGAGCTATTGTGTCCGTCTTGCTGTCAGTGACGGCAGCGATCGCATGAACCGCTCCGGCCAAGTGTAGGTACTGCTGCATTCCCCGGCGCCCGCTCATGCCTGTCCGTTGCTTATGGCGCCAGGAATCGCCGCGGTTGCTCGCCGGCAAGGGCCACGGGCAGAAGCAACGATACGCGGGCATGACACGAGCAGCTTCCTGGTCGTTTCAGGAATTGCTCGATTGCTCGTCGCCGAGCCGTGACGGTCGCGCGGGAAGACAGAGGCCGTGACGAGGAGAGCCACGGTGCGAGGGCCACCTGCCTGGTCCGAACAGGAATGCGCGAGCGTCTGTCGGGCTACCTTACAACCCACTTGAAACAACGGGTACGGCCGGGCGCAAATACTTGATTCGCCTTGGCTATTTTCTTCGGCTCGATTCTTGCTCCGAACTTCGGCGGCACTTCTGCCTGCCGACTGTAGGCAAGTGCCGTGCTCGGCGGGGAATGTCGAGGTGTTGCATGAGCGCGAGCAGCGGAGAGAAGCGCCGGCGAAGGCGCGAACGCCGGTTCATTTCATTTCACGAAGTGTTTTCCATGCGGGCAACGATTCTTGCCGTCATGGCGACTTTCGGGCTTCTGCTGCTGCAGTTCGCCCGTACGTTCCTCAAGGCTTGATCAGTTCGACGCCGCGGCGCTGCGGTGCCTAGCGCCGAACTTCGGCATTGCTGCTTTCTCGCGAGCGCTGCCCGGCGCCGGCACGTGCGCGTCGATGACGGCGCACACGCGCGTCCAACTAGCCTAGCTAGTTGCGATCCGCGCCTTTGTTTGCCGCGCCTTCGCGCTGATCCTGCAATTGACGCCACTCCTGCGCCAATTCGCCCGCTGAGCGGTCGCTGTCGGCGAGTCGTTTCCTTGCCGATGGCACCTCTCCCATCGTTGCAAAGTCCCTGGTCCGGGCTTCGAGTTGCTCGAGAAAGCGGCAACTGTGAACGTCTTCGGCCACCCAGCCCACCTGACCGATAAAATTGATCGCTTCCTTTTCGTCGCGCAATTGACGAACGCGCTCGAGGGGCCACCCTACCCGTTCGCCGATCGTTGTTCCCAAGGAGAGTTCCACCAACGACGTGCTGCGTTCCGTCATCATCGTCGCAAGGTCTCCGCACAGAGTCTTGCGGGCCGGGTCGGCCAGGCGTTCAACCGAGCAGGCCTCGCTCACCGCCATGTGCGGAGGAGTTGGAAGCGCGGCGTAGACGCCGAGCAGTTGAGACAGGTAGACGAGCCGCGGCGCCGCAGCCAGGGCGCGCGCAGCCGGGTGTTCAGCCATGCGCAGAGTCCGCGATCCGTGGGAATCGGACGTCTTTGCGCGCGACGCCTTCAGCAGCGCCGCGCGCAAGGCGGCCTCGTCGTTCCGCAGGGCCGCGTCCCCGGCCAGGTGCAGCCACGGCACCGCGTTATCGGACTCAAGCTGCGCCCAGCGCCCGATGGACAACTGCGCGCACGCGCCATCGTCCCGGTTCAGACGGCAGCCGAAGAGCGCGAACGCGTAGGCGACGGGGTCCTGCGAAACCGCAGCCAGACGCGCGAGTTCCTGGGCGTGTGGTGCCGCGGCCTCCTTTGCGATCTTCCAGCGACGCTGAGTGCACTCCACGTCGGAGCAATCGGCATTCGGTTGCGGGTCTGCCCTGGCCGCCAGGCGCAAGGCGACGACGAGCCTCGCGTAGAGACCCACTGCCCGCGTCTGCGGCACGGACTGGGACGACAGATCGTTGGCGACATCCGAGAAGGTCTGCTCGGCCTTCTCGAGCACCGCCTGGGGATAGTCGCCCGTATTCCGGATCGGCTGGGTGCGACCGAAACCGCACAGTTCGACCGTGGCGGGCGACGTCGAGGATGGCCGGCTCGTGGAATCGCGGTCGACTTGGTCTGAAGCCACCCATGCAAGCAAAGTGAGGACGGCAACCAACCCAAACGCCGCGATGACCCAGCCGGCCCGTCCGCCCGGCTTGCGCGATAGTGGCATCAGCCGAGGTAAAGCAGTGCCAGTCCGACGGCAGCCGGAATCGCCTGAACGAACAGGATCTTTCGGCTCGCCGTGGCGGCGCCGAAAATGCCCGCCACCAGGACACAGATGAGAAAGAAGGCCTTGACGGAATCACCGCTGTTCCCAAGCGACAGACCCCAGAACAGGCCCGCGGCAAGGAAGCCGTTGTAGAGCCCCTGATTGGCCGCCAGTACCCTAGTCGACGCCGCGAACTCGCGGGTCATTCCGAAGGCCCGGAGCCCTGGCCGTTTTTCCCAGAGAAACATTTCCAGAATCAGGAAGTAAACGTGCATGAGGCCGACGAGGCCAACGACCACGTCCGCGGCGATGCGCATGGCGGGACTCCCGGCGCGCTAATCAAGAGACGCAATCTAACGCAACAACTTGCGGAGGCGCGTTCGTGGCAGAGAGCGAGCAGGCGTTCGGCGACTCAGACGGAAACGCGGGAACCAGTCCCGCTGAGGATCCCTGCCGTAGGGGATGCAAACCGCGCTGCCGCTGCGCGGTTAGCCCGAGGTCTGGCGCACCGCTTTCCAAACCCGATGTCCAGTGGACTCAATCCCGCCGAAGGCCGCAAACCGGTACGCTCCGTACTTTTGCATTGAATGGAAACCCGATGAAATCGCTGTACCCTCTGGCCCTGGCCGCCCTTGCCTGCCTTCCCCTGTCCGCCGCCGCCCAGCCGGCGCCGAAAATCTTTGTCGTCGACATGGGGCGTGTCTTCGAGGCGCATCCGCAGACGCAGCAGCAGCAGGCGGCGCTCAAGGCCGAGGAGAAAAAGGTGACCGAACAGTTGCAGCGGATCGAGAAGGACATCCGCGCGCTCGCCGACAAGCTCAAGGACCAGCAGGCGCGCTTCGATGACCCCACGCTCGCCGCCTCGCAACGCGATGCAATCCGCGCGGAGGGCCAGAAGACGGGGCAGGAGATACAGGCGAAGCAGGCCGAGGGCCAGCAACTGATGGCGAAGACGCAGAACGACGTACAGCAGCGCGTTCAGAAGCTGCGCGCGCAGATCGGCGGCGACATCGCCCGGGTCTCCGCGGAGATCGCGCGCAAGAAGGGCGGCACGCTGGTCTACGACAAGAGCAGCCTGGTCTATGCCGACCCGGCGTACGACATCACGTCGGAAGTGCTGACTGAAGTCACCAAGGGCAAGCCCGCAGCTCCCGCACCGCGCTGAGTTGGGCGCGCGGACCCGCCCGCGCCCGCAATTCGCCCTAGCCGACCCAGCGCCGCGCGTTGCGGAACATCCGCATCCACGGCGCATCCTCGCCGAGGCCGGGCGGCTGCCACGACATCTGCACGGTGCGGAACACCCGCTCCGGGTGGGGCATCACGATCGTGAAGCGACCGTCCGCCGTGGTGAGTCCGGTGATGCCGCCGACTGAGCCGTTCGGGTTGTGGGGATAGCGCTCAGTCGCCTGTCCCTGCGTATCGACGTAGCGCAGCGCGACCAACGCGCGGGCCTGCGCCGCACTCGATCCGAACACCGCGCGCCCTTCGCCGTGCGCGTTGGCAATCGGAATGCGGCTCCCACCCATGCCGGCGAAGAAGAGCGACGGCGACTCCGGAATCTCGACCTGCACCAGGCGGCCCTCGAACTGCTCCGAGGCATTGCGCTCGAAGCGCGGCCAGTCACCAGCGCCAGGAATGATCGAGCGAAGGTGGCTCATCATCTGGCAGCCGTTGCACACGCCAAGCGCGAAGCTGTCCGTCCGGCCGAAGAAGGCGCTGAACATCTCGGCCAGCTTCGGGTTGTAGAGGATGGTCTTCGCCCACCCGCCGCCCGCACCGAGCACGTCACCGTACGAGAAGCCGCCACAGGCCACGACGCCTTTGAAGTCGGCGAGCGACTGCCGGCCTTCGATCAGGTCGGTCATGTGCACGTCGACCGCGGCGAATCCAGCTCGGTGAAACGCGTAGGCCATCTCGGTCTGGCTGTTGACGCCCTGCTCGCGCAGGATCGCCACCCGTGGCCTCGTGCCGGTCGCGATATACGGCGCAGCGATGTCTTCGGCCGCATCGAAGCTGAGCGCCAGCGAGAGCCCGCGATCGTCGGCATCGTCCGCCCGCGCGTACTCGGCATCGGCACACGCCGGGTTGTCGCGCAGCCGTGCGATGCGCCACGAGGTTTCGGTCCAAAGTCTCTGCAACTCGCCCCGGCGGCGCGAGAACACCGGCTTGGCGTCGCACCAGAACTCGACGACGTCCCGGTCGTTCGGCTTGCCTATGATCTGGCTGACGGCGCCGAGGCCGGCCGCGCGCAGCGTGTCCATGACGGCGGTCTTGTCGGCGGCCCTCACCTGCAGCACGGCGCCGAGTTCTTCCGCGAACAAAGCCCTCAGCATCAGCTCGTTGCGCCGCACGCTGACCTGTTCGGGACGGATCTTGAAGTCGCCCCAGTCGGCCGCCACTGGATCGATCGCCAGCACGTCGAGGTTGACCGTGACGCCACAGTGCCCGGCGAAGGACATCTCGGCCAGCGTCGCGAAAAGTCCACCGTCCGAGCGATCGTGGTAGGCAAGCAGACGCCCGTCGTGCCTTAGTGTTCTGAGCGCACCGACGAAGGCAGCGAGGCGCGCCGCATCTTCGACGCCAGGCGCTTCGTTGCCGATCTGCTGCGTGACCTGCGCGAGGATCGAGCCGCCCAGGCGGTTGCGCCCCGCGCCGAGGTCCACGAGCACGAGCAGCGTGTCGGCATCGGCCGCCAGCTGCGGCGTCAGCGAACGCCGCACGTCGTCGACCGGGGCGGCCGCGCTCACGATCAGTGATACCGGCGCGGACACGGTCTTGTCCTGCGTTCCGTCGCGCCACGCCGTCTTCATCGACAGGGAATCCTTGCCGACCGGAACGCTGATGCCGAGTTGCTGGCAGAGCCCGGAGGCCGCCTGCACCGCGTGGAAGAGCTTCGCATCCTCACCCGGCTGGCCGCAGGCCGCCATCCAGTTGGCCGAGAGCTTGATGCGGCCGAGGTCGACATCCGCCGCCGCAATGTTCGTGATCGCCTCGCCGATCGCGATGCGCGAGGCGGCGGCCGCGTCGATGACCGCAAGCGGCGTGCGTTCGCCCATGGCCATCGCCTCGCCGGCGTAGCCGTCGAAGCTCATCAGCGTGACCGCGCAATCCGCCACCGGCACCTGCCACGGACCCACCATGGGGTCGCGCGAGTTCATGCCGCCGACACTGCGGTCGCCAATGGTGACGAGAAAGGACTTGCTGGCCACGGTCGGATGACGCAGGACGTCCAGCGCACACTGCTCGATCGACAATCCCGCGGTTTCGAAAGGCGGCAAGACGACAGAGACGCTGCGGACTTCGCGATGCATGCGCGGGGGTTTGCCCAGCAGCACGCTCATCGGCATGTCGACCGCCGGCACGGCGCCGGGCCGCCCGACGACGAGGTTGCCGTTAGCGGCGACCTCGCCGACGACGGCGTACGGCGCGCGCTCGCGGCGGCAGATCCAGTCGAAGGCGGCGAGCCGGTCGGGCGCCACGGCGAGCGCATAGCGTTCCTGCGACTCGTTGCACCAGATCTCGAGCGGACTCATGCCGCTCTCCTCGACCGGAATCTTCGCCAGGTCGATGTGCGCACCGCGCTGCGACTGATCGGCGAGCTCGGGCAATGCATTGGACAATCCGCCCGCACCAACGTCGTGGATCGAAAGCACGGGATTGCCCTCGCCCAGCGCCCAGCAGCGGTCGATGACTTCCTGTGCACGCCGCTGGATCTCCGGATTGCCGCGCTGGACGGAGTCGAAGTCGAGCGCTTCGGTGTTGGTGCCGGCGCCCATGCTGGACGCCGCGCCGCCGCCCAGGCCGATGCGCATGCCCGGGCCGCCCAACTGCACCAGCAGCGTGCCCGGCGGCAGGTCGAGCTTGCGCACCTGATCGTCGCGGATGCTGCCGATGCCGCCCGCGATCATGATCGGCTTGTGATAACCGTAGCGCTTGCCGGCCACGTTCTGCTCGTAGGCACGGAAGTAGCCGAGCAGATTCGGCCGGCCAAACTCGTTGTTGAAGGCCGCGGCGCCAATCGGCCCTTCGATCATGATCGCCAACGCGTCGGCAATGCGACCCGGAAAGCCGTAGTCCGCCTCGTCGCCAGACGCTGCGCGCGTGACGTCGCGATCCCTCTCCCAAGGCAGCGGCATGTCCGGGATGCGCAGGTTCGAGACGGTGAAGCCGGCCAGGCCCGCCTTCGGCTTCGCGCCGCGGCCGGTTGCGCCCTCGTCGCGGATCTCGCCACCCGCCCCGGTGGCAGCACCTGGAAAGGGAGCGATCGCGGTCGGATGGTTGTGCGTCTCGACTTTGAAGAGCGTGTGCGTGAGCTCGTCGAGCGGCGCGTAGTCGACGCCGATCGCTCCGCTGCCGTCGCGCGCGCAGTACTCGCTGCGCGGATAGAAGCGGCTGACGCTGCGCCCCTCGAGGACGGCCGCATTGTCGCTGTAGGCAACGATCGTTCCCTGGGGTGCCCTGGCGTGCGTGGCCCGGATCATGCCGAACAGCGTCGCGTCCTTCGCAACACCGTCGATGGTCCAGCTCGCATTGAAGATCTTGTGGCGGCAGTGCTCGGAATTCGCCTGCGCGAACATCATCAGTTCGACGTCGTTCGGATCGCGCCCGAGCTGCCGGAAAGCGTCGACCAGGTAGTCGATCTCGTCGTCCGACAGCGCCAGTCCGAGCGCACCGTTGGCCTGCACCAGAGCCGCCCGCCCCTCGGCGAGCACCGGCACCGTTTGCACGGGCTTGCCTTCCAGTTCGGCGAAGAGCCGCGCCGGATCGGTGGCCGGGTCGATGACGCTTTCCGTCATGCGATCGTGCAGCACCGCGGCGACCCGCTCGGCGGCAACAGCATCGACCTCCCGGCCCCCGAACAGTCCCCGCTTCAGCGTGACCTGGAACACGGTGCCGCGCTCGACTCGGTGAACCGCCATCAGTCCCGTGTTGTGCGCGATGTCGGTGGCCTTGCTGGCCCACGGTGAAATGGTGCCCAGCCGTGGCACGACGAGGAAACTCAATCCGTCGCCGGGCGTGGCAGCCGGGTCGCCGTAGTCCAGTAGCGCGTTCAGGCGCGCCAGTTCGCCGTCATCGAGGGGGCGGCCTGCGTGGACGAAGTGCATGAACCGGCCCGAGACGGACTGGACGCCCGCATCGACCGCCTGCAGGCGCTGCAGCAGGCGCGCCGCGCGGAAAGCGGACAGCGCGCCCGGCCCGGCGAGCGCATAAAAACTACCGTGTGGGGTCATCGAGGAGGAAAGACGCGCAGGACGCGCGCGTCAGGCGTGATCGGCGCGCAGATTATACCGGCGCGAAGATCGTCTCCTCGGAACGATTCTCCTGTTCGGCGTCCAGTTTCTGCGTCGCCGCCAGCGCACGCATCAGCGCCTGGTTGCAGTCGAAGATCGGAATGCCGAGCGCGTCGAGATGACGCCGGATCGACATCGGATCGCTGCGCTCGATCGACTCGATGACGGCAAGGTACGGCGCATACGGTCCCTGCCGGTGCACGATGGCGTCGGTGACGTTGCCGCCCATTCCCACCGGACCCATCAGCCGGGGAATCGGAGTGCCCGTGATCCGGTCGAGCAGCGAGAAGGCGCCCGTGACGAAAAGCTCGTCGCGCGTCGCCGCGTCCATCGTCGGAACGACGGACGAAAGGTTTTCGAGGAACAGTCCGCGCAGGGTCGCGGCGCGCACCAGCGGCAGCGCATTCAAGTGCTCGCCTGCGCTTTCCAGCGACAGTGTCAGCCAACGCAGGGTCTTCTCGCGGCCCAGCACCTGCACCGCGCGCTGGATCGAAGCGACCGGCTCCGAGGTCTCAAAGGCGTCGGAGTTGACCATGCGCAGCAGCTTGAACGCCAGCACCGGATCGCGCCGGATGCGCTGTGCGATGGTCCCGGTGTCCGGATGATCGCTTGCAACTCGCAGCAACTCGAGCAGGTTG
>Ga0209254_10002920_pt1 | contig 15595 bp, 13 predicted proteins | sample FrelakmetDIP11DI_FD_187148 | JGI IMG/M metagenome (GOLD analysis project Ga0209254, IMG submission 187148) | Freshwater lake sediment microbial communities from the University of Notre Dame, USA, for methane emissions studies - DIP11 DI (SPAdes)... | ecosystem: Environmental > Aquatic >...
GGGGTTCTCAATCACGCCATCACTCAATATCCCGGAGAAATGTTCGGTTTATGGTTCCCGGAAGTCTTTGATTTCGTTTTGCTGGATGCACCTTGCAGTATGCAGGGACTGCGCACAACTGCCAGCCATCCCATACGCCCGGTTACAGACAAAGAAATAAACTCCCTGTCGCAGCGCCAGGTACGTCTGCTGACCAGCGCATTGCAAACTGCAAGGGTAGGTGGTCAGGTAGTGTATGCCACCTGTACCTTGCAGCCGGAAGAAGATGAAGCAGTTTTAGACGCCCTGCTCAAGAAATATCCCCGGCTATTCAGCGTGGTTAACCTGGAAAAAATCCTGCCCATCCCATCACCGGCTTTGCCTGGTGATGGCACCAGGATGTTTCACCCATCTGTTCCAAATGCAGCCAGGCTCTGGCCGCATCGCTATGGAACATCCGGTTTCTTTTGCGCCCTTCTCAGGAAAGAAGGACCCTTTCCACCGCTTACCGGATCCCCCAGCCGCCTTTCCAACCTGCAAGAGAATGGATATTTTCCCATAAAAGCAAAGGAACGCCGGGTTTTAACTGATTTTTGCTTGCAAATCTACGGTTACGACCTGGTTGCAAGCCTGCATGGGTTCAACCTGGAAATTTGGCTTCGGGACAAAACCTGTTATGCATTTCCTCAAAAATACTTCAACCATGGCTTTCAATTCCCCATTCGATCGATGGGATTACAGTTGGGGGAGTACTCGCCGGATGGTTTCATCATCTCTCATGATTGGATTTCCCGCTTTTTCGACCTTTTCATTCACCGGCGATACTTTCTCCAGCCAGAGGAGGAGAATTCCTGGTTGAAAGGGTTGGATATCCGGGGGAATCCTGGCACAAGTCATCCTCATGGGACTATCCTGATCATGACCGGTCAGCATGATCGGTTCCTGGGAAGAGGAGAAATTCAGCGCGACCGCATAAAAAACCTTATCCCCAGGCGGAGCATTCTTCAGTGACTCAAGATTTATGGCCTGATGGATTGGTATCCATTAATAATTTTATTATTCTGTTATATGCTTAATTCATCATGGAAAGCGTAAATCGGAATCAGGATCAGGATTTAACCCCCAGAAGCTCAGGTACGGAACGCAGCGCTCAATTCCTGGAAGCGATTAAACAGGCAACCCTTCAGGTATCTTCAAGCCTTAAACAACAAAATATCCTGTACAACATCCTCAAAAGTTGTTTCGATTTAATCGCAGGTGTTATGGATGCCCAAATATTCCTTGTTGAGGATGAAACGATAACGTGCTGCGCGGAAATGCATGCTGATGAAAGCTTTCATATCACATTCCCCGATGCAAATCAGTCTGAATGGATTCATCACGTTATCCATACCGTAGAAATGACTGTCTTTCAATACAATGGAAGTTCAGCAAATAAACAGGACTTCCCGCAAGCATGGAAAGGCTCTGTCATCGTCCATCCATTCGAAATCCAGGATTCTGCAAAAGGTGTGATGGTACTTGCCTTTGAGGATGATCGAACCTTATCCAGGGACGAGCAGTTTATTTTGAACCTGCTGAAAGACCAGGCTTCGGTTTCACTCCATAACGCCCTGCTGCACAGGGTTATCGAGGAGCAAGCAATGACCGATTCTCTCACTGGCCTTCCCAACCGGCGCAGCATGGATTACCACCTCCAGGAGGAATTGCAACGGGGAAGAATAAGCCAGCGTCCCTTTTCAATGCTGCTGCTCGACATTAATCAATTTAAACAGGTCAATGATCGTTATGGCCATCCAGCCGGGGATTTGCTTCTACGCCAGATCGCCGAATTTCTGAAACAGGTCATCCGAAAAACGGATTTCTTGGCCAGGTATGGCGGGGATGAATTTGCTGTTATTCTGCCAGAGACAGATGCCGTCATGGCCGAAAAGATTGCAGCCCGCATTAACCAGGGGTTGAAGGATAACCTCTTCCAGGTAAATGAGGGAATTAATATTCATCTCAGTGCCAGCCTGGGCTTGACAGCATACCCGGAAGACGGGGATTCCATTCAGAAACTTCTTGACAGCGCCGACCGCAACCTTTATAAGAAAAAATCCGCCCAACCTTGAAGAAATAAATACAGAATTTCAGATATTATTCACAATTGAAATAGATCCTCAAAAACACATTAATTATCTCCAAGCAGAATGTGGCGGAATTCACCCACGGTGTTCACCCGGTAATCGGGTTGATAGGTAAAATGGAGATCTACATCCAGGCGGTTCCATGCCGCCAGGAAGGAAACACATCCTGCCCGGTGGGCGGATTCGATATCATGGGGTCCATCACCAATATATACCGCCTGGCTGCCATCTGTACCCAGACGGTTCAGTGCGCAATGGATTGGAGCCGGGTCGGGCTTTTGGTTGGTAGTATCATCCGCCGTTACCACAATTTCAACCATGGAAACCGCCTTACGAGCTGCCGGGGTTAAATTCACGGTATCCTGATTGCTGCCGGTGACAATCCCCAGGGTACAGCCGGCTTTCTCAAGGGAAGCCATAAGTTCATTGATTCCATCAAAGATACTTATTTGATTGGCAAGTTCCTTGTAAATTTCTCGCCGGTAAAGAATAATATCGTCAATCTTTTCCTTTTGTACCCCAAGTTTAGCCATGGCGGATTTTTCTCCCATGCCAATTAGCGTGGCGTGGATTTCTTCGGTCAATTCTGGATAACCAAACGCAGCCATGGTTTCTTTCAAGGAGGTATACATCGGGTCCATATTGTCCAGGATGGTGCCATCCAGGTCAAAAAGGATTACTTTTCTGGTTTCGATGAGTGGTGCCATAATGGATTTTCTTCTTTCTCAATTTGTATTCTTCCGGCATGATTTAGACCGGGGATTTGTTTTCATTATCCGAGCAGCAGTTGTTCGAATTCCTTGATCGTAGACACTATAAAATCGGGCGGAATATTGAGGTCATTCTCATACCTGCTCCCATTCCAGGTAGCTAGAACGGAGACACAACCCGCCCGGTAAGCGGATTCGATATCCCGTGGGGTATCCCCGATATATACAGCCTGGCTGCTATCCCCACCAAGGCGCTCCAACGCGCAAAGTATCGGGTCAGGGTGCGGTTTGGGATGGCTGGTATCCTCCATTGTCACCAGGAGCTCGAAATAAGAAGCCGCCTGCCTGGCTGCGGGAACCATCTCCACCCAATCCTGGCTGCTTCCGGTGACAATCCCGAGACGGAACCCGGTCTCCTTGAGTAAGGTAATGAGATCCAGGATACCATCGAAAATTGTCACTTGCGCAGCCATTTCTCTCATGATTTTTCGGCGATAGCTGACCACCTCATCCATTTTGTCAGGGGGTACCCCAAGTTTTCGCAATCCGTACGGTTCCCCCATCCCTTGAATGGAATCGTAGATTCCTTTTGTCAGGATCGGATACCCAAACGCCGAAAGGGTTGCTTTCAGAGAGGAATATGTCCAATCGTAATTGTCCAGGATGGTGCCATCCAGGTCGAAGAGGATGATATTTTTGTTGTTGATGAGAGGCTGCATTTTTATTTCATCTTTTTGAAATTTATCCGGAGAATTGCCAGCTGCTATCCTACCAGAAGCTGTTTGAGTTCATCCACGGTGGAAACAACATAATCGGGTTGGTGTGGAAATCCAGATGCATCCTTAGCGCCACCCCAGGTAACCAGGATGGATTTACAATCCGCTAAAAATGCCGCAGTGATATCGACAATCGAATCTCCAATAAAAATCGTCTGGCTGGGAACAGCTCCCAATTTTTCCAGGGCAAAGAATATCTGGTCGGGGTACGGTTTGCCCCTGCTGGTATCATCCGGGGTTACATACACATCCAGATGATTTTTGAGTGCCTGGGCAGCCGGAACTACCCTGGTTTTCTGGTCGGATCTGCCGGTTACCACCCCCAGCATACAGCCATTTTCCTGCAGGGTCCTGAGCAGCTGGGGGATGCCGTCATAAAGAGAAATTTCTTTTCCGGTTTCCTCATCCAGCCTGTTCCACTCCTCCCGGATTTGGGGAATATACTGCTCCGGTATTCCAATATCTCTTAAGACCTCATCCTCGCTTTTTCCCCAAATCGAGGCAAATGAAAAATCCTCTGGGGGTTGGAAACCGTTAGCCTGGATTGCAGATAGCATCGTGTTTAATACAGCGCTAAAGCTGTCCATTAAGGTCCCATCCAGGTCAAAGAGGATGACTTTCCGAGAATTTATCAGAGGTTCCAAATTTAAATCCATACGCACTTATTTTTGATCTATACTGCAAAATTAATTTTTCTTACAAACCAAGATCCTGGAAGATCTAACCAAGCAGAAGTATTTTTAGCTCCTCAACGGTTGAAACAATATAATCAGGCTTGCTTGGGAAACCAGTTGCGTCCTTTACCCCGCCCCAGGTGACCAGGATCGAGGTGCACCCCGCTGCATTTGCCTTAGTAATATCATTTGCCGAATCTCCAACATAAATGGTTTGATCCGGGGAGAAACCGATTTTCTTCAATGCATAAAAGACCGGTTCCGGATTCGGCTTGCCTTTGCAGGTGTCATCCGGATTGATAAAAACATCCATGATTTTTTCCAGTTCCAGGGCAACTGGCACGGTTCTGGTTGTTTTCCTGTTCCTTCCGGTGATTATGCCCAGGGCACAGCCTTGCTGGCGTAAAGACTGGAGCAATTCAGGGATGCCCTCATAATAGGGGATAGTCCCGGCATACTCGGAGGTAAAACGTGTCCACTCATCCATCAGCCCTGGAATTTTTTCCTCCGGAAATCCAAGGTTCACAAAAACATCATGTTCGCTTCTGCCGAATAGCTCTCCATAAATATTTCCCGCTGGCGGTTCGTAACCGCAATACATAAGCGCAGATACCAGGGTATCTCTGACCGATGCAAAGCTCTCAATCAGCGTCCCGTCCAGATCAAACAGGATTGCCTTGGGATCATGATGCAATAATTCAGAATTTTCCATCTGCTCTTCCTCTTTTGCTTCCGTTGTCGCCGTTAATCGGATTTTTAGGGATGGCCCAGCAGGAGCATTTCCAGGTCCTGGGGAGTCGAGACCACAAAATGCGGTTGATAAGAAAAACCGGCAGCGCTTTGAGCTACACCCCAGGTGACCAGGATCGCCTGGCATCCAGCCCGGTGGGCACACTCCATATCATTGGGAGAGTCGCCCACGTAGAATGCCCGGGCAGGAGATACTCCCAGCTGCTCCAGGGCATACAATATTGGGCGTGGATCCGGTTTTGCCTCAGGGATATCCCCTTCAAGTACAATCACATCCACCATTTCGGCGACCTGGTTTCCAATAGCAATATCCTTAAAGTGCTTCCGGGTTCGGCCTGTCACAATTCCGACCGGGCATCCATGCTTTCTTATTTTCAAAATTAAATCCTGCATTCCGTCAAATAAGGTGAGTTCACCTGCATGCAGATTCGTCTGGTTGGCCCATTCACTCCTGACTTCCTCCAGGAAATCCCCCTCGAGACCCAGGGTGCGGAGAATTTCTGTTTCCCCTCTGGTAAATAATCCGGTTAGCTCTATGCCAGTTGGTGGTTCTATTCCGAAACTTTCTAAGGCACGTTTAAGATTTCGGGTAGCAATAGCCAGGCTATTGAGGATTGTGCCGTCCAGGTCAAATAAAACTGCATTACCCGCCTGGCAAAGTTGTTGTTCCTTCAATTATTGTTTATCCCCACCCTTCAAAATTTTATGCATAAAAATCTTGCCCATTATACGTCAGGATAGGCAGGCAATAGTCACCTATATTCTCTTTTTGTAATATTTTTTGAAGGACTTTTTTACTTCGATGAATCCTCTGCCGCCATTTTGGCAATGATTCCTCCCGGGTGTCCATTCACAAAGTGATCACGGGGCGTTCCTTTTAGTTCCAGAACGCCAAAAACCATCGTATCACACATGGCATCCATTGCCAGGGAACTTCCCACTGCCATCAAACCCTCAAACGGGTCTACCTCGGGCGGAGTGTCTAAATGGATGATGATCTTACTTAACTTACCGATCGTTGATTCCGGCCTGGCAGTAAGTGTAATAATTGCAGCACCCCGTTTGGATACAATTTCAGCAAGTTTACAGGTTTCCGTGGTTTCTCCTGTCTTGGAGAGCAGAACAACTACATCATCCTCTTTAATTGCACCGGAACTTCCATGCAGGCTGTCTCCTGCATGCAGGAAAAGCGCCGGGCAGCCCACATTGCAAAGCAAATGGGCAAACCGCCTGGCTACAATCCCGGTTGTCCCCACCCCGGAGACAATGACATGACCTTTACAATTTGCAAGCAAATGAACAGCTTGTTCCAGCGATCCATCCAGTTCTCCGGCAAGCTGCTGCAGCATTCTTGCTTCTGAGAGGAGAACTTTTTTTCCTATTTCAATGATATCCATAATCCTGACTCTCTGTAATTAGATTGATTTTCCATTTATCTATAAGTCATCCAGGATCCACATAATGTAGAAGCCGAGCTCTACCATGGAGCATGAATTACCGCAGCCCGTTGGAAGATATCCCAAAAAAATCTCTTCTCATAAATTCCTTTGAAAGAGATAACCATTCAGCCAATCTTTTTCAATAGAACCTCACCGGAATGGTTTATTGATAATTTCTCCCTCATCCATCATATCACAACCCAAATTAATTATTTTCAATAATTCTTTTCACCATTGACAAATGTTTTCAATTTCTCTATAATGAAAGTAATCGTAAGTATTCATAACCAATCATAAATTCCCAAAAACATGACTATTTTTCTGGAAGAGCGCCGAAAAGACATATTAACCTGGATCCTGGATCACGGGCGTGTTTCTGTCAGCGAGCTTAGCGAACACTATGGCGTCTCAGAAGTCACCATCCGTGCCGACCTGCAGGCCCTCGAAAACCAGGAACTGATCCTGAGAACACATGGCGGTGCTATCCCCAACCAGCCAGAACTATCGGATATCGCCCTCAATAAGAGAATTGAAAAAGAGGTTGAAGAAAAATCCCGCATTGGGGAAGCAGCCGCCCTTAAGATCTCAAATGGAGAAACCATCTTTCTGGACAGCAGTACGACCACCCTGGCAATTGCCCGAAAATTAACTGATTTTGCCGATTTAACGGTTATAACCAACAGCCTGGCTGTCACCCAGGAATTGATGGCATCCAATGGAATTTCTATCCTGCTGATTGGCGGACTGGTATTGCGCGATGATGCCTCTACCTACGGTTGGCCGGGCATGGATATCCTGCAAAATATGTCCATCCAGAAAGGATTTTTCGGGGCTCATGGAATCGATATCGATCACGGCTTGACCGACCTCAGCCCAGCCGTGGCAGAAGTCAAAAAAGGTGTCCTTACAAAATGCCAGGAAGTGATTGCAGTTTTAGATGCTACCAAATGGGGAAAAATTGGCCTGGCATCATTCGCCAGTTTGAATGATATCAAAACAATTATCACCGGTCAGGCAGCACCAGCCCATTTATTAAAACAAGTATCCAACAAAGGGATTCAAATTTTCTTAGTTTAAACATCATATAAAAAGGATAGGTAGAATGGAACAGAAGAATCGTTATTCAGTAGAACAAATCACAGCCCTGATTGAGGAACAGGAATTAACCCGCGAACAGGTCCTCACTGGTATGCGCCAGATGATGGAAATCCGTGCCTTGGAAAATCATATCGGCCGGCTGCTTGGAACAGGCAGCCTTAAAGGTGCATCCCATTTATATGCCGGCCAGGAGGCTGTTGCAGTAGGCGCCATCTCTGCCATCCGCGAAGATGATTTGATAACCAGCACCCATCGCGGCCATGGCCACTGCCATGCGCATGGTGATAAAGCGGCACACACACCAGAAGAAAAACAGGAGCATTACAACCGCATGCTTGCTGAAGTGGTTGGAAAGTCCGGCGGGTACTGCAAGGGAAAAGGCGGTTCGATGCATATAGCCGATGTCCTCCATGGCAACCTGGGTGCTACGGGTATCGTCTCCGGAAATATCCCGGTCGCCACTGGTGCTGCCCTCGCCCAAAAAATCAACAAAACTGACAAGGTTGTTTTATGTTTCTTTGGCGATGGCGCCGTCGCTCACGGTAACTTCCACGAGTCTTTAACCTGCGCCAGTATGATGGACCTGCCGGTGGTTTATATAATTGAGAATAACCAGTATGCCATGTCATTGCCCTGGAAAAATGCCTCCAGGCTACCCAATGCTGCTGATAAAGCCTGTGCATACGGTATCCCGGGTGTAGTTGTGGACGGGATGAATTTCCTCGAAGTTTATGGGGCCGTAAAAACGGCAGTAGGGCGGGCTCGTCGTGGTGAAGGACCAACCCTGATTGAGGCAAAGACCTACCGCTATACCGGACATTCCCATTCTGATCCACGCGCTTACCGCACCCGCGAAGAAGAAGCTGCGTGGAAAGAGCGTGATGCCATTGAATTGTTAAAATCCCAGTTATTGGATCTCAAATGGGCTACCGGGCAAGAATTGGATGAGATGGAAACCGAGGTTAGCAATAAATTAAAGGGCGCCCAGCAGTTCAGCGATGCGTCCCCGGAACCCACCCTGGACCAGCTCTATGCCGATGTTTATGCCCCTGAAAAATGGACCGAACGGGACTATCAAAGGGATGTTGAGCTCCGCACAAAAATAAAATCAGATAAAAATATGCGCCAGTTGACCTATGCCCAGGCCATCCAGGAAGCCTGCAGGGAAGAAATGAACCAAAATCCCGGCGTATTCCTCCTGGGTGAGGATATCGGTGTATACGGGGGGGCTTATGGTGCTACCCGCGGGCTCCAGGAGGAATTCGGTGAGCAGCGCGTCATTGATACTCCTATTGCCGAATCCGCCATAGGCGGCATGGCAGTAGGCGCTGCCATGAGTGGGACCCGGCCTGTCTGCGAAATCATGTATGTAGACTTTACCCCCATCGCCATGGACCAGATCGCCAACCAGGGAGCCAAAAACCGTTACATGTTTGGGGGGAAGACCTCTGTTCCCATGGTCTGCCGTACGAATGGCGGTGCTGGCAGGTCATTTGCAGCCCACCACTCACAGTCCCTTGAGGCCTTATGGACCCATTTTCCAGGCATCTATGTGGTCATGCCCGCCACTCCTTATGATCTAAAAGGCCTGCTTAAGGCTGCCATTCGCGATGACAATCCTGTCATGTTCATTGAACACAAAATGCTCTACAAAGAAAGTGGTCCTGTACCCGATGAGGATTACATCATCCCCTTTGGTGTTGCAGATATCAAACGTGAAGGTAAAGACGTAACCATTGTTACCTACTCCCGTATGGTATTCCGTTCCCTGGAAGCTGCCGAACTCCTCGCCAGGGAAGGAATCGATGTTGAAGTAATTGATCTGCGCACCTTAAATCCCCTTGATCTGGATACCATTATCAATTCAGTAAAGAAAACCGGGCGCCTGGTGGGTGTAACCGAGGCTTATGAGAATACAAGTTTCATCAACGAAGTAATGGCCCAGGTTAATGATCATGCTTTTGACTGGTTGGATGCTCCAATGATCCGCGTGGCTGCAGCCAATGTTCCTGTTCCCCGGGCAGAAGTTTTGGAAGATGCCACAATTCCCAATGTCAATAGTATTGCAGAGGCTTGTCGAAAGGCGGTGAGTTAATGGCAGAAGAATTATTCATCCCTAAACTGGGACAAACCGTAGAAGAGGTTACCCTTATTCACTGGCTCGTCCAGGATGGTGTCAAGGTAAAATCCGGGCAGGAAGTACTGGAAGTCGAAACAGACAAGGCTATTTTTCCTGTCGAAAGCTTTAGCAGCGGATATATTCACTTCGGACCCTATAAAGAGGGTGATGTCCTCCCCGTGATGACCGTAGCGGCTGTCATTGGAACCCAAAATGAGTCCTTTGAGGATTACATCAAAGGCAAAGTGGAACAACAGGGCGCAGTGCAACAACCCGACCATGAGCTCCCGTCAGTGTCACTGGGTCCGCTGGAATCCATACAAACAATCGCTGCAGCATCTGCTGCAGACCGGGTATTTGCTTCACCACGCGCCCGTAAAGCTGCCGCGGAAAAGAATGTGGACCTGGATAAAATTACTCCTACCGGGTGGAGAGGCCAGAGGGTTGCCCTCAGGGATGTTATCGCATACCTTGAAAAATCCCCAAAGGCTACTCCCCTTGCATCCCGAATGGCAGCGGCTGCAGGTATAGATTTAGACTCTGTTACAGGCAGCGGACCATCCGGAAAAATCACCAAAGAGGATGTCCAACAGCAGTTGCAGCAGCCAAAAACCGGTATGCTTGCACAAACCGGGCAAATTCCCGAAGTAACCGACCGTGTTCCGCTCAAAGGCGTCCGTGCAATCATCGCTGAACGCATGTCCGCCAGTCTACAAACTGCCGCCCAGGTAACCCTCACAACAGAAGTGGATATGACTGAAATTGTAAGGATACGAAAAAGGCTTGACTCAGCAGTATCCGAGGAGTGGGGCTTTACACCAGGCTATAATGATCTGCTGGCAATCATCGTTGCCCGTTCCCTGGAGACTTTTCCCTATATGAATGCACGCCTCAACCTGGCAGAGGGTGTGATTGAACACCTTTCTACCGTGAATATGGGTATGGCGGTGGATACGGAACGCGGTCTATTGGTGCCGGTTATCCACAGCGCCAACCGGATGGGCCTGCGCCAGTTCGGAAGCACATTTCGGGAACTTGTGGGCAGGGCTCGCAGCGGGCGTTCTTTACCGGATGATTTGGCTGGCGGAACGTTTACCATCACCAACCTGGGGATGCACGAAATTGATGCATTTACCCCAATCATCAATTTGCCGGAAACTGCGATCCTGGGTGTGGGCAGAATCCAGGAAAAACCAGCAGTACATAAGGGAAAGATAAAGCCGCGCCAAATGTGCACACTGAGCCTTGTATTCGATCATCGCCTGGTAGATGGGGCTCCTGCGGCACGCTTCTTACAGCAAATTAAAAAGGTACTGGAAAATCCTTACCTGTTATTAGCCTGAACAAAAATCAAACTCCTCTACAAGCCGGATTGGGTGATCCAATTCGGCTTTATATAATTGCCTGCATTTGTCCTATTAAAATAGTAACTCCAACATACCGGCGGGGTTATCCTACTTAGATTTCATCCATGCCCGGAAACGTGCTGGGTTCGAACGCTTCATAAAAACGATTAATCAATAAGCATTCGAATCCTCCAGTTTTCAAGGATGATTGATCGACAAGATGACAACTTATCACACAAAAATCGGCCTGCCAGGAATTGGAGAGATTTTGATAGACATTTTGGTTGAAAATTGCCAAAAACAAAGAGGAATATCTTAGATGCAAAAATCGAGAGTAAACCTGGAAGAGATCCGAAAACAAGCTCTCATGGCCGGCGGCCAGGAAAAAACTGACAAGCAGCATGAAAAAGGCAAGCTCACTGCCCGTGAGCGGATTGATTATCTATTGGATCCAGGCTCATTTACAGAAATAGGCAGCTATGTCACCCATCGTGCAACTGGATTGGGGATGGAAAAAAACCATCCCTGGGGTGACGGGGTCATTACCGGCATAGGCAAAATCGAAGGACGCCCCATCTATATATTCGCACAGGACTTTACTATCCTGGGCGGATCGGTAGGTGAAGCACATGGACGAAAAATCGCACGATTAATGGATATGGCTTATCAGAATGGAGCGCCTGTTATCGGGCTGAACGATTCTGGCGGGGCGCGTATTCAGGAGGGTGTGGATGCACTGGCTGGTTATGGTGAAATTTTCCACCGCAATGTGCGCGCATCCGGCGTGATTCCCCAGATCTCCGTAATTCTGGGGCCCTGCGCAGGTGGAGCAGTGTATTCACCAGCCATAACAGATTTTGTCTTCATGGTTGAACAGACTGCTCACATGTTTATCACCGGCCCGGAAGTCGTCAAGGCGGTAACCCATGAAGACGTTGATTTTGAAACACTGGGGGGAGCATCCATTCACAGCCATAAAACAGGTGTGGTTCACTTCACAGCCCCCGATGAAGAATCGCTGCTTTCCCAGGTACGCTGGCTGCTATCCTACCTCCCCTCCAATAATCTGTCACTCCCTCCTGTAATCCAATCCTCGGATAATCCTGATCGCCAGACGCCGGAGCTGGAAAAGATCATACCGGAAGATCCCCAACAGCCCTATAATGTGCGTTCCGTCATTGAATGCCTTGTCGACAATTATGAATTTTTAGAGGTCCATGCAGATTATGCGCCCAACCTGATTGTTGGTTTTGGTCGTATGGATGGAAATCCGGTCGGGATCATAGCCAACCAGGCCGATTTTCTCGCTGGAGTTCTGGATATAAATGCTTCAGATAAGGGAGCCCGGTTTATCCGTACGTGTGATGCATTCCATATTCCCCTTGTCACACTTGTAGATACCCCCGGTTTCCTGCCGGGTACGGACCAGGAACATGGCGGGGTGATTCGCCACGGTGCAAAAATGATTTATGCCTACTCGGAAGCCGCAGTTCCCAAGGTATCCCTGATACTTCGTAAGGCATACGGCGGCGCTTATATTGTGATGAGTTCCAAGCACCTGGGTGGTGATGTAAACTTCGCCTGGCCCAACGCTGAAATAGCAGTCATGGGTCCGGATGGGGCGGTACAAATTGTCTTTCGTAAAGAGATCACCTCTGCCAGCCAACCTAAACAGAAGCAGCAGGAGCTGACCGGGCAGTACCGCCAGGAATTTGCCAATCCCTTCATAGCCGCCTCACGCGGTTACATTGATGACGTTATCCTGCCTGAGGAAAGCCGGTTTAAGATTATTCAAGCCTTAAATAATTTGCAAGAAAAACGCTCAGCAACCCCACCGCGCAAGCATGGAAATATCCCGTTATAGGTGCATATATGTGTATACCATTACCGCAGCCAGTTGTCAGATCCACCGCCATGGAAATTAATCCATGAAAGTATTGGTGGCAAATAGAGGAGAGATCGCCATCCGCATTATGCGTGCCTGCCAGGAGATGGATATTCGTACTGTGGCAGTCTATACGGATCCGGACCAGATTGCCCTGCATGTTCGCTATGCAGATGAAGCCATACCCATCGGGCCTATTCAAGGCTACCTTGATATCGAAACAATTATCAAGGCTGCCCGGCGCTCAGGAGCAGATGCCATTCATCCGGGTTATGGATTTCTTTCGGAAAATGCTGAATTTTCCCACCGCGTAGAAGCTGCCGGTCTAACATTCATCGGACCGCGCGCCGAGACCATTACCCTGATGGGAGATAAATTATCTGCCCGCCGCACTGCCCGGGAAGTAGGTGTACCCGTCCTGCCAGGTCCGGACACACCCATAACCGAGCAATTATCTCCAGAAATGGCAAAGGAACTGGACTACCCCCTGCTGGTAAAAGCAGCGGCTGGCGGTGGTGGGCGTGGAATTCGCCTGGCACGTAATTCATCAGAATTGCAGGAGATGATCGATGCCGCCCGAAAAGAAGCTCAAGCTGCTTTTGGTGATGGATCGGTTTACCTGGAACCCATGGTTCAACGCGCCCGCCATATAGAGATCCAGATAATTGGCGATGGTCACGGGCATGTCATCTGCCTCGGGGAACGGGAATGTTCCATTCAAAGAAGAAGGCAGAAACTGATCGAAGAAGCGCCTGCCCCGGGTTTAAAGGAATCGCTGCGAAACCAGATTTATGAAGTAGCCTTAAAACTTGGCCGGGCATTAAACTACCGCAGCCTGGGAACGGTTGAGTTTTTACTGGATAAAGACAATAATTTCCATTTTATCGAAGTCAACCCGCGCATCCAGGTGGAACACCCTGTCACAGAGATGGTCACCCGTCTGGATTTGGTAAAGGAGCAGCTGCGCCTTGCCATGGAAGGCGGGTTGGATTACCGCCAGGACCAGGTAGAAATCCTTGGAGCTGCCATCGAAGCGCGTATTTTAGCAGAAGACGCCAGTATGGATTTTATGCCGGCAACAGGTACAATCACCCATCTTAAAGAACCCAATGGACCTGGCATACGCGTGGACAGTGCCCTTTACCACGGGTATCCTGTTGAGGCAAATTATGACTCGCTCCTCTCCAAGGTGATTACCTGGGGAGAAAACCGCCTGGTAGCAATTAACCGCATGCGACGGGCCTTACGCGAATACCAGATTGGCGGTGTTGCTACCGATCTCGAATTTCTGCAGAAGATTATTGACAGTCCGCCGTTCCTGGCTGGGCATATCGATACAACATACCTGGACCGGTTCAAGCCAAAACCTCAGGAAAACCAATCGGTTGCCGAGAAAGAAATCGCCGTTGCCACCGCCCTCTTTGCCCACGAAAACCGGAATATCAACCCTATCCAGACAGATGAGGAAACCACCAGCTGGCGGGAGACTGCCTGGCGCGAACAGATGCGCAGTCTTTGATAAGGAGATCTAAATGACACTCTATTGTGTGTCTATTGGAAACAAGCAGTATCAGGTTAATATAGGCAAAGATCATGTCACCCTCGATGGTGAACATTTTGATATCCATCTCGTTCCACTCAACGGCAATGGACTGTACCTTCTGCGCCGCGGCAATTTAGCCAGCGAAGTTTACCTGCAAAATACAGATGGCAGCAATTATGAAGTGCTGGCTGGCGGGCAGCGGGTTGTCGCCCGGGTGGAAGAAGCCTCCCGAAAACCGCGCATTCCTGTAGAAAAGGTCCAGACCGGAGAGATGTCTGCCCCCATGCCAGGTCTTGTAGTAGATGTGCTCATAAAAGAAGGTGAGAAAGTTGAAGCCGGGCAGGCATTAATTGTCCTGGAGTCCATGAAAATGCAGATGCAGATGCGTGCTCCCATCGACGGCGTAGTAAAAGGGGTGTATGTAAAAGTTGGTGACCAGTTGGAAAAGGGAACATTGCTGGTGAGAATTTAACACGGGGATCTAGCGGAAAATTCCTGATTCAAACCACATTATTAAATCGATCACCAGAAAGAATAAAAGTCACCTGGCTTCCCTTAGTAACCCTGCACAAATATTGGTCGAAGTCTTTTTTATTATGTAATCTCCTGGAATTGAATAATAAATCACTTTTTCCTGATTCCATCTGTTGAAATCTTCAACAGATCCGGATGATATAATCCCAAATGAGATGAATGCTGCCCGCTACTGGCGAATCCTGATATTTTTTGGACCGCTGCTGATCAAATTCGGGTTTTGGGACATCCTCCTGCCCTGGCTCGGTTTGCGCCAGCTTTCCATAAATACCCGCCCTCGAAGGTTCTCCAGGGCTGCACGGGATTTCAAGAACCTGGCTATCGATATGGGTGGGGTCATGATCAAGGTAGGTCAGTTTCTCTCCGCCCGCCTGGATGTTCTTCCCAGAGAGGTCACCGATGAATTGGCCAGCCTTCAGGATGAGGTCAGGCCAGAATCCTACCAGGATATCCGCCGGGTAATAGAAAACGAATTCAACCAGCCACTCGAATCGTTGTTTTTGGATTTCCAGACCGAACCACTGGCTTCCGCCTCAATCGGGCAGGTGCACAGAGCCAGGGTAACCACCGTGAATGAACTTAACCCCGGCCAGGAAATGATCCTGCCGGTGGT
>Ga0209254_10002921_pt1 | contig 15593 bp, 17 predicted proteins | sample FrelakmetDIP11DI_FD_187148 | JGI IMG/M metagenome (GOLD analysis project Ga0209254, IMG submission 187148) | Freshwater lake sediment microbial communities from the University of Notre Dame, USA, for methane emissions studies - DIP11 DI (SPAdes)... | ecosystem: Environmental > Aquatic >...
TTCTCGCCGCCACCAGCATGCGCGGCGGCGCGCTTGGCGTCCAGCTCGCGAAGAATCTCGAACATGCTCTTGACCATGCGCTCGGGCCTTCCGGTCGGGGACTGTGGGGCGAACCCCGGATGGCGGTTTCTCGACTGCTGCGGGCCTGCGCGGATACGGCACACTACGGCACCCCTCGTGACGTTGTCAAAGCCTCGAAGGTCGCGCCGATCTTCGCGTTCCCTCGGCCGGCGTCGGTGAAGCCTATGCCGGCCAAGCGGCGACGCGCGTTCTTCGTTCACGCCCATGGGTGCGAGCACGCTCCCTCTCGAGAGTAGGCGCCCGGCCGCAAGGATGGCGGACTTCACCTGCGGCCGGGCCCCGGCACCGTGCCCCAAACACGGCGAGAGAAATCAGAGCAGGCTCTTGAGCTCTTCCGCCGCCGCCCGATCCTGCTTGGCGCTCTTCGTGAAGGCGCGAGCGCTGTGGGCGAGGATCTCCCCACACTGGTTGACGAAGTCCTCGTGGTAGCGTGCCGTGTCCTCTTCGGCGGCGATGAGCTGTTGTGCCACCTCCGGCCAACTCGTTGCGGGCTCGGCGTCGAGCGTGCCGAGATAGTCGCCGATCTTGAGCGAGTTGATCGGCTCGAGAATCATCTCGTTGACCGCCTGGCGGATCACGGTCAGCTTGGCGACGCGGTCGTCGTGCGTGCAGACGACCTCCTCGAGCTTGTCGCGCCAGGTCTGGTCGGGCGCCAGTACACCGGCCGCCGCGGCGAAATCGGCGCAGGCCTGCTCCGCCTCGAGGGCGAAGCGGAAGGCTGACCCGTAGGCCACGATCTCAGAGAACTGATGAGCCATTGCGTCTCCCTTGGTTTTCTCGCCCGCGCATACCAGCGGGTGATGACGACTTTGCTGCACGTGAAGGACCGCACCGCGTCTGAGCCCAGGCCGTGCATCGTGCCGAAGAACTCGTCGTTCTGCCCCGCGAACGGGGAGTAGTCCGTGACGGCTGCGATGCCGATGTTGCCGACTCGGACCTCATGCGATGGTGTGCGTGATTGCCTCTTCCATTGCTTCATTATCCCTGACTCGGGGTGATGCTCGCCACTGGGCCGAAGGTCTCCTCTTGGCAGTGTGTCATTCCGGGAGGCAGTCGTCGAGGCCGGGATCCCCCTTGAGCTTGCCGGCGGCGACGGACTCTTTGGCATCGCCGTGCCTCTGCCTGGTGATGCGGGCGATCTCCCCGGAGTGATTCTCGAGGACTGCCTTGATCTTGAACAGGCAGCGGGCGCGCACGATCGGCGAGGCCGTCCGCCAGGTACGAACGGCAGACGCTGTGGTAGCGCCCCATCGCCGTGATGAGCGGGCGCTGCAGGTGTAGAATCACAGCATCCCGAGGGTACCGCAATGAGCCTATCTTGGCGGTCACGCTGCTTGGAGCCGCGGAGACGAAGCTGACGGCAATCTGAGAGCCACCCAGGAGGACTCCTCGGGCACGATCCGGGCGAACGCTGACGGCGAACAAGAAGGAGGTCGACAGATGAAGACGATCATCGCGGGCGGCACGGTGGTGAACTCGGAAGGCGAATGCCCGGCCGATGTCCTCGTCGACAGCGGCAAGATCATCGCGGTCGGCCTGGACCTCCCGCGCGACGGGGCGCAGGTCGTGGACGCCTCACAGGCATACGTGCTCCCTGGCGGCATCGATGTGCACACGCACTTCCAGATGCCCTTCGGAGGCACCGTCAGCTGTGAGACGTTCGCTACGGGCACGAAAGCCGCCGCCGCCGGCGGTACCACAATGGTCGTCGACTTCGCCCTCCAGGCGCGCGGCGACACGCTCATGAAGACCTATGCCGACTGGAGAGCGATGGCCGACGGCCACGTGGTCGTCGACTACGGGCTGCACATGGCCATCACCGCGCTCGATGCAGATTCGCTCGCCGAGATTCCGCTGCTGGTCCAAGAAGGCGTCGCCAGCCTCAAGCTCTTCATGGCCTACAAGGGCGCCATCATGGTCGACGACGCGACTCTCCTTCTGGCCCTGCAGAAGGGCAAGGAGTGCGGGGCCCTCGTGTGCGTCCACGCCGAGAACGGCGATGTCATCGACGTCCTCGTCAACGAGCATCTTGCCGCGGGCAAGACGGCGCCCAAGTACCATCTGACCACCCGCCCCCCCGCTGCCGAGAGTGAGGCGACGAGGCGGGCCATCATGCTTGCCGAGATCGCCGACGCTCCCCTCTACATCGTGCACGTGAGTTGCGCGAGGGCCGTCGATGAGATACGCGCGGCCAGGGGCCGGGGCCAGGCCGTCTACGGCGAGACGTGTCCTCAGTATCTGGCGCTGTCGGTCGACGACTTCGACGCTCCCGGATTCGAGGGAGCCAAGTTCATCTGCTCGCCGCCCCTCCGCGACAAGTCCAACTGGCCCGGCCTGTGGGCGGCGATCCGCACGGGCGATCTGGCGGTCGTGGCGAGCGACCACGCCGCCTTCAATTACGCCGGTCAGAAGGAGATGGGCCTCACTGAAGGGTTTCACAAGGTGCCGAACGGATGCCCCGGAGTGGAGCATCGACTCTTCATCCTGCACACACTCGGCGTGGTCGGCGGCGAGATCAGCATGCCGAAGCTGGTGGACGTCTTCAGCAGCGCTCCGGCGCGGCTGTTCGGGCTCTATCCCCAGAAGGGCGTCATCGCCCCGGGCAGTGACGCCGACGTCGTCGTCTTCGACCCGGCGGTCGAAGCGGTCATCTCTGCCGCCACGCAGATGCAGAACATCGACTACACGCCCTACGAGGGCATGCGTGTCCAGGGCGCGGTGCGGACGGTGCTCAGCAGGGGCGAGGTCGTGGTGTCCGACGGTCGCTGGGTCGGCAAGGAGGGCGCGGGCAGGTACGTCAAGGCGAAGCCGTTCGTGGCGTAGCCCGTCGCCGATGGTGACACGTACGCGGCGGCGGCCGGGATACCGGCCGCCGCCGCGTACGTCGTCAGCTAGCTTGTGGTCTCGAGGATGGCGTACAGGTGGTCGCAGGTCCATGAGACATAGCCCTCGCAGGACGCGTACTTCCCCTCCGCCTTGAACCTCTCGTAGTCCTGCGGCGTGTCGGTGATGTAGCCGATGAGCTCTCTGCAGGTCGCGGCCCCGAACTCCGCCTCGAACTGCCGGAACAGCTGCTGCAGCTTCTCGAAGCCGGGTGACGCTCTGTCCGGCCACGAGAGTCCGAGATTCAGATCACGCAGTCCCACGGAGAGGGCCGCCCCCGACAGGGCGCCGCAGACCTGACCCATCCCGGTCATGCCCCCGCCGAAGTAACGCGCCAGCACGACGGAGTCCTGCCTGGCGTCAAGCAGGATCGCGGCGAAACGGACGACTGCCTGGGCGCAGTTGAGATGACCCGCGCCCGTCTCCCCGAAGCCAGCCAAGGCAGCCGCCTTGGCTCTCAAGAACCCGTCATCGACCATCGTCTGCATCCCCCGGTGTGGGCCGCGCGTACTGTTCGCCGCTTCCGCGGCCACGCTATTCTAGCCTCTGCGGCCCGTCGTTGCCGAGCAGCCGTGCGGGACGACCGGGCGCGCTCAGAGGAGCCGCGGCTCAGCGAGACCCAGCGACGACAGAAAGGCCGAGAGGTCGGGCGGCAGCGGGCTGGCGAAGCTCATCTGCCGCCCGTCCTCGGGGTGCGGGAGCTCCAGCTTCGCGGCGTGCAGGAACTGGCGACCCAGGCCGTCCGGCCGTTCGCGGCCGCCGTACTGGACGTCACCCGCCACGGGGTAGCCGAGGGCCGCGAAGTGGACGCGGATCTGATGGGTGCGTCCGGTCTCGAGCTGTACGCGCACGAGCGTGAAGCCCGGCGCGCGGCCCAGCACGCGAAAGTGCGTCACGGCGCGGCGTGCCCTCGTGGAGTGCAGCGACATGCGCTTGCGATCGCGCACGTGCCGGCCGATCGGCGCGTCGATGACGCCGTCGTCCTGGGGCAGATCGCCGCGGAGGAGCGTCACGTAGACACGCTTGATGTCGCGCCGCTCCATGGCGGTGACCAGCGCCTGGTACGCATGGTCGCCCTTCGCCGCGATGAGCAGGCCCGAAGTGTCCTTGTCGAGGCGATGGACGATGCCGGGCCGCAGCTCGTGACCGCCGCGGACACCGCGCTCGACGAGCCCCTGAGCCAGCGTGCCGTGCTCGTGGCCGGGCGCCGGATGGACGACCACTCCCGCCGGCTTGTCGACCACCAGCAGCCAGTCGTCCTCGTACACAAGGTCGTAGGGCACGTCTTCCGCCGCGAGCGCGGCGGACGGCTCGGGGCCGCGCCGCCACGCGACCTCCTCGCCGAGCCGCAGCTCGTGACGCTTGCGCGCGGGCCGTCCGTCCACGGTCACTCGTTCTTCCACGATGAGGCGCTGCGCGGCCGCGCGAGAGAGGCCGGCGCGCGCCGCAAGGACCACGTCGAGGCGCCCCCCGGCCTCGTCCGCCCGCGCCGCGAAGCGGCCCTCACGCTCAGGCTCGGGAACCACGCAGGACCTGCAGGAGCAGGACAGCCGTGCCCGCCACGATCGCGGCGTCGGCCAGATTGAACGTGGGCCAGCCGAACACGCCGATGAAGTCGACCACGGCGCCCTCGAAGCGGAGCCGGTCGACGAGATTGCCCACAGCGCCGCCGAGGATCACGCCGAGAGCCGGCCGGTAGCGCGGCGGCGCGAGGACCAGCGCCGCCGTGACGCCGGCGACCACGGCCGCGACGAGGACCACGAGCACCACGCCGGCGCCGGCGAACCTGCTGAAGGAGATCCCCGAGTTGTAGTTGAGGTCGATGCGTAGGCCGCTGACGACGCGATACGGCAGGCGGGCGGCCTCGTGGCGCACGAGCCATTTGCTCGCCTGATCGACGGCGAAGACGCCGGCGGCCAGCGCCAGCGCCAGGCCTAGCCGGCGACTACTTCTTGCCACGCGGCTTGCGCGGCGCTTCCAGCTCTTCCACGTCTGTGTGGCCCATCGGGCACGTGGGCTCCCTGGTCTTCCCGGAGCGCCCGCCGTCGCTGACCACGATGTTGAGCGGGTACGTCGCCTTGCAGACCTTGCAGTAGGCGAGTCTGGCCATTCAGGTCTCCCTCCTTCAGAGGCGGAGCCTCCGCCTCGCTTCTTCGAGTGTCACGCCGCTGACGCGGAGCTTCTTGCGGCGCCCTGTCGCGCCCGTCGCCAGGTCGACCTGACGCCGCGGGACTCCGAGGGACTCCGCCACCAGGCGGATCAGCTCGGCGTTCGCCCTCCCCTCGCGGGCCGGAGCGGCGAGACGCAGGCGCAGGCAGCCGTCGGCGACGCCGGCGAGCTCGCTGCGACGCGCCCCCGGCGTGACCCAGACGGCCAGGCTCACGCCGTCGGCCGTCGCACGCAGCGGCCCTTCTTCACCACTTGAACTCGTTCTCGTTCACCCCGGTGTCGACATCGGCCAGGAGATCGTCCGTCTCGCCGAACAAGATGCGCTCCTTGGCCGGCGGCCGCTCGGCGGCGCCTGGCCCCGGCTCGGTGGGCAGGTCCGACTCAGGCGCCGGAGCGTCGTCGCTGAGATCCTCGGGCGGCGTCTCGTCGGCGACCGCCTCGTCGGTGACCGTCGCGTCGGCGACCTCCGCCGCCGGGAGCTCGGCGGTCACATCGGGCGTTTCCTGAGGTTCTGGCGTCTCCTCAGGCGCTTCGGGCGCCTCCGCCGCCGGAGCCTCCTCCCGGGCGATGGCCTCCTTGATGGCCTCGGCCTGCCGGGCGAACTCGGCCTGAGCCATGCCGTCCGCCGGCGCCATGGCCACCTCAGCCGGTTCGTCCTCGAGGTGCTTGAGGTAGCCTTCGAGCAGCTGGCGGAACTTGAAGCGGAAGTCCTGCTCGGCGCTCTTGAGCTTGGCCAGCGACTGCTCGATGCTCTGACGCTCGCTGTAGGCCTCGTTGACCAGCTGACGCCCCTTGAGCTCCGCCTCGTGCAGGATCAGCTGGGCCTCCTTGGCGCTGTTCTGCTTGAGCTCCTCGGCGCTGGCCTGCGCCGACACGAGGGTCTTCTGCAGAGTCTCCTCGATGCGCTTGTAGCTCGAGACCTGGGATTCAAGCATCTCGACGCGCTCGCCCAGGTCGATATTGTCCTTGAACACTCGTTCGAACTCGTCGGCGACCTCATCGAGGAACTCGTCGACTTCCGCGTCGGCGTAGCCGCGCATGCCGCGCTTGAACTCCTTGTGCCGGATGTCCAGCGGTGTGAGCTTCATGCGGTCCCCCCTTCGCGTGCGCAGCCCGCGCCGCGGATCGTGGTCATCCCGTCTCCCATTCTAGTGCGCCGCCGTCACGCGAGTTCCTTGGCACGGGCGATTGCCGCGGCGACCGCAAGATCCACCGTCTGGGCGAGCTCGCGCTCAGCGAGGGTCTCGACCGCCGCGGCAGTCATGCCGCCCGGCGTCGCGGCGGCGGCGACCACCGCCGACGGGTCACGTTCGCGGGCGACGATCGCGGCGGCACCATGCACGCCGGAGATCGCGAGTCGCGCGGCGACCTCCTCGGCGAGACCGTGGGCCACGCCGGCGGCCGCGAACGCCTCGACGAGATAGGCGATGATGCCGGGCATGCAGCCGGCCACGGCCGTGGCGGCGTCGAACAGCGCTTCGTCGACCTCCACCACCTCGCCGGCCAGCGCGAAGAGGTCGTCGACCTCGACGAAACGGGGTCCAAGCGTCCCCGGCACGAACAGGAACACGCCCAGACCGAGCGCGGCGGCGACGTTGGGCATCACGCGGGCGACGCGACAGCCCTCCGGCAGCGCCGCCTTCAGCCTTTCGAGCGTCACGCCTGCGGCCACCGACACAAGAGGGCGTCCGCCGAGGCCGGCGCCGATCTCCCGGAGTACTCCCTCGACGAGCTCGGGGCGAACGGCGACGATGACCAGCTCCGCCTCCGCGACGAGCTCGGCCGCCGAGGCGGCGGCCCTGCCGCCGGTCGCGGCGGCCAGCTCGCGGGCCTTAGCCGCGTCGATGTCGAAGAAGACGAGAGCCGGTGCTCCGGTCACGCGCGGCCGGCTCCAGCCTTCGGCCAGAGCGCGCGCGATGTGCCCGGCACCGATGAGGCCGACGTTCACAGCCGCGTCGGCGGGCTAGAACTGATTGAAGAAGCCCTTCTCAATGAGGCGCGCCCGCTCCTCGGCCGAGACTTCGACGTTGCGGGGCGTGAGCAGGAAGATCTTGTCGCCCACCCGCTGCATGCCCCCGTCGAGCGCGTAGGTGAGGCCGCTGCAGAAGTCGATGAGCCGCTTGGCGAGCTCCGTGTCCGAGCCCTGCAGATTGATGATCACCGGGACGTCGACCTTGAACTTGTCGGCGATCTGCTGAGCATCGTTGAAGTTCTTGGGGATGACCAGGTGGACCTCGACCCTCGGTGGACGGGCCGGCTCGATGGCGCGCACGACCTGCGACGACGAACCACCGCGGCGTCGCGGCTCGTCGGCGAAGATGTCGTCGTAGTCGTTGCGTCCGCGGCCGCCGTCCAGCTTGCGCACGTTCGGCCGTTCCTGGTAGGAGCGTTCGAGCTCCTCGTGTGGAGCCAGTGTCTCGTCCTCGTCATAGTCGGCCTCGTCGTCGGCGATGCCGAAGTAGACCGCTACCTTGTGCCACGTGTCGCCCAGGCCCATAGGTTCCTCCCTAGCGGGTCAGAAGAGTACGCTGCCGATCCGGACGATGGTCGCTCCTTCTTGCACGGCGGCCTCGTAGTCGGCACTCGTCCCCATCGATAGCTGATCGAAAGTATACGTTCCCCGCCACGTTGTCGAAAGCCGTTGCGCCAGTTCGCGGGTCTGCGCGAAGAACGGGCGCGCCGCGGCGGCGTCAGCGAACAGGGGCGGCATGCACATGAGCCCGCAGAAACGCACCTTGCCAAAGGCCGCGGCCTCGTCGAGAAACGCGTCCGCCGCGGCCGGCGCGATGCCGCTCTTGCTCTCTTCGCCGGCGATGTTGACCTCGAGTAGCACCTCGGTGGCGTTCGCGGCACGCGCCTCGATCTCCTGCACGACGCTCATCGTACTGACCGAATGGATGAGACTGACGAGAGGCACGACGACCCTGGTCTTGCGGCTCTGCAAGTGACCGATGAAGTGGTAGTCGAAGACGTCGCCGTACAGCGCGTGCTTAGCCACCAGGTCCTGGGCGCGGTTCTCGCCGATCAGACCGATGCCCGCGTCGCGTAGCGCGCCCAGATGCTCCGCGGCCACGTACTTGGTCGCCACCAGGATGCGGACCTCCGCCGCGTCGCGCCCGGCAGCGGAGGCGGCGCCGGCGACGCGGCCGCTCACCTCCGCGAAACGCTCGCGCACGACCTCTGCCCTAGGGATGAACTGCCGGACCACCGCTCGCCTCCTCAGGGGCCTACTTCTGGAACCGTCTCACGCTTCCTGCCGCCAGGCGATGGCCAGATGACGGCCTGTCGACCCGTGGTCGCGCCGGTGAGAGAAGAAGCGCGCGTCGCCCATCGTGCAGAGGGCCGCGACGGTGACGGCCGCCTGCGGTACGCCGGCGGCCACCAGGTCGCGGCCGGCACAGGCCCACAGGTCCACGGTGCTCTCTCCGGCGCCCCCCGGGAAGCGCTCCTCGAAGTGTCTCCGCAGCCCCTCGTCCACCGTGAAACAGCAGGGGCCGATGCTGGGGCCGACGACTGCGCCGAGCAGGCGGCCGCAGCGCGCCAGCGCCACGGCCGCCTGCCCGACGATGCCGGCGAGCATGCCGCGCCAGCCGGCGTGCACGACGGCGTACGCCGGCCCGTCGCCCCCCCGGGCGACGATGACGACGGGCACGCAGTCGGCGTAGCTGACCGCGAGCCCGAGGCCGGGCGCACCCGTCAGGAGGCCGTCATGCCTGCAGATCACCGACTCCCGCTCGAAGGCCCCCCGCCCGGCTTCGGCCTCCCCCACCCAGGCGAGCGTGGTGCCGTGCACCTGGCCGGGTACGACGAGCCGCCCCTGTTCGAGCCCGAGCGCCGCACAGAAGCGCCGCCGGTTCTCGAGTACGTTGGCCGGTTCGTCGTCCACGGAGAGCCCGAGGTTCAGCGAGTCGAAGGGCGCCGGCGAGACGCCGCCTTCCCTGGCCGGGAAGGCGGCGGCCACCCCGGCGCCCTGCCAGTGTAGCCACGTCAGGCCGCCCGCGTCGCGCCACTCCAGCTCGAAGCGTTCGGCCATACCGTCAGCCGCCCGGCAGCAGGGCATACGACCAGTCGAGCACCCTCCCGATCGTGTCCTGGAACACCTGCGGCGCCGCGATCATCACGACGAGAAGACCCATGAACACGTAGTTCCCGTAACGATCGAGGTCGACCCAGCGCAGGTACAGGTCCCGCGGCAGGAAGCCGCCCACCACGCGCGATCCGTCCAGCGGAGGGATCGGAATCAGGTTGAGGACGCCGAGCACGACGTTGAGCACGAAGGCCAGCGCCAGCGCCTGGGCGGCGAAGAAACTCCATGTGTAGGTGAGCCATACGAGCCCGGCAGCGACCAGCGCCAGCGCGAAGTTGGCGGCAGGTCCGGCCGCCCCCACCAGCATCATGCCGCGTTGAGGGTCCTTGAAGTACCGCGGGCTGACGGGCACGGGTTTGGCCCAGCCGAAGAAGAACTGTCCGCCGGAGCCGAGGAACGTGACCGCCAGCATCACCGTCCCCCACGTATCGAGGTGCTTGAGCGGGTTGAGGGTGAGCCGTCCGTGGAGCTTGGCGGTGGGATCGCCGAGCTTCCAGGCCACCCAGCCGTGAGCGAGCTCGTGCAGCACCAGGCTCACGAGCAGGAGCGGCGAGACGATCAGGAACTGGACGAAGAGCCCGTTGTCCGTCATCCGCGCAGCCTCGCGGCGGCGGCGAGCTCTTCGGCGCGGCTCCGCACCACGCCGTTCAACCTGAGGTGGAGGACGCTGCGCAGCACCTCACCCATCTCGGGGGAGGCCTCGAAGCCTAGGCCCAGCAGGTCTTCGCCGCCGATGCCCAGCTTGACGTGCCGGGACACGTCCAGAAAACGGCCGAGGCGCTCGGCGGCGATACCCGTCTCGTCGAGCGTCACGGCCGCAAGGATGGCCTCGAGCGGCTCGCCGCGGGCGAACTCGTACAGGTCCGCCTCGCTGGGACCTCTCGCGACCCGGTCCACGAGGCGCCGGCCCACGACAAACGCGCGTTCGAGCACCTCGACGTCGTGCCGGCGGATGCGCATGCGCTCGGCCCACATGGCGATCTCCTCGGGTTCGAGGTCGCGAAGCATCCACACCAGTCGCAGGCGCCAGCGCGGCATCTCCCCCTCGAGACGGTGAGCGCTGCGCGCGCGATCGCTGCGACGGACGAGGTCCCGCGTGGCGGCGCCCGCGCGCAGGCGGCCGTGGATCGAAGGCGTGAGGCCGAGCTCCTCCATGCGCCGTAGCGAAAAATCGATCTTCTCTTCCTCGAGCAGAGCGACGAGCTCGTCCCTGAGGCGCGCCGAGGAGAGGTCACCCACGAGGTCCATGGCGCAGCAGGCGCGGGCCAGGTTGAAGGTGTGATCGTCCATGCGCAGCCCATAGCGGTTTTCGTACCGGATGGCACGGAGCACGCGCGTGGGATCCTCGATGAAGCTGAGGTTGTGCAGCACGACGATGCGCCGCGCGACGAGGTCGGTCATGCCGCCGTAGTAGTCGAGGAGGTCGCCGTAGGTCTCCGGCTTGAGCGAGACCGCCATCGCGTTGATCGTGAAGTCGCGTCGCGCCAGGTCGCTGCGGATACCCGCATGCTCCACCTTGGGCAGCGCCGCAGGGTAGGCGTACGACTCGGAGCGCGTCGAGGCCACGTCCACCCGCTGGCGACCGCCGGCCGCGTCATGGGCCACGACGACGGCCGTGCCGAACTTCTCGTGCGGGCGCACGTGGCCGTTGAGGCGTTCGGCAAGATCGCCGGCCAGCGCGATGCCGTCCCCCTCGACGGCGATGTCGACGTCGAAGCCGGGCTCGCCGAGGAGCAGGTCGCGGACCGCGCCGCCGACGAGGTAGACGCCGCGCACGCCGCCGGCGACGGCCTGGATCTGACGCAGCAGCCCGTCCAGGCCGAGCTCCCCCAGGGGTCCGGCGAGGTTGGCCACCACTGGAGCCGGCGGTTCCGGCGCTCCCAAGTCCCCGGCCACCGCGCGCCGCGTGACCGCCCCGAGCATCTCGGCGGCGGCGACCGGCGCGGCGGAGGCGTCGAGGACCACGGGAGCCCACCCGATCTCCTCCTGGGCGACCCGCGCCGCAGCGTGTTCGAGCGTCGTGTCCGCGGCGACCACCGTCACGCGCGACGTCATGACGGCCTTGACCGGCGCGTGCCCGAGGCCGTGCGCGGCGGCGCGCTCGAGGTCGACGAGTGCCACCTTGCCGACGAGGCGGCCTTCGTCGATGACCACGACGCCGCCCAGGCCCTCTCGCCGGCACTGCAGCGCCGCCTCGTCCACGCTGGTCGTCAGCCGGACCGGTGGCGGCAGCGACACGAGGACGTCGCGCACGGTGCGGACGGGCACGATCGCGGCAGGCACCGCCGCGGCCACGGCCGCCGCGACGTCGTCCAGCGACCGGTCCTTGACGACCGCCGAGGCGGCGGCCGGATGGCCGCCGCCGCCGACCACGGCCAAGGCCTTGGCCACGTCCAGCCGGCCGCCGCGGCTGCGCGCCGTGACGAACACGCGGTTCTCCATGGCCACGAGGAGGAAGTAGGCGTCGCAGCCGGTGAGGTCCATGACGCGGTGCGCCACCACGCTGACGCCTTCGACGTACAGGTCCTGGCGGAGGGCCGAGAGGAGCACCGTCGCCGCGGCCACCGGCAGCTCCTCGGCCGTCTCGAGTGCGGCCGCCAGCGTGTGGCGCTGGGCACTCGTGAGCGCATTGGCCAGCCACTTCTCGAGGAGCGCCATGTCGGCGCCGCGCAGCATGCAGAGCGCCAGAGCCTCGGCGTCCGCCGGGGTCGTGGTGGAGAACGTCAGCGAGCCCGTGTCCTCGTGGATGCCCAGTGCGAACACGGTCGCCTCGAACGGCGTGATGGGGATGCCCCGCTCGGCGACGATGCGCACGAGCAGCGTGACGAGCGAGCCGTCGGACGACGTCACGAGGTTGTCCGGCGAGATGAAAGCGGGAAGGTCGCCGGTGTGCGTGTGATGGTCGAACGCGACGATCTGGACACCCTCGCGGCCGCAGAGGTCGCCGAGATCGCCGAGACGGTTGGCATGGACGGTGTCGACGAGGATCAGCCGGCGCACGCTGCCGCGCTCGACGTCGCCGGGGTCCACGATGGGGATCAGGTCCGCATACAGGGCCTGGAACTCGCGCACGTTGCGGTTGACGGCGCCGCCCAGGCAGATGGACGCCTCAGGGTACAGTTTGCGCGCCGCGACCATCGCCGCGAAGGCGTCGAAGTCGGTGTTGGTGTGCGTCGCGATGAGCTCCGGAGTCCGCATGGGTGCAGTATACGGGAGCGCGGCGGCTCGGCCGGTCAGGCCTTGAGCAGCCAGGCGAGCTCGTGACCGAAGGCGCTGTCGACCGCGGCCCGCAGCGGCACGTCGACGGGCTCGCTGAGGTCGGGGTCGGCGGCGATGATCTCGAGCGCGAGCTCGCGGGCGCGGAGCAGCGCCACCCGGTCGTGCGCCAGGCGGGCGAGCTTGAGGTCGGGCACGCCCGCCTGACGCGCACCCATCACCTGGCCCTCGCCGCGGATCTCGAGATCGCGGTCGGCGAGCTCGAAACCATCGTTGGTCTCGAGGAGGGCCTCGAGCCGCGCCTGCGAGGCGCCGGTCTCGGCCTGCGAGAAGAGCAGGCAGTACGATTTGGCCGTCCCCCTCCCCACGCGCCCGCGCAGCTGGTGAAGCTGCGCGAGGCCGAAGCGTTCGGCGCCCTCGACGATCATCACGGAAGCGTTGGGCACGTCGATGCCGACCTCGATGAGGCTGGTGGAGACCAGCACCTGCACCTCACCGGCCTTGAAGGCATGCATGACGGCGTCGCGCTCGGCCGACTTGAGCTGACCGTGCACGACGGCCACACGGTTCCGGTGGAACGGCCCGGCCTGCAGGCGCTCCGCCTCGGCCACCGCCGTGGCCGCCGAGATCGACTCCGACTCGTCGATGGCCGGGCACACCACGTAGACCTGACGTCCCCTTGCGACCTGCTTGCGCACGAAATCGTAGCCCATCTCGCGCTGCCCCTCATCGACGAGACGCGTGACCACCGGCTGGCGCCCCGCCGGCGAGCCGGCGATCGTGGTCACGTCGAGGTCGCCGTACACCGTCAGCGCCAAGGTGCGCGGGATCGGCGTCGCCGTCATGTGCAGGACGTGCGGCGCACGGCCGCCGCGCTCGGCGCGCCGCACGAGGGCGTCACGCTGCTCCACGCCGAAGCGGTGCTGCTCGTCGACGACCAGCAGCGCCAGGCCGGCGAACTCCACGTCCTCCTGAAGCAGCGCGTGGGTGCCGATCACGAGGCGGGCCGCGCCGTTCGCGATCCTCTCGAGCGCGGCCCGCCGCTCCTTGGCCGACAGTGCCGCGGTGAGCAGTTCGACCGGGGCCAGCACGCCGACGAGGCGCGTCGCCGTCTCGGCGTGCTGCATGGCCAAGGTCTCGGTCGGGGCCATGAGCGCCCCCTGGAAGCCGGCCTCGGCGGCCCGCACCAGGCAGTACAACGCCACGACCGTCTTGCCTGAGCCCACATCTCCCTGCAGCAGCCGGCGCATCGGGATCGTGCGCGCGAGATCCGCGTCCAGCTCGTCGAGCGCCTTCGACTGGTGCGCGGTCAGTTCGAACGGCAGACTCCCGAGGAAGGCCCGGCTCAGGTCCGATGGAGTGGCGAGAGCGGGCGCCGCCGCGCGGCGCTGCTGCTCGCCCTTGTGGAGCAGCAGCCCCACCTGCATCAGCAACAGCTCTTCGAGCACAAGGCGGGCGCGCGCGACAGCGGCTTCTTCCAGGTCTCGCGGCAGATGCACCGCCACGGTGGCGTCGGCGCGTGACGGCAGCGCTTCGCGGGCGCGGAGTGCGGCGGGCAACGGGTCGGGGAGCCGGCGCATCGCCGGCCGCACGCCCCGCAGGATGCCACGCAGCAGCCGCGCCGACACCTGCTCGCTGGCGGGGTACACGGGGACGACCCCCTCGGTGTGGACGGAGTCACCCTCTTCTTCGTCGAGGATCTCGTGGCTCTTGACGACGAACGACGAACGGCCGCCCTGCGGCCGGTACGTGCCCCGCACGCTGAGGCGCATGCCCTCCGCCAGGACCTTGACGAGGTAGCGCTGGTTGAACCACACGGCCTCGATGGCGCCGGTCTCGTCGGTGAGCACGACGCGCACGATGTCCACCCGGCGTCGCGCGGTGCGCTCGGCGACGATGCGCCCCACCGTGCCGCGCACCGTCGCCTCTTCGCCGACCTTGAGGTCGCGGATGCGCTTGCGGTCGCGGAAGTCCTCGTAGCGGCGCGGGAAGTGGTCGATGAGGTCGCCCACGGTCTCAAGACCGAACGCCGCGAGACGCCGGGCCACCGGCGCCGTGACGTGGTCCAGCTCGACCAACGGAGTGGCGAGAGAGGCCGGGTCGAAGAAGAGTCGCGGGGTGGGCGGCCGTTCGTGGTACCGGCCGCCGCCGAAGCGGAACGGGAGTCCGGACTCGGTCACTCCGCGATCATGGCAAACGCGGCGGTCCCCGGGCCGATGTGCGTGCCCACCACGGCGCCGACGCGGCCGTGCAGCACGAAGTGGGAGTTGGGTCGCAGCCGCTCGATCATCGCGCGGATGAGCGGCGGCTCCTCGTCGTTGAGAGCGTCGAGGGTCACGAAATACACCTCGTCCTCGGGCGTCGTGCTCTCCTCGACGAAGCGCTCCATGGCGGCCATGGCCTTCTTGAGGCCGCGCACCTTGGCGTAGGCCTCAAGGGTGCCGTCGGCGGTGCGGATCAGCGGCTTGATGTCGAAGACGCCGCCGACCAGCGAAGCGGCTCGACCGATGCGGCCGCCGCGACGGAGGTACTCGAGGGTCGCGGCGTGGACCAGCAGGTTGGAGTGGTCGGTGAAGTGCCTGATGTAGGCGTGCGCCTCGTCGGGCGTGCATCCAGGTTCGAGGCGCGCGCGCAGGCGCTCCGCGCAGAGAGACAGGGTCGTAGAGACCGTGCGCAGGTCGTGGACCTCGACGCCGTCGATCTCGACGGCTGCCTGTTCGGCGGACCGCACGGTGCCGCTCATCTCGCCGGAGATGTGCAGCGAGAAGACGTGGTCGTAGGTCTGCCTCGCCTCCCGGTAGGCCGCGAGGAACTCCCCGGCGGTGGGCTGCGACGTGGTGGGCAACACCTCGGACGCCTCGAGTTCAGCGAAGAACTCCTCGCGCGTCATGTCCACGCCGTCGCGGTACGTCTTGTCGCCGAAGTGGACCTTGAGCGGTACCATGTACAGGCCCGGGCGATCGAAGAAGCCGTGCGGCGCGTCGCAGGTGGAATCGAGGACGATGGCCGTGTTGTCGAGTGTGAGCAGATCTGTCATTCGGCGCTCGCAAGGATCGGGTACAGGGGCTGTCCACCTTCGTGGAAGTGGATCTCGGCGTCGGGCGTGAGCCGCGCGGCCAGCTCTTCGAGCCGCTCGCGGCTCAGGCCCGACCCGTTT
>Ga0209254_10002923_pt1 | contig 15586 bp, 16 predicted proteins | sample FrelakmetDIP11DI_FD_187148 | JGI IMG/M metagenome (GOLD analysis project Ga0209254, IMG submission 187148) | Freshwater lake sediment microbial communities from the University of Notre Dame, USA, for methane emissions studies - DIP11 DI (SPAdes)... | ecosystem: Environmental > Aquatic >...
GCGCTGGTTTTTTTCGGCACTCGCCGGGTATTCACCGTGCAGATCGACGGGGAACGCCGGCAGGTGATCACCAGCGCGCTGACCACGGGTGGTGTACTCAAAGCCGCCGGAGAAAAAATCTCCGATTCTGACTGCATTCACCCCTCATCGGGGTCGATCGCAGTCCCCACCGAAATCCAGAAACTGGACCACAACCGCCGCATCGCCATCCTGGCTCAGCCGGGTAACACCGAGCTCAGCACGGATACCTGCAGCCCGTTCGCCGGAACGGCAGTCGCAGCGGCCGGCCTGCTTCTTTACCCCAACGATAGCCTTCTAATGGGATTGCGGCAGCTTGAACCCTCCGATAGGATCCCGGGAGAAGATACCGCGCTGCTCTTCCGGCGGGCTTTCCCTGTCACAATTACCGAAAACGGCACAACCATTACTTTTTATTCCAGTGCTGCCTCGCTAGGTCAGGCCATGCAGGAGAACGGCTATGAGCTGACCCTGGCTGACCTGGTCTCGCTGCCCCTGGATACGTCTGTCACCACGTCAATTGAAGTCAGCCTGCAGCGCGCGGTTCCGCTCGTGATCAACGCGGGCGGGACGGAAAAACCCATGCTGGCTGCCGGTCCGACGGTGGGCGAAGCGCTCGCCCAAGGTGGTTTTGCGCTGCAGGGGTTGGATTACAGCATTCCTGCTGATGATGAACTGCTGCCCACTGACGGGAAGATTAAAGTGGTGCGCGTGCGGGAAGAGACCCCCATCCGGGAGACCTTCCTGCCTTACACGACCAAATACATCGAGGACCCCACCACCGAGCTGGATAAGCAAAGCATTGTTTCTGCCGGGCAGCAGGGAATCAAGGCCGAGCGGGAACGGGTGAGGGTGGAGGACGGACTTGAAGTTTCGCGGGTAGTGGATGCGCAGTGGACGGTGCAGGAACCCACCCCCGAGCAGCGCGGGTACGGCACGAAGGTGGAGATCCGCACCCTGGATACCCCCAATGGTCCCTTGGAATACTGGCGGGCGGTCAACGTCTACGCCACCTCCTATTCCCCCTGCCGCTCCGGGGTTGATCGATGCCTGAACGGCACTTCCTCAGGTATGCCTGTGTCGCAGGGGACGATCGGGGTCACCCGTGCCTGGTACAGCTGGATGGTGGGGCAGAAGCTGTATGTGCCCGGGTACGGCACAGGGGTAATCGGCGATATAGGCGGCGGGTTCCCGGGTAAATATTGGATCGACCTGGCCTATACGGATGACGCCTACGTTCCGTGGTCATCTTACATCACCGTTTACTTTCTCACCCCGGTCCCCAAGACCATCCCATGGATCCTGCCTTGAGCCTGCCCCCCATCAATACCCGCGAACTGCTCGATGATACCGGGCTGCACGCGAAGAAACGCCTCGGTCAAAATTTCCTGGCGGATCAGACCATTCTGCGGGAGATCGTCCGGATCGCTGGAGTTACCCCCGTGGATGAGGTGCTGGAAATTGGAGCCGGGTTGGGCAGCCTGACGCGCGAGCTTGCCACTTGCGCGAAGCGGGTGGCTGCGGTGGAGATCGATCCCCGGCTTATCCATATTCTGAAGAAAGTGATGAAACCCTTTGCCAATACAGCGATCGTTGAGGGGGACATTCTCAAGCTTGAACCCGAAACCCTGGTGAGCAGCCCGGGGTACCTCGTTGTCGCAAATATCCCCTATTACATCACCTCGGCTGTCATCCGCCACCTCCTGGAATCCCGGGAAAAACCGGCCCGTATGGTCCTGACAGTCCAAAAAGAAGTGGCTGAACGCATCTGCGCTGAACCCGGCGGGATGAACCTCCTTGCGCTGAGCGTCCAGGTCTATGGAAACCCCGAAATCGTTTTGCATATCCCGGCAACGGCATTCCACCCCGTCCCGGAGGTGGATTCGGCGGTTCTGCGGATCGAACTCTTCCCCTCCCCTGCCATCCCCGCTGAGTTGCTGGGTGTATTTTTTCTCCTGGCGAAAGCAGGGTTTTCCCAAAAACGGAAGACCCTGCGCAATTCGCTTTCGGGTGGATTGAGGCTGCCCACCGCACAGGTGGAAACAATATTGAAATCTTCGGGGATCGATCCGCAGCGGCGCGCGGAAACCCTATCTATAGAAGAATGGGCGGTATTGACCGGGTTCTACTTCCAAAAATTCAAGGGTTCTTAGGAGAAGGTTTCCCCAGGTCGCGGTAGCGACCGATGAGCTGCCAGGTATGGACTGCGGCTTCGAGTTGGATGCGCAAGGACATTTTAGATTTTCCCCAGCGGCGGTCAGCAAAATAAATGGGGGTCTCGATCATATTGAAACCAAGCTTGCGGGCAATATAGACCATTTCCACCTGGAAGACATAACCGTTGGACTTAACCCGCTCGAGCGGCAGCCCCGCCAGAGTGGCACGCCGCCAGAAGCGGAAACCCCCGGTAACATCCCGAACGGGGAGGCGAAGGATGGTGCGGGCGTAGGTGTTGCCAAAACCGGAAAGGAATTTACGCCAGAGCGGCCAGTGTTCATCCAGCGCGCCGCCCGCGACATATCGCGAGCCGATGACGAGGTCAAATTCTTCACAGAGCCTGGCCATGAGGGGGATCGTTTCCAGCGGGTGGGAGAAATCGGCATCCATCTGGCAGACGGTTTCCGCGCCTGCCTTCAAAGCGAATTGAAAACCCTCGATATAGGCAGTCCCCAGACCAAGCTTGCCCGCCCGGTGCAGGCAGCGCACCCGACCGCCATATTTTGGGCTTAATTCCTCTGCAAGGTCTCCGGTGCCATCCGGGCTTGCGTCATCCACGATCAGGACGGTAACATCTTCCATCGGCAGTTCGAAAAGCGCCTTCAATAAGAGGGGGAGGTTTTCGGCTTCGTTGTAGGTTGGGATGACGATCCAGGTTTTCAATTTTTACTCGTAAATGGGATTTATTTGAAAGCGCGCGACGATATTTCGAACACACAATCCTCTTCACCCTCTGCGATGCAGCTGATCTCTTTTACGTAATTACTTTTTCCTCCGCCCGCCCAGCGCCCGGCCTGGCGCAGGAAACCCGCGTAATAATTGCAAACTGGAGCAGCGGCCCACCTGCCAAAACAAGCCGGGCAGCGGCCGATCCTGAATTCCACGGATGCCCGTTTCTTGACCAGCGAAGCATCTGCCCCACAGGCCGAATTTAAAAACCAGGCCACCCGTTCCAACCCGGCCGCGAGGGAAGCCGGATGCCCACCGGTATCTAGCCCGAAAGTGGCAGAGCCAGAAAGGAAGGTTTGCTCGCCTGCGCAATAGCAGAGGGCTCTGCCTCCGCGTGGGCCATATAGGTCTTCAAAACTGCTCATGATCCTGGAAAAATCGTCGAGGGGAAATTGTTTTTCCGGATTCCCAGGCGGGAAATTCCCGATCAGGTGGGTAAGGCCAGATAGATTGAGGACGGCTTTGACCGCGTTTTTTCCGGTCACATCCTCAAAGGCCAGCAGGGTCAGTCGTACGAAATTATTGGGAAGAAAAATATCGCCATGAGGGGTGAGGTGCATGCCTGCCTTTATTCTTCCAGAAGTTTTTTCAAATCCTCCGCCGCGCGGCGCATATCCAGGAAAATCAACCCGAGACGGGCCTGCTCGCGGGCCAACCCGGTCAGCACGGCTTCATCCCCAACCGAGATCAGGATCACATAGCCTTCGGCACCCTTGATATAAACCTGGTCGAGGCTGCCGCGCCCCAGCTCGGCGGCGATACGTTCCCCCAGGGAGAGCATGGCTGCGGACATGGCCGCCACGCGATCCTCCTCCACCCCATCCGGCAGGGCAGAGGCAATGGCAAGGCCATCCACGCTCACCACCGCGGAGGCAACAATATCCGGCGAGGTTGCGTGCAGGTCGAGTAAACGTTCGATGATCCGTTGATTACGAGTCTTGGTCAAAATATCGCTCCGGGAATCAATTTAGAATTGCGTGTAATTGATTGTAATGTAATTTAGCATAGCCTTTTTCTTCCGTCAAGAAAACCAACCTTGCAGGTTTGAAATTTTCTATCGGGATATATCCCATGCAACAGTATTATTTTCCCTCATGTCTACGTGGTTTGTTTTTCTGTGCCTGTTCCCGCATAGCCAGGAAAAAGGAGTAAACGATCATTGCTCCTCCCGCAAGGATACCTGCCCACGCAATCAGCTCCAGGGGTGAATTTCCACCAGCGGAAGGGAAAAGCCTGCGGAGGAAAATTCCAAGAAGAACAGCGGCAGATCCGAAGATGGCGTAATCGCGGGGACCGCGCTTCCTTTTCTGACCCTCGCGTTTGAACTTTACCTCGGGGGGTAAGTACCCCTGCCTTCCATCTGCAAGGCGGACAAAAGACCATGATTCTCCGATGTCATCAGAAACATCCAGCAGCTCCACCCGGGTCCGCGCTGGGATTTTAGCAAGAGGTTCCGACCCGGGATCCGCGGATTTAAAGAGGGATGTACTGCGCGAGGTGAGCACAGGATACACAACTCGTAATTTCGTTGTCCCGGTCACATACCCCCGTCGTCCATCCGCCAGGGTTGCCTCCACCCAGCGTTCCGAAGTTTCCTTGTAGACCTTTCCCAGTTTGAACTCCCTGCCGGGTGGCAGAATTGCCAATGGTTTTTTCGTAGAATCCATATTCTTGTAAACACTTGCATCTTCTAGAATCACCCGCACCTTCATCTAATAGTCTCCTCACCCTGATCCAAACCGCTATATTTCTGCCAGTGCACCCGATCGCGCCGGTAGCGGGTACGTGCATCCTTTTCCTGCGCAGGGGACCCTATCAGAGCGATCCCCAGCGGGGTGGAGGCATCCGGGATCGAAAGAGCTGATCTCACCTTCTCTTCAACGCCAGGGATGGGGTGGACGCCAATCCAGACCGCACCAAGATCCAGGCAGACCGAGGCAAGAAGTATATTTTCCATGGCCGCGCTGCAGTCCTGAATCCAGAACTTGTTGCCGGCAGAGTTCCTGGCTTTCTGAGGACTGCCAATCACCACTATTGCGAGCGGGGCAGTGTAATTACTGAAGAGGGATACTTTTTTCAGGGTTTTCAACACTGCCGGGTCATCCACGACGATGAATTCCCAGGGTTGGCTGTTAACCGCGCTGGGGGCTGCCATGGCTGCCTTTATAAGCTGTTCTATTTGTTCGCGGCTGACCGAAACGCGGGTAAATTTTCGGATGCTGCGGCGTTTGAAAATAAAATCAATGGGTTCCATATTGGTTCAATTTTAACCGATGCCTTCTTAAACGGGGAAACCCGGGAGTGAAATAAAACCGCAATACAGTATAATCAAAGCTGGTTTTGGAGGCTCAATGGAGATCAACTGGTACGGACATTCCTGCTTTCGCCTGACTGAACGAAGCCTGGCAACCGTCGTTTGCGACCCATACGACCACCGGCACGTCGGTTATGATTCTTTAAGACTCAAAGGGGATATCGTCACCGTCAGCCATGATTCGCCCAGCCATAATTACGTGCAGGCAGTAAAAAGCGAACCGCGGATCATCAAAGGCGCAGGGGAATTTGAGATCGGGGGTGTCTTCATCACTGGTGTTCAGACCAACGGGCATACGAAAAAAGAAGAAGGTGAACCTGTCAACACCATCTTTTTGTTCGATTACAACGGTGTCACTGTTCTGCATCTAGGTGATCTTAATCGGGTGCCCAGCCAGACCGAAGTGGAAGACCTGGGTCCGGTCAATGTGGTATTAGCGCCGGTGGGCGGCGTGGGATGCCTGAACGCTGCCAAGGCTGCCGAGGTCATCAGCCTGCTAGAACCGAATATTGTCATACCCATGCACTACAGCACGTCTGCGACCACCCTCAAGCTAGATTCTTTACAGAAATTCCTCAAAGAAATGGGCCAGGAAAAGGTGGAAACGCAGCCTTCGATCAAGATCACCGGCTCAGGTAGCCTGCCAGTCGAAACGCGGGTGGTCGTACTTGAATACGAGCACAACAAGGATTGAACGTGCCGGTTAAACTGATCCTCACTTGGGATATCACCCCCGATAAAGAACAGGAATATTTCGAGTTCGTCATCCGGGAATTCATTCCAGGCGTACAGCGCTTGGGATTTGATTTGTCCGAAGCATGGGCAACGGTTTACGGCGAGCGGCCACAGATACAGGTGGATGCCAGCTTGCCCTCCCTGGCCAAAGCCAGACAAATTACTCACTCCGCGGAGTGGGACAAACTGCATGACCAGTTGATGGATTTCGTTCAGAATTATTCCATGAAGATCATCCAGGCCCGGGGCGGTTTCCAGTTCTAATATTTATTCCCCTTCATTTAAAGTAAATACTTTGGCAGTTCCCGAATTTTCCCAAGCCCTGCTGGCGTGGTATGACGAAGACAGCCGCGAAATGCCCTGGCGTGGGTTGACTGACCCTTACGCAATCTGGGTTTCGGAGATCATGCTGCAACAGACCCGGGTGGAAACCGTCCGGCCGTATTTTCTGCGCTGGATGTCGCTCTTCCCCGATATCAAAACACTTGGGCTCGCCAGCGAGCGGGATGTACTGCACGCCTGGGAAGGATTGGGGTACTACGCGCGAGCCAGGAACATACTGAAAACCGCACGGATGATCCACAACGAATTCGCTGGAAAATTCCCCACCAATATCGAGGAAATCCGCCGCCTGCCCGGGATCGGTACTTACACAGCCGCAGCGATCGCTTCCATCGCCTTTGGAGCTGATGAAGCAACAATCGACGGCAATATCCGGCGTGTTCTTGCCAGGGTTAAGAATATTCCCGAACCGTTAGGCAGCCAGGAAGCTGAAGAAAAATTCAGGCTTGTGGCCGGTGAAATCCTCCCAAAGGGGAAAGCGGGGGAATTCAACCAGGCCATGATGGACCTTGGCGCAACCATCTGCACCCCAAAGCAACCGAAATGCGAAACCTGCCCGGTGCAGCGGTTTTGCCTGGCTTTCGAGCTCGGGAACCAAGCGGAACGACCAGTGAATCCGGAAAAAGCGGTCATTCCACATTTCCAGGTTACCGCAGCCGTAATCCAGCGGCAAGGGAGGTTCCTGATTGCCATGCGGCCTTCGGGGGGACTTTTGGGTGGGATGTGGGAATTCCCAGGAGGAAAAGTGGAGCCGGGAGAATCCGACGCCGAAGCATTGGTTCGCGAAATCCACGAAGAATTGGGGACAGTAGTAAAAGTTGGCGAATTGGTTGGGTCTTACAAACATGCCTACACCCACTTCCGGGTAACACTGCGGGCATACCGATGCCGGATTATCGGAAATGCACCCTCTACCCTCGAAGCAAAGGAGATGTGCTGGGTGTCGGTGGAAGAGCTTGCTGATTTTCCTATGGGAAAGATAGACCGGATGATCAGCCAAACGCTGCTTGAAGGTACTGGAATTTCAAACAGAACGTCGTAAAATAAAATCATGGACGAACTTCAGCGCGAGCTGAAAGAAATGGTAGCCCAGCAAATCGAAGCCCGCGGTGTGCGCGATGCGCGCGTCCTGGAAGCCATGCGCCGGGTGCCGCGCCGGGAATTCGTGCCGGAGACCATTCGTGAAAACGCTACCGAAGACCACCCGCTGCCGATCGGGTTCGGGCAGACCATCTCCCAACCCTATATTGTGGGTTTGATGACTGAACTTCTGGTGTTGAAAGGGGATGAGAATGTGCTGGAAATCGGCAGCGGCTCCGGGTACCAGGCGGCAGTGTTATCACTCCTGGCCAAATCGGTGCATACATTGGAATTCGTCCCTGAGCTTGCCTTGACGGCCCAAAAAACGCTTGAAAACCTGGGGTATCTGAATGTAAAAGTCCACACCGGCGATGGGAGCTTGGGGTTAAGCGCGCATGCTCCTTACAACGGCATCCTGGTAACAGCAGCCTGCCCTGCACCCCCACCGCCCCTTTTGGAGCAGCTTGCAGAAGGTGGTAAGTTGGTTATCCCTGCAGGCGACCGGTGGGGGCAAATGCTACAATGCTGGGAGAGGAACGGTAAACACCTCAGCCATGAAGATATCCTGCCAGTCGCATTTGTTCCACTTCGCGGAAAATTTGGGTGGAAGGTAGCTCAATGGTAAAAATATTCCAACTTATCATGCTGGCAGCCCTGCTTTCAGCCTGCACGGCTTCACAACCATCTTTGGCAACAATCACTCCTACTGAGATGAAAAGCACAGAGGTAATGGATCTCTCGTCTGAAGAATTCACGACTACACCCGCGCCTTCGCCTACTGTAAAACCCCCGGTTCCCCATTTCTCCCACGTTGCAGTGATCGTCTTTGAGAATAAGGAGTTCAGCACGGTGATCGGAAGCCGCAAAATGCCAAATTTCAACCGATTGGCGGAGAAGTATTCCCTGCTCACCCAGCACTATGCCATCCGCCATCCAAGCCTGCCAAACTACATTGCTATGATCGGCGGGGATACCTTTGGGATCGACCATACCTGTGTAGATTGTTTTATTGATGCACCCAGCCTGCCAGATCTGATAGAATTCGCCGGGCTAACCTGGAAGACCTACCAGGAACACATGCCCGCACCCTGCCACAAGCAGGATACCTTGCGTTATTTCCAGAAGCATAATCCCTTCATTTATTTTGATAATATCCGCCTAGACCAGGAACGCTGTGACCGTTCGGTAGTGCCTCTTGAAGAGCTGGATGCAGATTTGGCAAACAATGCCCTTCCAAATTTCATCTTTATCACCCCGGATATATGCAACGATGCGCATGACTGCGGGCTGGAGGTTGCGGATGCCTGGCTTCACGATTGGGTGAATAAATTACAGGCGAATCCAGAATTCGCCGAGGACGGGCTGATCATCCTCACCTGGGATGAAGGCCAGGGGGATCATACCTGCTGCGAGCTGACGACCGGAGGCGGCCGGATCGCCACCATATTAATCTCCCCGCTGGCAAAAAACGGATTTAAGGATGATACCCCTTACACCCATTATTCGTTATTGAGAACGATTTCGGAAGCCTGGGGACTGCCTCTATTAGCACATGCCGGGGATGAGGAAACAAACCTGATCACCGCCCCCTGGAAATAAAAATAAAATAATCGCCTGGAATTCCAGGCGATTGCTTAATCAAATAGGATGCTGATTAACCTTTTAGTGAACCGGCTAGCAGTCCACGCATAAAGTATCTGCCCAAAACAATGAATATTAAAAGCGTCGGCAAGGCTGCCAGTAGCGCGCCCGCCATCTGCACATTCCACTCTACAATATAACTTCCGGCAAGGTTATTCAGCGCAACCGTGATAGGCTGCGAGGCAGCGTTGTTAGTTAAAACCACCGCAAAGAGGAACTCATTCCAGATGGACTGAAACTCCCAGATGATCACAACCACAAAACCGGGAACAGAAAGCGGGAATAGGACATAGCGGTACAAACCCCAGAACCCTGCCCCGTCGATCTTCCCGGCTTCGAGCAGCTCGTCGGGGATCTCGGCGTAATAATTGCGAAAGATTAGGGTGGTGATGGGAATGCCATAGATTACATGCACTATCATCAGGCCGCCGATCGTGCCGTAAGCGGGGACATAAGTCTGGACCAGGTTTTTTATCCATTCCAGGTAAATAGGGACTTGCCAGGCTTGAACGTTTTCCAAAAGCGGGCGGAGGGCTTTACCCCAGGCTTGCAGGGTTAGCATGAGCGGGATCAGGATGCTCTGATAAGGGATGAACATCCCAAAGAGTATGAGTGCGAAAATAAAATTCGCGCCGGGGAATTTCCATTTCGCCAGAACATAACCGTTGAGGGAGCCGACGATGGCCGAGAGGATGGTGGCTGGGATAGCCAACTTCATGCTGTTCATGAAGTTGTTGGAAAGCCCGATCGTACCCTTGGATGGATCACCATTCCAGGCGCTTAAAAAGCTATCCAGGGAGATCTGCTTTGGTAACGCCCACATCGTGGCAAGGTTCACGTCTGCATAGCTCTTCAGGCTGGTCACGACGAGGATATAGACTGGCATAAGGAAAAACCCGGCTGCCAAAATTAGAACGAAATATAAAAGGATCCGGGAAGGCCGAACAGCGCGGTGGTTGCCAGCACTCATCGGTGCACCTCCGTCCGGATGGCGTTGACCAGGTAGGGCACCACCAGCACCGCCACGCTTACAAGGAGAATAATGGCGATGGCTGCCCCGCGGGCGAAATGATTACCCCGGAAGACCGTATCGAACATGTAATACGCAGGAACATCGGTTGCGAAGGCAGGTCCGGGTCCGGTCATCGCCGAGATGAGATCAAATATTTTTAATGAAATATGCCCGAGGATGATGACTGCGCTGAGGGTGATCGGCCGCAGCAGAGGCATGATCACCTGCTGGTAGATCTGAACCTCGTTGGCGCCATCAACCCGGGCTGCCTCACGAAGTTCATCGGGAACCCCGCGCAGCCCAGCCAGATAGAGCGCCATCGTGTACCCGGACATCTGCCAAACAGCCGCCAGGACGACGGAAAGCATGGCAACGGAGATCCCGAAATTTGGGGTGGTGACCGCGCTTAAACCAACCTGGTGGAGGAATTGGCCGACAGGGGAATCGGGCAAGATAAAAAGCGCTTGCGGATTCGTATACCACTTAGACTGCAGGAAAGGCAGCCCCAGATTGACCAGCAGCTGATTGACCCCCACCGGCGAATCTGCACTTCCCGGGTTTAGCAGCCAGCGCCATACAACACCAGTAACGATGAAGGAAACCGCCATTGGGAAGAGATAGATGGATCGGAAGAAACCCTCATTGCGGATCTTCTGGTCGAGAAGGACAGCCAACCCCAACCCCAGGAAAAGACAGGAGCCGATGAAAAACACTGTGAAAACGATGGTATTGCGAAGATCGATCTGGAAACGTTGATCAACGGTGAACAGGCGGATATAGTTATCAAGCTGGATAAAATCCGCTTTCGGGAGAATTGCTCCCTTGGGGATGGGCATCATATCATTCCAATTTAAGGTGGATGCCCAACCCGTCCAGCCGATGAAACCATAAACAAAAACTAAAATGGCAATTACGGAAGGAAGTATGACCAGAATTGCAGTCAGACGGTCGCGATTTAAACGCCAGTGCATATATGGTCTCCCGGAGATAATATAACGTGGGGGCGGTCTTGCGGCCGACCCCACGTTTATTATAGTATCAGAATCCTGGTAATGTTTTGATGGTTATTTGCATGCGCCTGAATCCGCGGCAGCCTGGACAAGCGCTGCCTGAGCGGCTGCCACATCCCCACCGGTAACAAAGGTGGGCATCAGGTCATTAATGGAGGTCAGCCAGCCTTCAGAAGCAGCTGCGCCGTGGGCAAGGGACGGGACAATCGTGTCAGTCTTCCATGCTTCAGCTGAACCCTGCAGGTAGGCGTTAAATTTGCTGTAATCGCAATCCGTGCGGGCGCAGATGGAGCCTTTGAGGATGTTGAAATCTTCCTGACCCTGCTTGGAACCGAGAACACCAAGGAATTCTTTCATCAATGCCGGATTCTTGGAATTCTTGGGAAGCCCGAAGGAATCGGAGAGGGCATCAAATATCCCCGTATTTCCAGGGGGGCTCGCCCAACCATAGCCTTCAAAATTCTTGGCAATGTAATCACCGTTGGCCCAGTCACCCATGATGGTCATGGCAGCTTTGCCGTCGATAACCTGCTGATTGGCCTGGTCCCAGGAAAGAGCGGTGTGATCTTCATTGATATAACCAAGCATCATTTTGAAATTCTCAAGTGCTTGTTTCACTTCCGGTCCATTCCAATCGGTGGTGCAGTCCCAGAGGCCGATGTATTTCTCGGCGCCAAGGGTTCCGGCCAGGACAGTCTCGAAGAGGTGGGTTGCAGCCCACGGGCCGTTATCACCAAGAGCAAGCGGGGTGATCCCGGCAGCATTTAGTTTCTCGGCAGCAGCTTTGAAGCCTTCAAATGTGGAGACGTCTTCTGCGGTGAGACCATTGGCTTCGAATACTGCTTTATTGAACCAGAGCACATTCGCCCGGTGAATATTCACGGGAACGGAATAGGGTTTGCCTTCGTAGGACACAATGGCTAAAACACCCGGGGCAAAGGCATCATTGAAACCATAGGTCGAATAAACATCATCCAGGGGTTCCATGTAATCTGTTTTTACCCAGGTATCAACAAGCTCGTGACCCATATGGACCTGGAAGCTATCGGGGGGATCGCCACCGAGCATGCGGGTCTTGAGGACGGCCTTAGCGTTCGAACCAGCGCCGCCAGCCACAGCCGCATTGATCACTTCGGCATCCGGGTGAGCGGCATTGAACTGGTCGATCAGCTTCTGCAGGCCATTGGCTTCACCACCGGTGGTCCACCATGAGAAGACCTCAACCGGAGTTTTCATCGCTGGCGCAGCCGGTTCTTCCGGTGCGGGTGCAGCCGGTTCTTCAGGGGCTGCAGGAGCAGCGCAGGCTGAAAGGATCATCGTCAATACGATGAGCAGCCCAGTTAATACAAGCAAATTCTTTTTCATTACGTTTTCTCCTCCAAAATTGATTAACTTTCTATTACACAAACAACGAACCTTTTATTACCAGAATTTGTTCTCGCTATCACCTCCTATCCATCAATGGATACGATAAAAAAACCACAGGTATACCTGTGGTCAAGCGGAACAACCGCATTATATAAAATTATCCTGGCTAGTCTTCAGGTGCTTACTCATATGTATCTGGAAGAATTGTCAATCCTACCTCAAATTATTATAGTACCTTATTCACAATAATTCAATGAAAATTTTTTATTTGAAAATTTTTATTGACAATTAGCTGATTCTATCTTAAACCCAGAGGTTATAATTTCGTGAGATTGAAATCCACCCCTGGAGAAATATCGTGAAGCAAAAACGTCTTTTTCTTATCATATTATTCATTACCATTATGTTGCAGGCTTGTTCGCAAATTTCTGAGCCTGTAAATACTCCGACCGCGACCGTCGCAGTCGTCAATCCCGTGGCAACTTCAGATCCTTCTGTTTTTGAGCCATTAAACGCCTGCAATAATTTTTTCCTCCCGATGGAAACCGGAACCATCAGGTCTTACTCGGATGGGACAATATTTAGTGTGGGTGGTTTTGAAGGAGACGATGCGACCGGTTCGATTGTGGTTCTCAGGTTGAATCCTGAGGGATCTCTCGAAAAACAGTACATCAATTGTTCCAACGGAAAAACAGAAATCGTTAAGGTCGGTGCCCTCGATAAAGATCTAAATGAAACCGGATCCCAAACCATGAGCGAGATCTCGAACGGCGCCTGTGAAACCCAGGTGATTCTGCCTGAAGCAGAAAACATGATCCCGGGTAAGGTATGGCAGCAGTGCACCACTTCATGCCATGTTGTGAACGATCAAACGATCAACATACAGTTGGGCAGTTTCAAAACCAGGCGGGTGGAATGCGAGGATGGGACAATTCGCTGGTTTGCCCCGCTATTTGGACTATTAAAAACATGTACAGGCAACGCATGCTCGGAACTCATTGAATTTATTGCGCCCAGCTAGCCTTTGCGGGTATCCAAATTACTACAAAAAACCGTCCTTTAATCGGATTTTGATTAATCCTATTTATTGATATTGATGAAGACCATTGGCCTGCGCCGAGTTTCGCTATAGAGGAAGTTGCTTACCACCTCGCGTAATTCGTGATCCAGGTTTCCCGTGGATTTGGTCACCGCAGCGGCGATCAACCGGCGGGCTTCAGTGAGCAGGAGCTCTGCATCCCGCACAAGGACGAAACCTTTGGTAATGATCTGTGGGTCTTCCTGCAGGCGGCCATTCAATCGATTTAACCGGACATTGACGATCACGATCCCATCCTGGGCAAGCAATTCGCGCTCTCGCATCACTTCCGGATCCACATCCCCCACCCCGGAGCCATCCACAAAGACATAAGACGTCGTAACCTGCTCTCCTTTATGCATTCTCCCTTCGTCAAAGACGATCGATTGACCGTTTTCGAGCACGGCAATATTCTCCTTCGGAACCCCGACCATTTCTCCCAGCAGAGCATGCTGTTTGAGATGGCGCAGCTCGCCATGGATGGGAATGAAATACTTAGGCCGGGTGAGATGCAGCAGCAGCTTCATCTCCTCCTGGCTGGCGTGCCCGGAAACATGCACAGGGGCAATGGCTTCATAAATAACATTGGCGCCGCGCTCCAGGAGGCGATTGACCGTGCGGTACACATTCTCCTCGTTGCCAGGGATCGCGTGCGAGGAAAGCACGATCGTATCCCCCTCGCGTACATCCAACCCGCGGGCGGACCCAACAGATAATTTGCCGAGGATGGAGGTAGGTTCACCTTGCGAACCGGTGCACATGATCGTGACTTCGTTGGCTTTCATTCCCAGGGCTTCCTCAACGCCAACAAAGAGATCGTCAGGGATCTCCATGTAACCGAGTTTGCGGGCGATCTTTACATTATCGACCATGCTGGGACCCATGAGCGCCAGCTTGCGATTATGTCGTAATGCAGCATTAGCAACCTGCTGGATTCGGCTGATGAGCGAAGCAAAACTGGCAACAATGATCCTGCCCGATGCCTCGCGGAAGACTTTATCTAGGGCGGCATCTACCACCCGTTCTGAAGGAGTCCAACCCGGGCGCTCGGCATTGGTGGAATCCGCCAGGAGCGCTAAAACACCGCGCTGTGCAAACTCGGCAAGCTTTGCGTAATCGCTTGGCCAGTTATCCACCGGGGTATGGTCAAATTTATAATCCCCTGAATGGACGATCAGCCCGGCGGGGGTTTCGATCCCCAGGCCAACACCATCGGGGATGGAATGGCACACATGGAAGAAATCCACCTTGAATACACCAATCTGAACGGATTCCCCTGCTTTCACCGTGTTGAGGTTGACCTTGGAGCTCATCCCGTTACGGGCAAGCTTGGCTTCAATCAGGCCCCGGGTAAGTGGCGTGGCATAAATAGGTGAGGATATCTCCTCCATAAGATGGCGGATCGCGCCGGTATGGTCCTCGTGCCCGTGGGTGATGACGATCCCTTTGATCTTTTCTCGGTTCTGGACGAGATAGGTAATATCCGGGATGATATAGTCGATGCCAAGCATGTCATTTTCAGGGAACATCAACCCCGCATCCACCACCAGTATCTGGCGATCGTACTCATAAACCATCATGTTCCGCCCGACTTCCCCCAACCCGCCAAGCGGAATGATCTTTAATTCTTTTTTACTCATTTTTCCTCTTCCTTAACAAAAACCCCGGCGGGGATACCCGGCCGAGGTGAAATTCAATTCAACTTACGCACGTGCAACCTGCCAAAAACATTAAAGGGATTATACCATGAACGCGACGATATTAATATGACGGGCGGTCATTTTTGCAAGCTTTACTGAATGAAGAAACTATTAGATGAAAAACACCAGACGCCTGATAACCCCGTCGCGGTCTGATCCTAGTCAGGTCTCTTCGCCTAGTTTTCAAATTAGGCGACCCATTCTAAAGAGATAATCATCTCCCGTAGAGTTTTTCGCGAATTTGAACAACCTGCCGGCGAAGGGCGCTGTTTGTCTCGATCTGTTCGTTCATCTTTTCGCAGGCATACATGACGGTGGTGTGATCCCTCCCGCCGAGCTCGT
>Ga0209254_10002924_pt1 | contig 15585 bp, 18 predicted proteins | sample FrelakmetDIP11DI_FD_187148 | JGI IMG/M metagenome (GOLD analysis project Ga0209254, IMG submission 187148) | Freshwater lake sediment microbial communities from the University of Notre Dame, USA, for methane emissions studies - DIP11 DI (SPAdes)... | ecosystem: Environmental > Aquatic >...
CTTTGGGTGCAACAAGGAAACCCAGGCCACTGGCGGCCATTAAACCGAGAAATTTACGACGATCCATTTTCGTTACTCCACTTATTGATTGGCCAGGTAGTCGGCGATAGCTTGCAACTGGGCATCGGTATAGCCCATGGCATGGGCGGCCATGATGCCACCGGCATCCTCCTGCCCACTGGAGAACTCACGCAGTTCCTGGAGCAGTTCACTACTGCCAGCCAAGCGGTCGAAACCACCGCTGCCGTTGGTGCCATGGCACTGGAAACAGTTGCTGGCCAACAGGCGCCCGGAGGTACTCCCGCTCGTGGAAGGCGGCGGCGTGGTTTTTGTGACATTGACCTGCACTACGACATGCGATTTGTTATCGCTCACCGTGACATAGGCTGTTCCTTGCTGCTTGCCAGTGACTGTAATGATGTTTTTGGAGAGGCTGGTTTTAATGACGTCGGTATCAGAGTTTTGCATTCTGATGCTGCCGTAAGCATTGCTGACGGTGAACTGGACTGATTTTCCGACAAGCAGCGAAGCACTGCCGGGGGAGACGCTCATGGGCGGGATCACCGTAACCTTGGCGGTCTTGGTGCCGCTGGCATCCCGGACGGACACGGTGGTACTTCCGGTCGCCAGCGCCGTCACGATGATATTGCTGCCCACAAACTTCGCCGAGGCTACGCCGGGGTTCGAGTTGCTCAAGCTCGGCGTGCCCTTGATTCGGGTGACGCTTATGGCACTGCTTCCTCCGGTTAATAGCGTGATTGATGTGGGCGACAATGTTGCTGCGTGGGCAGCAATTGCCAGGAATGGCACGATCAGGATCGTGAGCCAACTCAAGCTTCTGGATGGATTCATTTTCTTCCTTGCTAAAAGTGAACGGTTTATCTCAACAACGGGACTTGGGTGTTTCCCTGTGACACCCTTTTTTGCAGGAAGACGCAGATTACTTTGCCATGCTTAAGCGACCCTTATGCGAAGCTTAAGGAAACCTTAAATTGCGGCTATTCGCTTTGTACGCTGCAGGACACACGCCAAGCAGTGCATTTATAATGGGAGGGCATCAAGCATTCGAAGTGATCGTGTCAGCCAGATTTTTTAAATGCGCCGGACAAACAGGAGATCGCTCATGCCCAGCCCCCATGACCCCCGCCAGAATCACCTGCTCGCCGCCCTTCCGGCGGATGAATATGCGCGCCTACTCCCTGATCTGGAATGGGTCGCGACACCACTCGGTCACGTGCTCTATGAGCCCGGCGTCAAGATGCGTCATGTCTATTTCCCCACCACCTCGATCGTTTCACTGCTCTACGTCATGGAAGATGGCGCATCGGCTGAAATCGCCGTGGTCGGCAACGAGGGCGTCGTCGGTGTCTCGCTCTTCATGGGCGGCGAGTCCACCACCAGCCGGGCCGTCGTGCAAAGCGACGGCCACGCCTACCGGCTGAAGGCGCAGTTGCTGAAGGACGAGTTCTTTCGTGCCGGTCCGATGCAGCGGCTATTGCTGCGCTACACCCAGGCGCTGCTGACGCAGATGGCACAGACGGCGGTATGCAACCGCCATCATTCGCTCGACCAGCAATTCTGCCGCTGGCTGCTGCTGAGCCTCGACCGCCTGTCGTCCAACGAGTTGATCATGACCCAGGAACTGATCGCCAACATGCTCGGGGTGCGCCGCGAGGGCGTGACGGAAGCCGCCGGCAACGTGCAGCGGGCGGGCTTGATTACCTACAACCGTGGCCGCATCACGGTGCTCGACCGGCCGGGCCTGGAGGCACGGGCCTGCGAGTGCTACGCGGTGGTCAAGAAGGAATTCGATCGCCTGCTGCCGTATGAAATCGCGCCGTAATCCGCTTGTCCGGATGCGTGCATCGAACTTGCCCGGGCGTTCCGGCGGCACCTTATGTGCGCTAGCGCCCAGACAGTCGTCGAGATTAAGCTGATACTGTGAAATGCCCATCCATGGGAATCTTTTCCTTGGAGCCGTATCCGACATCGGGGTGTCTTTGCCAGCCCTCCTTGTGCCGCTTGCCGGGTTTTCCCCCATGCCAGGAGAGTCCACGTGCCGAAGCCCCCGCCCGCCCCCGCCACCAATCGCCTGATCACGGCCCTGCCGCGCAGGGATCGCCAGCGTTTTCTGGCGGGTTGCGAGCCGGTTGATCTGGTGTTCGCCGAGGTACTGGCCGAGCCTGGCGAGCGTATCCGCCATGTGTATTTTCCCACCGAAAGCTTCGTTTCCCTGACCACGCCGGTCGGTAGCTGCGCCAGCCTGGGGGTGGGGCTGGTCGGTGACGAAGGCATGCTCGGGATTTCCCTCATCCTCGGGGTGGATGTGTCACCGCTCCACGCGGTGGTGCAGGGCGCGGGTCCGGCGCTGCGGATGAACACCGCGCCGTTTCGCCGCGAACTCGGATTGAGCCCCGCGCTGCAACGGGGGCTGAAGCGCTACCTCTATGTGGTGATGGGCCAGCTTGCGCAAAACGCGGCCTGCACCCGCTTTCACGTAGTGGAGGCACGCCTCGCCCGCTGGCTGCTGATGACGCAGGACCGGGCGCACGCGGACGGGTTTCATGTCACGCACGAGTTCCTCGCCTTCATGCTGGGCGTGCGTCGCGTCGGCGTCACCAGGGCCGCGACGTCGCTGCAAAACCGAAAACTGATCAGCTATCGCCGTGGAGATATCACGGTTCTCGACCGTCGCGGCCTGGAAGCCGCTTCCTGCGGGTGCTACGAAGCCGACAAGGCGACCTACGACCGGATGATGGGCTAGCCCCGGTCTACCCCGTTGCCGCAAATCGCGTCGATAAACGGGGCCTGCATGAGGTGGCGCAAGGCGAACACGGCGCCGCGAAAGACCGAAGATCATTGAAGAGGAATGGAGTGTTCAATCAAGATTTGCGTGTCCTGTTACATTAATGTACTAGACTTATCGATGTGCGGTAGTGCACATACTTCGCTTCATATGGGGAGTAAGTTTTTCTTTAATGAAGAAGCGTTTTTAACCAAACTTTGGGAGTATCACCATGAAACAACTCAACAGTATTCTGACCGCAGTTTTCCTGGCTGTTTCGGCGGGGTCCTTTGTCGGTTGCGCATCGACAGCCACACAAGAAGGAACCGGCGAGTACTTCGATGACGCCTGGATCACCACCAAGGTGAAGGCTGCCTTGGTCGACGACCCACTGACCAAGTCTTATCAGATCAGCGTCGAGACCTTCAAGGGCGTGGTTCAACTGAGTGGCTTCGTGGCTACGCAAGCTGAGGCGGCCAAGGCGGCCGAGTTGGCACGCGGCATTAAAGGCGTGACCTCGGTCAAGAACGATTTACGGCTCAAGTGACGTTGCACTGATCGCCGTCAGCTGGTTCCCGGCATCCCGATCCGGGATGCCGGGAACCAGTCAATACAAGCTAACCGCGTCTCGGTAGATTGCTCCCGAATTCCGGCGAGTTGATGAGGGCGGTGAAGCAGTCGGATAACAATTCCATGGAGGAGTGGTAAACATGCTTGAGACAATTGCGGTCATCCTGATCATCCTGTGGTTGCTGGGTTTGGTAACCTCGTACACCATGGGTGGATTCATTCATATACTTCTGGTCATCGCGGTCGTGGTGATCCTGCTTCGCATCATTCGCCGTTAAGCAGCGGCGCCCGCTTTCGGCCGCCGTCTGACAGGCGGCCGATAAGTTTCCTGACCTTGAAAAGTGGTCAAGTTCGACCGCGACTTTGGTTATCGACCTAGGACCCTGTCGGTCTTGAAGGAAATCGGCTGCAAATCCGCCTGGCCGGTCCATAATTTAATTCACCGCTTTTTTGGACAATAAACTATTGCCCTGCAAAATCGTCAAAATCTGTCCTCGAGCAGCCGAATTTTGCGAGCAGCCGCAATGCGGCTTGCCTGCTAACCCCACTACGCTTCGATTCTTCAGGTCCGACAGACTCTTAGAGGTCACACCATGCTGAAAATTCGCACCATAGCCCTTGTTCTGGGGATGCTGATATCTCCGCTGGCTGCAGCCGATGCACACGTGAGCATCGGTTTCGCGGTGCCCGGGCTGAGTATCGGGATCAACCTGCCGGCCTACCCGCGACTCGTCCGCGTACCAAATTACCCGGTCTACTACGCGCCTGAACTGCAAGCGAACTTCTTCTTTTACGACGGGATGTACTGGGTTTACCAGAATGATGACTGGTACGCGAGTACCTGGTACAACGGACCCTGGGGGCGTGTGGACCGAATGGATGTGCCGGTGTACATCCTGCGGGTTCCCGTTCGCTACTACCGCCGACCTCCTGCGTATTTCCACGGATGGCGGCCGGATGCACCGCCACACTGGGATGATCACTGGGGCCGCGAGTGGGAACAGCATAGAAGCAATTGGGACAGACAGGACCATCGCGCTGCCCCGGCACCTGCCCCGTTGCCATCCTACCAGCGGCAGTATTCAGGGAATCGGTACCCCCAACAGGTGGATCGGCAGTATCAGCTCGAACAGCAGAAATACCGCTACCAGCCGCGCGACCCTGTAGTGCAGCAGCACTATCAGCAGCGGAGCAAAGGCCAAAATCAGGGTAAGGGTCAGGGCCAGGATCATCCGGGTAAGGGTCACAATAAGTAATACAGACTGGTCCGATCTCAGTCTTCAGTTGGGCGCAGATCGTGCGCTTCGTCCTGTCAGCCGTCGCTGCCGGGCGATGCCTTCAGCAGCATTTCTTACAACCATATCCGGCAGTCGCTATGACTGCCGGGGTCTGCTACCGGTTTTGCCTGATCACTCAATGTCGCGCACGCCTGTTAAAACGCGCCTGCAAAAACTTTTTCCAGGGGTGCAGGATCAGCACGCACAGCCGCAGGGTAGACAGGGATCCATGCACTGCGCCCCGCCTGATGAGCCCTATGGAAGGGGTTTGCTACCGCGTTATGTGCGCCAGCGTACATACCACACTTTCTTTTGTGACTAAGCTGTTCTCAAGTTTCGACGCGCCGTTTTGGCCACAAGTTGGAATCCGCTGCGTTGTAGTTGTAGTGGAAACATCAAAGCCCGAAAGGGGATCGTAAGCGGGTCGGTCCAAGGTGCCGTAGTGGACATCGATCCTGGCGTCGTCGGCGCGGTCATCGGCGTCTGGCTTTTCAACACCTTCGGAATGACAGGTGTCAGCGGATTCAACCTCTACAGCCTGTTGGTTGCAGAATCCGGGGTTGCCCTGCGACTCATGTTGTACCCCCGCAGTTTCCCGCCGAACTTGATGGGTCGGTGAAATCAAGCAGCATTGTTTTACTCACATCTGGAGAATCAACCATGAACCAATTTAGCAAATTTCTTTCCGCAGCTTTCCTGGCCGTTACGCTGGTGTCCGTCGTGGGCTGTGCTTCTACTAAGAGCACGGAGGGGACCGGCGAGTACATCGACGACAGTGTCATCACTACCAAGGTGAAGGCAGCGATTTTCAACGAACCCACCCTGAAATCGGCTGAAATTAATGTCGAGACCTACAAAGGCGTGGTTCAGCTGGGTGGTTTCGTCAACTCCCAGGCCGACATCAACAAGGCGGTTGAAATTGCGCGCAGCGTCAAGGGCGTGACATCCGTCAAGAACGATATGCGACTCAAGTGAACGATGGCTGAAGTGAGCCAGTGCCAGGCCTTGGTCTGGCACCGGCCACATGTACCCGGGCTCACATGCCCGGGTGCGAAACCTGAATTCAAGTGAGCGGCAAGCGAAGGGTAGTGTGTAATACCCTAAATCTGCGCCCAGACATGCGGTTGAAAATCTGGGTATTTGCATCATGTAACGAGAGGGAATATATCCATGAACGCTAACAGTTTGTCCGTCGAATCAGAACCGGCTGACGTCACGAAAGAGCAGTTGATCCACGATTTCAAGGTTGTGATTGCCGACGCGGAAGCACTGATCAAGGCTACAGCCGGCCAGGGGGGAGAGGCGGTGGCAGCAATGCGCGCCAAAGCGGAAGCGTCGCTTGCCATTGCAAAAGCAAAAATGAGCGAAACCCAGGCAGCGCTTCTGGTCAGAACCCGCGCCGCCGCCAGGGCGACGGATGAATATGTCCATGTGCACCCGTGGCAGGCCATTGGCGCCGGTACAGCGGTTGGCCTGCTGGTCGGTCTGCTGATCGGACGACGCTAAGCCAAGCCACGCAATGACTGAAGAATCGCATGCTGCGTCAGGGGGATTGTTTGAATCCCTGAAAACGCTGTCAGTGAGTCTGATCGGCATACTTCAAACCCGCCTCGAGATTTTGTCCACGGACGTTGCCGAAGAGCGAGAGCAGCTGACCACACACCTCATGTTGATACTGGTTGCCTTGTTTAGCATTGGCGTCGGTGTGGTGTTGCTGACAATTCTGCTTGCGGTCGTCTTCTGGGAGACGCACCGGATTACGGCGCTGGGTGGGTTGTCTGGGGTTTTTCTGACAGCCGGCGCGGGGCTGGGGTGGTTCGCCATGCACCGGGTCCGTACTCGGCCACGGCTGTTCGAAGCGAGCCTGGCGGAGCTATCCAGGGACAGGCAACAACTCGCCTCTGGGTCATGAACAACAAACTGGCCCAGTTGGCTGGGCGGCGTAACCAGTTGGTGACGCAAGCTGCCGCCCAACAAACCGCACTCGGGCAGAACCTGGAGCCGTGGCGTGCACGTCTGGCCTTGGTCGACCATGGCGTGGCAGTATTTCGTTATGGCAGGCGTCACCCTGCTTCGATGATGAGTGCCGCGCTCTTGCTTGCAGCATTGCGCCCAAGACGCGTCGGCAAATGGTTGCAACTCGGCTGGGTGGTGTGGCAACTTGGACGCGGGTTGCGTAGAGGCTGAGCACGGCCTCGCCAGGAGGATCTGTCAGGCCGCATACCACAGCACGGCGAAATAATGGCAGGCGGTTCCCGTCATGACGAACAGATGCCAGATGAAATGGCCGTAGCGCAGGCGTGAATCGAACGCGAAGAAAACCACCCCAGCCGTGTAAGCCAGGCCGCCGGCGACCAGCCATAGCAGGCCGGATGTCGGCACGCGTTCAGACAGGGGATGGGCTGCGATCACGATGAGCCAGCCCATGAGCAGATACAGGCCGGTGGAGAGAATGGGATGGGACATCCGGTTCAAGGCCTTCAACGTCACGCCGGCCAAAGCAATGCTCCAGACGAGCCCGAACAGCGTCCAGCCCCAGGCACCACGCAGCACCCCCAGGGTGAATGGCGTGTACGTCCCGGCGATGAGCAAAAAGATTGCCGAGTGTTCGATGACCCGGAACACGCGCTTGGCGCGTCCGATCGGCAGCGCGTGATACAGGGTGGAGGCGAGGTAAAGCAGCACCATGGTCGCGGCGAAAATGCTCGCGCCGACAACAAACCACGCATCGCCAAGCCGCACCGCATGCCGGATCAGGAACGGCGTTGCCACGACTGCTACGACCAGCCCGAGTCCATGACTGAGGCTGTTCGAGAATTCTTCCTCACGCGACTGCACACGTTTACTTTCTGCAAGCGACCGATTCACAACATGCGCTCCAAATGTCCAACGCTCAAACCCTGCAGGCCCCCAATTCTCCCCGAACGGCGGACGCTTGGAAATGAACGGTTTCGTCCCGGGAAATTTTCCTGCGTCACCGCACCGGCTTGTGGCGGATTCAGGTGCAGGCTTGTCGGTTTCCGCTATAAACTGAACAACTTACGCAAGGAGTGGACTTGGACCTCTATACCAAGGGTTTCGTGATCGTCGTCGCGGCCCTCTTCGCTCTCGCCCTGTACTGGATGCTTGCGCCCTTATGGGGCGCGCTTGCGTGGGGCATCTGCCTTGCTTTCCTGCTGGCACCGGTACATCGCTGGCTGATGCGCAAACTGAAAGGCCGCGCCGGCCTCTCGGCGGGAATCATCACGGTTCTGGTCCCTGTCTTGCTCGCGGGTCCGGTGGCCAGCCTTGGCGTGGTCTTCACCAATCAGGTCGCGGATCTGGCTACACGTCTGCAAGAGCAGCCGCTGCGCTTCGACGCAGGTCTGCTCGCGCAACTGGAGCATTACCCGTTCATCGGCAACGCTGCCGAGTGGCTGCGCCAGAACCTCACCGCCACGACCGAACAGCTTGATGGCTGGCTGGTCAGCGGGGCGCAAATGCTGCTGCAATCGCTGGCCGCCACCGGCGGCAACATCGTGCTCAGCGCCCTGGGCTCCTTCATCCACTTCTTCATGATGTTGTTCCTGTTGTTCTTTATGCTGCGCGACGGCCACCAAATGCTCGGCCGCTTGGTGCACCTGGTGCCGATGGCGCCACAACGCAGGGGGGAGTTGCTCTTGCTGGTCAGCAACACGACGCGCGCCGTAGTCTACGGGGAAGTCTTGACCGCCCTCGCACAGGGCGTACTGGTGGGTATTGGCTTCGCCATCGCGGGCCTACCCTCTGCCCTTGTATTCGGCGTGCTGGCGGCGGCTCTGGCGCTGCTGCCGGTGGGCGGCTCGGCCATCGTATGGATGCCGGCGGTCGTTTTCCTGCTTGCCACTTCGCAGTGGGGCTTGGCACTCTTCATGTTGATCTGGGGAACGGGGGTGTCGGTCTCCGACAACCTGATGCGGCCGTTGCTGATTTCGAGCCAGGCGCCAGTGTCGACACTCGCCGTATTCGTCGGCGTGATCGGCGGCATCTCGGCCTTTGGCATGATCGGCGTGATCATCGGCCCGGTGCTGCTGACTGTCCTCGCTGCACTGCTGCGTTTCCTCGACGAGACGTTGTCGCAACAGTCCTGATCGGAAGGATATTGATCATGTTCTACCAGGATTTAGCACAAGCTCCGCAATCGCGCTCACTTCCCTGGCTCCGCTTGAACGCCGTAGCCAGACGCATGGCGCTGGCCGCATGCTGTCTGCTCGCCATCGCCGGATGCGCAAGCCTTCCAGACGCCGCGCGTGAGAGTGAAATCCCGCACACCCAGGCGGTGGAATTCGAGGGCGCGCGCGGCCCTGTCTCCGCAACGAGGAGCGCTGCCATCATCGACAAGCTCGAGGGCAGCTCCGGCGACAGCGACATCCTGCAAAAGCACCTGGCCATGGAGCAGGCGATCAATATCGACAGTCCGCTGGTGCTGGGCAACAATCTGACCCTGCTGCAGGACGGCCCGGCGACCTACCAGGCCATGTTCGCGGCCATACGCGCGGCCAAGGACAACATCAATCTGGAAACCTACATCTTTGAAGACGACGATATCGGCCAACAGTTCGCCGATCTACTGCTGGCAAGACAAGCGGCTGGGGTCCAGGTCAATCTGATCTACGACAGCGTCGGCTGCCTGAATACGCCCAAGGAATTTTTCGAGCGCCTGAGCGCAGGCGGCATCCAGGTGCTCGAGTTTAATCCGGTCAACCCGCTGGCCGGGAACAAAAAGGAATGGCTGCTCAACAATCGCGATCACCGCAAGCTGCTGGTGGTCGACGGCCGCATCGCTTTCATCGGCGGCATCAATATCAGCGAATCCTATTCCAGCGGCTCATCCAGACGTGCAGCAAGCAAAAAGGATGCGAAACCCGTGGGGTGGCGGGACACCCATCTGCAGATCGAAGGGCCGGTGGTGGCGGAGTTCCAGAAACTGTTCCTCGACACCTGGAGCAAGCAAAAGGGGCCGCTGCTAATCGAGAAGAACTACTTCCCCACACTCGACAGGCAGGGTCACGACATTGTGCGTGCCATCGGCAGTGCCTCCGCCGATCCCCACAGTCTGATCTATCTGACCTTGCTGTCCGCAATCGACAGTTCGGAACAGCGTGTCTATCTCACCAACGCTTATTTCGTTCCCGATCCGCAATTGCTCAAATCCATGACCGACGCGGCTCAGCGCGGCGTCGACGTGAAGCTGATTTTGCCGAGCCATACCGATTCCTGGGCGGTATTCCACGCCGGGCGCTCGCACTATTCCGATCTGTTGCGTGCCAACGTCAAGATCTACGAGCGACGCGGCGCGGTGATGCATTCCAAGACCGCCAGCATCGACGATGTCTGGTCGACCATCGGCTCAACCAATCTGGATTGGCGCAGCTTCCTGCACAACGACGAAATCAATGCGGTGATTCTGGGTCGCGACTTTTCCCGGCAAATGGACGCCATGTTTGCCCGGGATCTGGCGGAGTCTGAAGCCATCGACCTCGATCGCTGGGAGCAGCGGTCGCTGCTGCTGCGATTCAAGGAATGGGCGGCGCGGCTCGCCGAGTACTGGCTGTAAGATAGGCTTGACCCCAAGCCAATCCCCAGGGGCTCATTGAGGCATTTTGCGTGTCATGTCTCAAGACAGGATCGCGGGTTTTCGCCTCAAGAGATTCCTCACCCAATAAAAAACCCGCGTAGAGCCAGGCTCTCGCGGGTTTTTGACATTGCATCCATGCACTTGAAGTGCAGGATAGATCCCGAGGCACCCCGACATGAGGTCGGGTACGCCCCTGGACCCGCGCTTACTTCAGGCGCAAGTCGTTTTTGACGGAGGTCACGCCTTTAACGCCGCGTGCCAAATAGGTCGCCCTGTTTGCCTCTTCACTCGTGGCCACGAAGCCGCTCAGCTGAACCACACCCTTGAAGGTCTCGACGTTGATCTCATGAGCCTTGGTCAAGGGATCTTCGACCAGAGCCGCCTTCACCTTGGTGGTGATGACGGCATCATCGACGTACTCGCCCGTTCCCTGCTGATGCGACGTCGATGCACAACCCACGACTGACACCAGCGCGACGGCCAGGACCACGGCGGAAATATACTTTTTGAAATGTTGTTTCATTGTTGATTCTCCAGATGTACGAAAAAAGGGATTGCTTGACTTGGACTTCCTTGTCACGAAAGCTCAATAACAGAATATTCATAAAGCCAGGCACTGTCAGTACGGTGGCGCACATAACGCCAGGAGGCCGGTCGCTGATTCACTCATGTGACACGCACCGCTTCCGCAACGGACGGCGCTGTGATCACCCGACGCAAGCGAGGAATGAGTGTGTTGTTCAGGCGAGCCGGGGCGTTGCCCTTAAGGCGCGACATTTTCAGCTACGAGCAGGCGGGCGAAGTCCGCGGCGGACACGGGGTGGCTGAAAAGGAAGCCTTGCCCCACGTCGCATTGCCGGTCCTGCAGGAGTGCGAGTTGCTCGTGCGTTTCCACTCCCTCGGCAATGACACGCTGCTTGAGGTTTCTTCCCATTCCGATCACGGCATCGACGATGGTTGCATCGTCCGCATCGGTGACGATGTCGCGCACGAAAGACTGGTCGATCTTCAGGGTGTCGATCGGGAAGCGTTTCAGGTAACTCAGGCTTGAATAGCCGGTACCGAAGTCATCGATGGCAAGTTGCACCCCCATGGCCTTGAGTGCTTCAAGCGCCGCCGACGACGATTCGGCGTCGTGCATGAGGATGCTTTCGGTCAGTTCCAGCTCGAGATAGCGCGGTGCCAGGCCGGTCTCCTTCAGGATCAGGGCAACGCCATCCAGAAAATCTTCATGCCTGAATTCCGCCGCGGAAATGTTGACCGACACCGGCACGGCGCGCAGGCCCGCATCCAGCCAGGCCTGAACCTGCCTACAGGCCTCGCGCAGCACCCAGCGGCCGACCGGCACGATGAGTCCGTTTTCTTCCGCGATCGGAACGAACTGCGCCGGCATGACAAGTCCGAGATCCGGATCCTGCCAGCGGATGAGGGCCTCGGCACCGGTCATCGTGCCTGAGACAAGATCGATCTTCGGCTGGTAGTGCAGCATGAACTCGCCCTGCTTCAAAGCGCGTCGCAGACTTCCTTCGACAAGCCGCCGGCGGACCGCGCGGATGTTCATGTCGGCTCTGAAGAACTGGTAGTTGTTGCGGCCGCTCGCCTTGGCGTGATACATCGCGGTGTCCGCGTTCTGCATCAGGACATCGACGTCGGTGCCGTCGTCCGGAAAAATGCTGATGCCGATGCTCAGGTTGACATGGAGTTCGTGTCCACCGATCAGGTGCGGCATGTCGAGCGCTGCGCGCAAGGTTTCCGCAACGTGGGCCGCATCCTGCGGCTGCCCGATTTCGTCCAGCAGGATCACGAACTCGTCGCCGCCCTGGCGGCATACCGTGTCGGTGGCGCGCACACTCGCCACCAGGCGGTTCGCAACCGACTGCAGCAGTTGGTCGCCGATCGCATGACCCAGCGAGTCGTTGATGTGTTTGAAATTATCCAGGTCGAGGAACAGCAGCCCGACCTGCTTCTTGTGCCGCTGGGCCAGTCCGATCGCATGGGAAAACCGTTCGGTCAGCAGGAGTCGATTGGGCAGGCCGGTAAGAAAGTCGTGCTGGGCCAGATGGGCCATCTCCAGCGCCATGGCCCGCGACGCGCTGACGTCGTGAAACACGATCACCCCACCTGCGACCTGCCCGTCCCGATTGTGAATGGGAGCGGCGGAGTCCTCGATTGGGGACTCGAATTCGTCGCGGCGGATCAGCACGCAATCCGAGGCCAGACCCACCGTCCTGTCCTCCGCGATGGCGCGCAGCATCGGATTCTCAGCGGCCAGGCGTGTCGTGCCGTCGACGATATTGAATACCTGTGAAATCGGCCGGCCCAGCGCCTCCTCATGCGACCAGCCGGTCATCGACTCCGCCACCAGATTCAGATAGGTCACGTTGCCCACAAGATCGGTGGTCAGCACGGCATCGCCGATGGAGTTGAGCGTGACCTGGGCGCGCTCCTTCTCCCCGAAAAGTGCTTCCTCTGCCGTGCGCAACACGAATTCCGCCTCTTTGCGCTCGGTGATGTCCTCGACCGTCTGCACCAGACCTAAAGCTTTATTGCCATCGAGCATGGCGGCGCTGTTGACGCGCGTCCAGACGATGCTCTCGTCTCCCTGCAGAAAACGGAACTCCGTCTGGAAGGGCACCTGGCCGCGTGCAGCGATGCGCCACTCGGCAAGCACGCGCTCACGATCCTCGGGGTGGATTGCCATGCTCCAGTTGGTGCCCAGCGTCTTTTCCAGGGTCAGTCCCGATATCGTGTGATACGCGGCGTTTGTGTAGACGCAACTCCCCTCGGCATCGGAGACGAAAATCCCCAGCGGGGAGGCGTCGCTCATCGCGCGGAAACGCGCCTCGCTGCTCTGCAACGCGCTCCGTGCAGCCCTGCGATCGATGACGTAACGCAGGGCACGCGGCAACCAGTGGGCGTCGACGTGGCCTTTGGAGAAATAGTCTTGTGCGCCGCGCTCAACGGCCTGGCGCGCAATTTCTTCATCGGTCAATCCGCTGAGGACAAGGATCAGGGAATCGGGCGCAGCCTGGAACACCTGGTCGAACGCTTCGAGGCCGGGGCCATCGGGCAGCGACAGGTCAAGCAGGACCACCTCGAAACCGTTCCTGTCCAGTCGTTCGAGCGCATCGGAGAGTCGCGTCACCCACTCAAGCCGAAACGTGCTGACTCCGGTTCCCGCGAGCGCAGCCTGGATCAGTCTGGCATCGGCGGGGTCGTCCTCGACGAGAAGCACGCTGATTGGCACATCGTTCATGGCTTGGGCCGCCCGGGCGGGGATCGATCGGGTTCAGTGGATGCCGGGGTGGGTCCGCCGGACGAATGCCCAGGTGATTTCACTGATGTGCAATCGGCTTTTCGGTGAACAGATAGTCCTGGAGTTCCTTGGAAAATCTGGGGTCCTTGCGCCGTATCCACTCCAGCACCATGGACGCATGCTCTTTTTCCTCGTCCCGGTTGTGCTCGAGGATGGCCTTGAGTTCCCCGTCCTGGCATGCATCCGCGCGCTGGTTGTACCAGTCGACAGCCTCCAGTTCTTCCATCAACGACACAATGGCTCGATGCATGTCGCGCGTTTCAACGGACAACTCCTCAACAGGCTCGTGATAACCGATGCTGGACACTGCTTTCTCCTAAATTCATGGGATCCCTGGCAACGCATACTTCCCCCGCCGCAACGCGCGGGATGAAGCGGATACGGCGCGTCTTGAATGCGCCTACCTTGGCTGACCCAACTGTGCGTGCACGTGGATCAGAAAGCGTGGGGGGGGGTTAGTGCTTCGGACTGTCGTCCTTGGTGCGAAGCTCGAATTCCTTGATCTGCTGCTCGGCCTCGTCTTTCGTGATGCCGTAGGCCTCCTGAATCTTGCCTGCCAGCTCGATGCGCTTGCCGGAAATGACATCGAGGTGATCGTCGGTGAGTTTGCCCCACTGCGCCTGCACTTCGCCTCTGAACTGCTTCCAGTTGCCTTTAACGATATCCCAGTTCATTTCAACTCCTCAAGATTTGTACTTCGACGGCGAAATGGCCAATCGAACATCCTTCGTCGCAGCCGGCTAGGCGTTGCTTGTGTTCCTCGCACAGCGATACGCTGCATGGGAAACGGGGCGACGACAGCCTGGCTGATGAATGAAGCGCAGGATGCATGGCAAAGACTAGCCGCCTGTTCAGACAGCGTCTGTGCGGTGGCATACATAAAAAGACTGGACGCTGTGTTCGCTAGCGCACTGAACTTCACCCGAGATTCGCCTTAGGCTGTTCAAGGGCCAAGTGCGAGATGCCATGTCGAACCGATTTTTCGCGGAGGCTGCGAGGCCATACGTGCCGCAATTTTCAGTATTAAAGGAATTCCCATGAACCGTTCACTGCTTGTTTCCACACTTGTTTCCACACTGTTCGCAGTGCTCAGCCTTTCCGCGTGTGACAAACCCACTGTCGTCAATGTGCCCGCAACGCCCGCGGCCGTGCCTGGCCCGCCGGGCCCGCAAGGCGCCACCGGTAGTCAGGGTATGGCAGGTAGCCAGGGGGAGACGGGTAGTCAAGGCGAGACCGGCAAGACCGGCGACGCCACCACGGTGATCGTGTTGCCGCCGGATGCTGCTGCGCCAGCGAACTGAATCCACTACTCAGTGCTGATACGCTCCGAAAATATTCTGAACTATCATTTGAATGAAGGTTGTGGTTCGGTGCGTTTAGCTGAATACGTTCTTTAGCCGGTGTGACTGAATTCAAATTCTTTCTGGCCGGATCAACAATCGAAGGAGAGCATCATGTTGGGAACCATACTGTTGATCGTTTTGATCCTGATGCTGATCGGCGCCATGCCGACTTGGCCGCATAGCAAAAACTGGGGCTATGGCCCCAGTGGCGGATTGGGATTGATCGTGATCATCATCATTGTGCTGTTGTTGCTGGGACGGCTGTGACGGCTTGAGTCACCGCAGGGAAACAGGCTTTTGCAGGGTTTTGTGGGCCTTGATGCCATCGACCGGGCGAACGCCCCGTCATGAGCGTATCGGCCTCACCAGCGGCGTAAACTTCGACGTGCTCGGCGAACTCTCCAACTAGACCGGCGGGGTCTACCTCTTCGCCGAAAGCCCTGAGCCGCTGCTTCCGCTTTATGGCATGTCGGCGAGTTCCTGAGCCTGAGTCTACTACCGCCTCGGATGGCTGACTCAAGCCAACTCGACAGACCTTCTCCTGCCGGGAAGCGCAGTTCTCGGCCGGGTGCAGGTGCCAACTTGAACCAAGCCATCATCCCAGATAATCCATTAGGGCCAAACACCGCTGTGGGAGCGGCGCCCTCGCCGCGATTTGCGGCCGCATTCGCGCCGGGGGCGGCGCTCCTACATGCACG
>Ga0209254_10002925_pt1 | contig 15585 bp, 15 predicted proteins | sample FrelakmetDIP11DI_FD_187148 | JGI IMG/M metagenome (GOLD analysis project Ga0209254, IMG submission 187148) | Freshwater lake sediment microbial communities from the University of Notre Dame, USA, for methane emissions studies - DIP11 DI (SPAdes)... | ecosystem: Environmental > Aquatic >...
GGCTCTTCGACGAGCACGCGGTGGACGGCCTGGTCGAGCTGCCGTACGTGACCGAGTGCTTCCGCGCGGTGCGGCTCCAGCCCTTCTAGACCGCCCGCTCCTCGACGAGCTCGTACAGCTTCCCGTCCGGCATGCGGAAGTGGGTGTAGCGCCAACGGGCGTTCTCGTTGATCCCGTCCGTCTCGACACCTGCAGCGTGGAGCTCGGCGGCGGCGGCGTCGACGTCGTCCACGAGGAGTCCTATCGTGCGCTCGGCGGCGCCGTCCTCCTCGTACGGCTGGGCCACCGCGAAGACGTCACCGTTGCCGGCCTCGAAGAGTGTCGCGCCGACGCCGGCGACCGTCAGCGGACGGAGGCCGAGCACGTCCCGGAGGAACGCGCACATTTCCTCGTGAGCCTCTGTGTGGCTGCCGACGAAGCCGATTCCGCGTATCTCCATTGTTCTTGTTCTCCCTGTCCGTTTCGGGCATCTTGACACACGAACATATGTTCGTGTAGAACTACAGGCTCAGTGATCGCCTGCCTCCTCATCCCGGGATTCACGCTCCGCGCTGCGTTGCGCTCCCGGCCGAGGCTCGCGCTCGTGCCGGCGGCGCTCGCCCCGGAGCCGGGCAGGGAGGCGCTCGTCGGGCCTGTCACGGCGGCGGCCGAGGCTGCAGGCGTGCAGGCAGGCATGCGCATGGGGGAGGCGCTCGCGACCTGCCCCGACCTGGTGCTGGTCGAGCAGGACCCGGCCGCGGTCGAGCAGGAGTGGGAGGGGGTGCTGCGCCGCCTGGAGGATTCCGGCTTTGCAGTCGAGTCGGCCGAGCCGGGCCTCGTCACGTTCGAGACGGACGGCGTCGAGCGGCTCTACGGCGGGGTGGAGGCGGCACTCACGAAGGCGCTCGCCTCTGTCGGATCTGCCTGGGACCCACGCGCCGGAGCGGGCGCGCGTCGTTTCGTCGCCCTCGCGGCGGCGAGCGTGGCCCGGCCCGGGCAGGCAGTGATCGTCGAGGGGAAGGAGGAGCAGGGCTTCCTGGAGCCGCTCCCCCTCTCGCTCCTGCCGCTCCCGTCGAACCGGTACGCCGAGCTGGAAGGGCTCGGGGTGCGTCGGCTCGGCGAGCTGGCGTCGCTTCCCGGCGGCGCCGTCGAGGAGCGGCTGGGGCCGGAGGGGAAGCGGGCGTGGAGCCTCGCAGGCGGGGAGCGAGGCACGACCCGCGCACCCCGTGTGCGTGGGCGATCGCCTGCGGCAGAGCTGGCGGAGGCCCTCTCCTTCCCCGAGGCGGTCGCAAACGAGCTGACGTTGCGGCGAGCGTTCGGGGCATTGCTCGACCGGCTGCTCTCGCGGCCGGAGCGGGCGGGGCGACCGTTGCGCAAGGTGGCGGTGTCGGCCCGGCTCGTCGGTGGAGGCTCGTGGCGGCGGTCGACGACGTTGCGCGAGGCGACCGCCGAGCGTGGCCGGCTGCGGGCGGCGCTCGGGCCCAAGCTGCTCGAGATCCCGGCCCCGGTGACGGAGCTGCGACTGGAAGCAGTGGAACTCGCCGATCACGTCGGCAACCAGCTTGCGCTCGTTCCCCCCGAGGGGGAGGAGATGGATGGACGGCTGCGCGAGGGGCTGCGGCAGGTGCGGGCCAGCACCGGCTCGGGCTCGGTGTGCGCGGTGGTGGAGGTGGCTCCGTGGTCGCGCATCCCGGAAACGCGCGCGCTCGTCGTGCCCCGCGACGTGTGACGCGTGGTGCCAGGCGACCGGCTTCAGCCGGTCGTCCGGGCTTCGTCCGGGCTTCGGCCCGCAGGAGGCGCCAGTGAGCGCCGTCGGCGGCTCCTGGGCCAGCCGCTCGCACGCGCTGTCACGCTCGGCTGCCGGCCGCCTCAACGTCCCCCGGCCTGCACTCGTCGAGAACAGCGTCGACGGCACTCCCTGTGTCGTCAATCGCCAGCAGGTCGCGTTCGTCCGCGAGGAATGGCGTGTCGTCGACCGCTGGTGGACGGAGGAGCCGATCGACCGCCGCTACTACGAGGTCGTGCTCGAGTCGGGGCAGAACGTGTGCGTCTACCGCGACCGGGAGCGTGGCTGCTGGTTCACGCAGCGGGGATGAGCGCCTCCGGCGGCGGCGACAGGCTTCAGCCTGTCGTCCGGGTGCGCGCCTCCGGCGGCACTCCGTGATCCTGGCCGAGCGCCTCGTAGGCGAGCGCCTCCCATTCGCCTGCCTGCGCGGGTGGCACGACGACCCACTGCCGGAATGCCTCGCCCCGGCCGGACGGGTCGAAGAGGTGGGCCCCCGGCACGGCCAGCGCTCGCCCGTGCACATCCGGGTCGGTCAGCTTGAACACCATTCCCGTACGGGAGAAGCCGAACACGACCTTGCCGGCGCGCTTCACACACGGCATCCCGAATACCCGCGAGGCGCGCGCCTCCTCGTGCCAGGCGCAGATCGCGTCGACGATGTCCTCGTAGCGCTCGCGTACCCGGTCACGATCGCCCACGGGGCAACGATACGCCGCAGCCGCGGGAGCCGCAGCAACGCGATGCTCTCGAACGGCATGTGGCTCAGAGCCACAAAGTCCTCGACCCGGCGCTCAGTCGGCGAGCGAGAGCCCGGCCAGCTCGACCCACCGGCCGGCATGCGCTGCCGGCACGAGCACCCACTCCTTCATCACACATGACGTACGTCGAGCTCCATTGCCACTCGTCGTACTCGTTTCTCGACGGCGCCTCCCTGCCCGAGGAGCTCGCCGCCCGGGCCGCCGAGCTCGGCTACTCGGCGCTCGCGCTCACCGACCACGACGGCGTCTACGGCTCGCTCGAGTTCGCCCATGCCGCGAAGTCCCTCGGTGTGCGCCCGATCACCGGCGCGGAAGTGACCTTCGGCGACAGTTCGCACGTGACGCTGCTCGTCGAGACGAGCCGGGGCTACGCGAACCTCTGCCGCATCCTCACGGAGGCGCACGCGGGCACCCGGCAAGAAGGCCGTGAGGATCGCGAGCCACTCGCCCCATCCGTGAGCCGGAAGTTCGTCGAGGAGCATGCCGAGGGTCTCGTCTGCCTCTCCGGCTGTGCCCGCAACGGTCTCGCCGTACGCGACCCGAACGCCGCCGCCCGGCTCGCGGACGCATTCGGCCGCGAGCGCTTCCTCGTCGAGTTGCAGCGCCCGTACGAGCGCGGCGACGCCCGTCGCAACGCTGCCCTGCGCGATCTCGCCGAGCACCTCGGCGTCGACACCGTTGCCACGGGCAACGTGCATGCCCACGCGGCGCGGCGCACGCTCCTCCAGGACACGCTCGTCGCAATCCGCTGTCGCACCTCCCTCGACGGCTGCGAGCAGGAGCGGCGCGGCAACCGTGAGAGCATCCTGCGGGCTCCCGCGGAGGCCGCCGGTCGCTTTTCCGCCTTCGACGCCGCCGCTGCCGCTCGGACGGTCGAGATCGCGGAACGCCTCGAGTTCGATCTCACCGAGGAGCTCGGCTACCGCTACCCCGACTTCTCTGGCGGCACCGAGCCTGCGATCCGGCAGCTCGCTGCCATCTGCAACGACGCCTTCGCGGACCGCTACCCACCACGTGACAAAGTGTTACTTGCCCGGGCTCGCACACGCCTCGAAACCGAGCTCGCGCTCATCGACGAGCTCGGGCTGGCCGGGTTCTTCCTGCTCCACTGGGAGGTGCTCGAGCTGGCACGGGAGTGCGCCCTGCAGGTGCGGGGGCGCAACTCGCCCCGCCGTTTCCTGCCGCCGGGGCGTGGGCGCGGCAGCTCGGTCGGCTCGATCGTCTGTTACCTGACCGGACTGTCGCACGTCGATCCAGTCGCGAACGAGCTCTCGCTCGGGCGCTTCCTCAACCGCGAGCTGGCCTCGGTCCCGGACATCGACCTCGATTTCCCCCGCGACATCCGCGAGAAGCTGATCGTCGCCGTCACGGAGCGGTACGGCAACGAGCACGCCGCGCTCGTCGCGAGCTTCGCCACCTACCGCTCGCGCGGTGCGATCCGCGATGTCGGCAAGGCGCTCGGGCTGCCGCAGGCGGAGCTCGAGCGGCTCGCCCGGCACACCGACGGCTGGGATGCCTCGCGCATCGCCGGGGAGATGGCCGGCCTCCCTGACGCGGAACGCAAGCTGGTCTCGAAGCGGTGGCGCGCCTTCCAGTTCCTCACCGGCGAGATCGCGGGCCTGCCGCGACACATCTCCCAGCACCCGGGTGGGATGGTGATCTCGTCGCGGCCGCTGATCGATCTCGTTCCGGTGCAGCCCGCTGCGATGGCGGGCCGCCAGCTCTGCCAGTGGGACAAGGACTCCTGCGCCGACGCCGGCTTCCTCAAGATCGACCTGCTCGGGCTGGGGATGCTGTCCGCCGTCGAGGACTGCGTAGAGCAGATCGCGGAGATCTACGGCGCCCCGATCGACCTCTCCCGCATCCCGCTCGACGATCCGGACGTGTTCGCGGAGATCCAGCGGGCGGACACGGTCGGCACCTTCCAGATCGAGAGCCGGGCCCAGATGCAGAGCCTGCTGCGCACGAAGCCCGAGACGATCGACGATCTCACCGTGCAGGTCGCGCTCGTGCGGCCGGGCCCGATCCAGGGCAAGGCGGTGCATCCCTACATCGAGCACCGGCGGCGGCTGCGCGAGGATCCGGCGTTCGTCTACCCGGTCGACCACGAGTCGCTGCGGGAGCCGCTCCGTGCCACGCTCGGCGTCGTCGTCTTCCAGGATCAGGTGCTCGACGTGGCGATCGCGCTCGCTGCCTTCACCGTGGGGGAGGCGGAGGGGCTGCGCCGTGCGATGAGCCGCAAGCGCAGCCGCGCCGCGCTCGAGTCCCACCGGGTGCGGTTCATCGAGGGCGCCATGCAAAACAGCGTCGACGAGAAGGTGGCGGATGCGGTCTACGACAAGCTCGTCGGCTTCTCCGGGTTCGGCTTCCCGAAGTCGCATGCCGCCGCCTTCGGGTTACTCGCCTACCAGTCGCAGTGGTTGCGCCACCACTACCCGGCCGAGTTCCTCTGCTCGCTGCTGAACGCCCAGCCGATGGGCTTCTACCCGCCCGCGAGCCTCGTCCGCGACGCCCAGCGGCGCGGGGTGGAGGTGCGCTCTCCCGACGTGAACCTGAGCGAGGCCCGGTGCTCGCTCGTCGCCGTCGCCGAGCAGTGCGATGAATCGGCGCAGGCCCCGCAGGCGGTGCGGATCGGCCTCTCGTACGTCCAGTCGGTGGGAGAGGACGATGCCACGGCTCTGGTGGCCGAGCGTGACGCGAACGGCCCCTACCGGGACGTCGCCGACCTGGCACGGCGCGTGCCCCTGTCGAGGGACGGTCTCGTCGCGCTCGTCGAGGGTGGAGCGTGCGAGGGGCTCGGGCCAAAGCGCCGCGATCTCCTCTGGGAGCTCGGCCTCGCGAAACGGCCCGTTTCCGTCCCGGGAACGCACGGCGCGGCGAAGCAGCTCACGCTCTCGCTCGGCCCGACCGCGGCAACGCCTGCGCTCCGGGATCTCACGCGCTGGGAGCGGATGGCGGCCGATTATCGCCTCACGGGCCTGTCGGTCGGTACCCACCCGCTGCTGCTCCTGCGTCCGCATCTGCCCGAGGGAACGCTCTCGAGTGACGAGTTGCACCGTTCGTCACACGGCTCCACGGTGGCCTATGCCGGGCTCGCGATCGCGAGACAGCGGCCCTCCACGGCGAACGGAATCGTGTTCATGCTGCTCGAGGACGAGGGCGGCCAGGTGAACCTGATCGTCCCTCAGGACATCTACGAACAGCACCGGGCGATCGTCCGCAACGAGCCGCTGCTCCTTGCGCACGGCCGCTACGAGCGGGTGGGGGAGAACCGCAACATCCTCGTCACCTCGCTCGACACCCTGGGGCCGCTTGCCCGCCGGGTCGCGGAGCTCGACGTCGGCGCCGCCCTTCCGAGGCCACACCACTTCGGGCGTCGCTGATACCGGCCCGTCGCGAGCTGCGGGCCTCAGCCGATAGCGTCGCCCGCGACCCTCTGAACTTCTTCGAGCGTCGTGATGCCGGCCAGCGCGAGGCGTACGCCGTCCTCCCGGAGCGTGAACATGCCCTGGGACACAGCCATCGCTTCGATCTCGCGTGTCGGGGCGCCGACGAGCAATGCGATCTCGTCGGTCATCGTCAACACCTCGAACAGCGGCACGCGACCGCGGTACCCGGTACCGCTGCACTTCGGGCACCCGACCGCCTTGTAGAGGTCCAGCTCGCCGTGGCTGTCCGGCACGCTCAGTGATCGCAGGATCGACGAATCCGGCGTCCCGGGCTCACAGCATGCCTCGCAGACGCGACGCGCGAGTCGCTGGCCGACGATGCAGTTGATCGACGTCGCGAGGATGCTGCGCTCGATCTGCATGTCGGTGAGCCGCTGAAGCGCCGACGCGGCCGTCTGGGCGTGGAGCGTCGTCAGGACGAGGTGGCCCGTCATTGCAGCGCGAAACGCGATCTGCGCCGTCTCCTCGTCACGAACCTCGCCGACGAGAAGGACATCAGGGTCGGATCGCAGGACCGTGCGGAGTCCGCTGGCGAACGTGAGCCCGGCCCTGGGATTGACCTCGATCTGATCCAGGCCCGCGGCGCGGTACTCGACCGGATCCTCGATCGTCGTCAACTGCCGCTCTGGCGTGTTGAGCACCTGCAGGCACGTGTACAGCGTTGTCGTCTTTCCCGATCCCGTCGGGCCGACGACGACGACTGCGCCGAACGGCTGCAAGATCGCATGCTCGAGGGCGGCACGGCTCCGCGGCCACATGCCGAGGGCATCGAGCGAGTCGGGTGCTTCGCCCTGCGACAGGATGCGCAACGTGGCCTTCTCGCCGTACGTCGTCGGCAGGATCGCCATTCGCACGTCGAGCAGTTCGTCGCCTCGCTTGATCGAGACCCGGCCGTCCTGTGGGGCCCGCCGCTCGGCGATGTCGAGGCCTGCCATGATCTTGAGCCGGCTGACGACGGCGGACTTCTGTGTGCCGGGAATCGAGGTCAGCTCGCGCATCACGCCGTCGACACGAACACGCACGTACAGACGCTTCTCCTGAGGGGTGAAGTGGATGTCGGAGGCACCGAGATCCAGGGCCTTCGAGATGGCTCGGTTGATGAAGACCACCGAGGGCGTGTCGTGATTGAGGTCGAGGACGCTCGCGTTGTCCTCGCTCTCGGCGGCTTCCGTGACGACTTCCTCGATGGAGACAGAGGCGTTGTCGTTGAGCTTCGAGATTGCGTCCGCGATCGCATCGGGAGCCGCGACGCAGATGCGCACCGGCATGCCGACCGCGAGCCGGAGCTCGTCCGAGAACATCACGTTGGTCGGGTCGGCGACCACGATGAGCACGCATCCGTCGTCGAGGAAGCGAATCGGGAGCGCCATGTAGCGGCGGGCCAGGCTCTCCGGGAGCATCAATGCAGCCGCGATGTCGATCGAGGGCACGTCGAGCTCGACGAACTCGAGCTCGTGCTGCTCGGCGAGGACCCGTGAAATCGCCGCCGATGTCGCGGCCCCCATCTCGAGCAGGACCTCACCGAGTCGGAGCTCCGGCCGCAGACGTTGCAGCGCGAGAGCACTCTCGAGTTGCTCGGGCGTTACGGCTCCGTCGCGAACGAGCAGTGTTCCGAGGGCAGGCCACTGATTCTTGGGCTTCCTGACGGCTTCCATCGCTACGCCTATCGGCAGGTGACACCACTTGGTTGAGGGATTGCGCTACGCACATTGCGGGGAATCGAGACACTGTGGAAATGCAGGCAGTCATCCAGCGGGTCGCCGGCGCCCGGGTCACCGTCGACGGAGAGGTCGTCGGTGCGGTCGGTGCCGGCCTGCTCGTTCTCCTGGGCGTCGCGGTGGAGGACGGCGTGGACGACGCGGATCGCCTGGCCCGGAAGGTCTCGCGGCTGCGCATCTTCGAATCGAGTGACGGCAAGCTCGACCTGTCCATCCTCGATATCGGGGGCGAGGCACTGGTCGTGAGCCAGTTCACGCTCCTGGCGGACACGGCGAACGGCAATCGCCCCGGGTTTTCCCGTGCCGCCAGGCCAGGGGTCGCACGCCCACTCTGCGAGCGCTTCTGCGCCGCGCTCGCCGCGGAGGGCGTTCCGGTGGCAACCGGTGCCTTCGGCGCCCACATGCAGGTCGAGCTCGTCAACGACGGCCCCGTCACGATCATCCTCGGCTGAAAAGGCCGATCAGGGCCGTCGCCCCCGAGCTCACCCGGTGCTATCCTTGCTGGACCGCATTTCACCGGCTTGACGAAATGGGCGCGAGGCGCCCATTTTTGTTGAGCAGACACGGCTCCGCCGCGAGGAGAGCACCGTTGGCCGACATGATCGCAACCGAACGGACACTCGCCCGGGACATCGTCCCGACGGTCGAGCGCGCCGTCCCGGGTGTCGAGGTGCTCGCCGTCGAGTTGCTGTCCCCGAGCCGGTTCTGCGTCTACGTCGACCACGCAGAGGGCGTCGACCACGCGTTGTGCGCCCGCGTGACGGAGATCCTCGACGGCTACCGCGCGTCGTACACGATCGACGTCTCGTCGCCCGGTCACGATCGGCCCCTCCGCCGCCCGGAGCACTTCCGCGCGGCCATCGGCCACGACGTCCAGATTCGCACCGCCGACGAGATCGCCGGCAAGAAGAAGTTTCGCGGGCCCGTTGTGGCCGTGTCCGAACAGAGCCTCCGGATCGCCGAGGGCGAGAAGGAGCTCGACATCCCGTACGAGACGATCGTGCGGGGCAACCTGATCGACGAGGGATAGGTGAGGTCATGAGCCAGGAGATCATGGAAGGCATTCGCACGATCGAGCGCGAGAAGGGCATCGAGACGGGCACGCTCGTCGCGGCGCTCGAGGACGCGCTCCTCGCTGCGTACAAGAAGACGCCGGGTGCCTCCCGCCACGCCGAGGTCATCCTCGACGACGAGGGTGAGTTCCGCGTGTTCTCGATCGAGATCCCCGACGACCTCGAGGAGCGGCTGGTGGAAGAGGCGCGCGAGGCTGCGATCGACGAGCTCGAGCGGATCGAGGAGGAGACGGGCGAGCGTCAGCACACGCTCGTCAACGATGTCGATCTCGAGCTCGACTGGTCTCAGGTTCCCGAGGATCTGATGGTGCGTGCGGACGCGACGCCGGACGGTTTCGGACGCATCGCCGCCATGACCGCGAAACAGGTCATCCAGCAGCGCATCCGGGAGGCCGAGCGGGCGATGATGTACGACGAGTACATCGATCGCCAGGGCGAGGTCGTGACCGGGATCGTGCAGCAGGCCGGCGATCGCAACAACGTGCTCGTCGACCTCGGCCGTGTCGAGGCGCTGCTGCCGCGCTCCGAGCAGGTCGACGGGGAGCGCTACGAGCAGGGCTCGCGGATCAAGGCCGTGATCACCGAGGTCAGGTCGGGCACCAAGGGCCCGCAGGTGATCCTCTCGCGCCGCGATCCGGAGCTGATCAAGACGCTGTTCGAGCTCGAGGTGCCCGAGATCGCCGACGGCCTCGTCGAGATCCGCGGTGTCGCCCGCGAGCCCGGCTACCGCTCGAAGATCGCGGTCGAGTCGCACACGCAGGGCGTCGACCCGGTCGGCGCTTGTGTTGGCCCGCGCGGCTCGCGCGTGCGCATGGTCGTCTCCGAGTTGCGCGGCGAGAAGATCGACATCATCCCGTGGAACACGGAGCCCGCGCGCTTCGTGGCCAAGGCGCTGTCACCGGCCCGCGTGCGCGAGGTCTACATCGACGACGACACCCGCGAGGCTACCGTCGTCGTGCCCGACGACCAGCTGGCGCTGGCGATTGGCAAGGACGGCCTCAATGCCCGTCTTGCCGCGCGCCTGACCGGCTGGAAGGTCGACATCCAGTCGGACACGGAGTTCGCCCAGGCCGAGGCCGAGGCCGCGTACGCCGGCGAGGACGACACCCAGGAGTTCTCGGGTCGTTGCTCGGCCATGCTGTCAAATGGCAAGCGCTGCCCGAACGCGGCCCTGCCCGGCTCGCACTACTGCGGCGTTCCCGCCCACCAGGCCCTGCACGGCACCGAGCCGCCCGCGATGGCACCCGACGATGACGAGGGCGACGAGTCGGCCGAGATCACTCCCGAGGTCGCCGAGGCGCAGGGGTTGCTCGACGGGATCGTCGAGGAGGCCGTTGCAGCGGGGGAGATATCCGTCGCAGAAGCAGCCGAGATCGAGGATGCGATCGAGGAGGCCGCGGTCGAGCTGAGCGATCCGGAAGCCGTCGAGAACGACGGTGTCGTGCTCGAGGAGGACGAGTCTCCTGACGCGTGACGGCCTCGCCGGAGAGAACGTGTGCGGGCTGCGGTCGCAAGGCGCCGCAGGTGGAGCTCGTCCGCTTCGGCGCGGTGGAAGGCCGTCTGACCATCGGCAGGACCGTCCCCGGCCGGGGGGTCTACACCTGTCGCCGGCTGTCCTGCTTCGAACGAGCCGTGGCATCGCGCGGCTTCAACCGGGTGCTGCGGCGAACCGTGCTCGTCGAGCCGGATCTCGCGCGCCACTACACTGATGGCTGATGACAGGCGAAACTAGCTGATGGCAGACGAGCCCAACAAGCCGAACCGTCCCATCCGCCCGCGCGGGGGCCCCTCCGGGCGCAAGCGCAGGGTCGTGATCGACGGTGGCAACACGCGCGGCCGCGACGGCCGGCAGGCCCGTGATCGCGGTGCGACCGCGAGCGCGCAGCCGCGGCAGCAGCCCGCTGCGGCACCGACCGGGCCCGTCACGGTCCCGTCCGGGGTCAGCGTCAAGGATCTCTCCGCCGCGCTCGGGATCACCGTCGCGCAGATCATCAAGATCATGATGGGACTCGGCGAGATGGTCACCATCACCCGATCGCTGAGCGACGAGTCCGTTCTGCTGATCGCCGCCGAGGTCGAGCGCGAGGTCGTGATCAAGCACGCGGCCGACGACGACTCGGAGCCCGAGGTGTTCGAGGACTCCGAGGAGTCCCTCGCCGCCCGCCCGCCCGTCGTGACGATCATGGGTCACGTCGACCACGGCAAGACAACGCTGCTCGACGCCATCCGCGAGACGTCCGTCGTCGACACGGAGGCCGGAGGGATCACGCAGCACATCGGCGCGTACCAGGCGGTTCTGGGTGGCCGCAAGATCACGTTCCTCGACACGCCGGGCCACGAGGCGTTCACCGCCATGCGCGCACGCGGGGCGAAGGTCACCGACATCGCCATCCTGGTCGTCGCCGCCGACGACGGAGTGATGCCGCAGACTCGCGAGTCGATCTCCCACGCCCGCGCAGCGGGCGTTCCGATCGTCGTCGCCGTGAACAAGATCGACGTTCCCAATGCAAACCTCGACCGCGTCCGCTCCGAGCTCGCCTCTGAGGGGTTGCAGCCGGAGGAGTGGGGAGGCACGACCCAGTTCGCCGAGGTCTCCGCCAAGCAGAAGCTCAACCTGCCCGAGCTGCTCGAGAAGCTGCTGCTCGTCGCCGATGCCGAGCTCGACCTCCGCGCGAATCCCACCGCCGACGCGTCCGGTCCCATCATCGAATCGCGCCTCGACGTCGGCCGCGGCCCGGTCGCGACGATGCTCGTCCACCGCGGTACGCTGCACGTCGGTGACGCGATCGTCGCGGGCGACGCGTCCGGCAAGGTGCGCGCGCTCTACGACTACAAGGGTGAGAAGGTCAAGGAGGCACGCCCCGGCGAGCCCGTCGAGATCCTCGGCTTCGACCGGCCGCCGCCCGCAGGCGAGCTCGCGAGGGTCGTCGAGCACGAGCGCCAGGCCAAGGATCTCGCCCACAAGCGTGCCGAGCGACTCCGCCGTGAGCAGCTCGCGCAGCGCTCCAAGCGAGGCGTCTCGCTCGAGAGCCTGTTCTCCCAGATGCAGGAGGGTGTCGTCCAGGATCTCAATATCGTCCTCAAGGGCGACGTGCAGGGCTCGGTCGAGGCGCTCCTCGGCGAGCTAGGCAAGATCCATCATTCCGAGGTCCGCGTGAACGTGATCCACACAGGCGTCGGCGGCATCACGGAGAACGACGTGAATCTCGCGTCGGCCTCGAACGCGCTCGTGATCGGCTTCAACGTCCGACCGAGCGCCGAGGCGCGGGCGCTGGCGGAGCGTGAGGGCGTGGACATCCGCACCTACCGCGTCATCTACCAGCTCACCGACGAGATCCAGCAGGCGCTCGTCGGCATGCTCTCGCCCGTGCAGACGGAGGAGACGCTCGGCGAGGCCGAGGTGCGGGCACTCTTCAAGGTCTCGCGGCTCGGCACGATCGCCGGCTGCATGGTCACGAGTGGCGTCATTCGCCGCAACGCGCAGGTGCGGATCGTGCGCGACGGCACCGAGATCTACGACACGTCGATCTCACAGCTGAAGCGCTTCAAGGACGACGCGCGCGAGGTGAGCGAGGGCTTCGAGTGCGGCATCCTGCTCGACGGCTACAACGACCTCAAGGAGGGCGACATCCTCGAGGCCTACGAGACGCGGCAGGTCGAGCGCACGGATCTCGACGAGATCGCTCCGGCCCCGGCCCCGGCCCCGGCGCCGGTGGCTGCAGCGGACGAGGGCGAGGACAGCTAGCCGACTTCCGGACCCGGGAGCGCGCCGGCCGGTAAAGCCTCTAGGGCTCGAGGCTGCGCACGAGGACGAACGGCTCGGCTGCCTCGCAGCCGCAGCTCGCGCCGAAGAACTCCGCGGCCGCCCGGATCGCACGCTCGTTGCGCGGATGCGGATAGGGACGGGCCTCCGTCTCGTAGTGCGCGAACGAGGCCAGCTTGCGATCGAGCGTCTCCGTCACGTCGACGAACCAGTTGGGCACGAACCAGTTGAGCCCGGCCGGCGTCCACTCCGTGCTCGACGTCGGAGCGTAGGTGAGGACGCGGCGGACGGACTGGCCGGGAACCGGGCGCGTGGCGACGGCGACGGAGTCGAACAAGGTGCGGTGATCGCGGTTCACGTCCGGATGAACCGTGTAGACGACCTCGGGCCGGAAGTCGTTCACCTGCTCCTCGACGACGCGATTGACGTCGACGTGGGCGAGCGTGTCGAGTCGCATATCCGGTAGGTCCAGGTGGATGTAGTCGGTTACGCCCAGCTCTGCCGCAGCGGCACGGGCCTCCTCCTCCTTCTGCGCGCGAATCAGGGCGTCGCCGGGGTACTGCGTCGAGCTTCCGTCCGTCACGCAGACGATGCGCACGATCTCCCCGCGTACGGCCGCGTGGAGCGCAATCGTGCCTCCCATCCCGAGGACCTCGTCGTCAGGATGCGCGGCGAGGACGAGGATCCGGCTCACCCGAGCACCGTCCCGACCGTGAGCGCCCCGTTCGTCTCGAACTCCTCGAGCAGAAGCCCGCCTTCGCCGCATGCGACCACGGGTCCCTCCGGGCGCTGGGCAACGACCGTGCCGGCGTGCGCGTGGCTCTCGATCGCGACGGGTGCCGCACGCCACACGACGACCTTCTCGTCCTCCAGCCAGGTGAAGGCGCCCGGGTACGGGCGCGTCTGCGCACGAACCCAGTCGTAGAGGTACGGCGCCCGCGTCTCCCAGTCGATGATGCCGTCGAGCGGCGTCCGCTTCTGCCACGAGCTCGCCCGGCGGGGATCCTGCGGGATCCGGGGGGCGGTGCCGGCCACGATCTGCGGCACGCACGACCGGATCAGTTCGAGGTGCGCGTCGTTGAGCGACTCGTAGAGCGTGGTTGCGGTCTCGTCGGGTGCGATCGGCACCTCCACTTGCCCCACGATTGGCCCCGAGTCGGCCGTCGGGTCGGTGATCTCGAACAGCGTCACGCCGGTGCGCGCGAGGCCGCTGAGAATCGCCCACGGGATCGGCGCACGACCCCTGTGACGGGGCAGAAGCGTCGGGTGCATGCCGTACACGGCCCGGCTCGCGGTCGCGATGAAGGGGTCGCGGACGAGCTGCGACCAGCCGACGACGAAGATGGCCTGCGGCTCCAGGGCGGACACGGCCGCGACCGTCTCTGCGGCATTGATGTCCGTTGCCTCGACGAGGTGCGCACCCAATCTGATTGCGACGTCGTCGAAGGAGCACTGACCGGAACGATTCGGGTCGACCGGGCCGGGTAGGGTGACGATCCCGACGATCTCGGCACCGGATGCCGCCGCCGCCTCGAGGCAGTCGCGGCCGATGACGTCGAAGCTGACCCAGACCGTCCGCAAGGCGCCGCGAATACTAGAGCATCCCGGCAGTGACCCCGACGTTCGCCGGGACCGCTTCAATGGTGGCCGTGGCAACGGGCTTCATCGGCATCTACTCGTTCGAGCTCCACTTCCCCGAGAGCCACTCTCTGAAGGAGAAGCGCATGCACCTGCGATCGGTGAAGGCACAGCTGACGAACCGGGTCGCTTGCTCGATCGCCGAGGTCGACCATCACGACGTCTGGCAGCGATCGCGGTTGACGCTCGCCTGCGTCGCCCGCGAGGCAGGCGAGGCCGACCGTCTCCTCGACGATGCCGAGCGGTGGCTCGCAGGGCAGGAGTTCGAGCTCCTCGCGCACGAACGCGAACTGGTGTCGCTCGATGACTAGGAGCCCGTCGCGGTCGCCGCGGATGCGTCGAGTCGACGAGGCCATCAAGGCGGTCGTCTCCGAGACGATCCCGACGCTGAAGGACCCGCGGATCGGCTTCGTCACCGTCACCGGTGTCGTCACGACGTCGGATCTTGCCCAGGCGACCGTGTGGCTGAGCGTGTACGGCGGCGAGAAGCGCCGGCAGGCCACCCTCAGCGCCCTCGAGGGTGCGGCCGGCATCCTGCAGGCGCGCGTCAACAGCCAGCTCCATCTCCGCCGCACCCCACAGCTCCTGTTCGAATACGATCAGTCGGTCGAGTACGGCGTCAGGATGACGAAGCTAATCGACGATCTCGACCCAGGCCCCGTAGAGGTGAGCGATGACAGCGACGACTGATCTGGACGCCGTCGTCGAGGCGCTCCGGTCGAACGACCGGTTCCTCGTCACCTCGCACGAGAACCCGGACGGCGACGCGCTCGGCTCGCTGCTCGCGATGCACCTGGCGCTGACGGAGCTCGGCAAGGACAGCGTCATGGTCCTGGTCGGAGACGCACCGCTGCCGGGGGAGTACGGATTCCTCGACCTCTCCGGCCACGGCCTTCTCCGCGAGCTTCCCGCCGACGGGGAGGACAGGGTTCTCGTCGCCGTCGACTGCGCCCAGGAGACGCGGCTCACCGACGACCGCCTGCTCGAGGCGGCCGTCGTCGTCAACGTCGATCACCACCACGACAACACCCTTTTCGGCACCGCGAACCTCGTCGCCGACGGGGCTTCGTCGACGGCCGAGGTGCTGGCGGACGTGTTCGCAGAACTGGGGATCGCATTCACCCCGGGGATCGCCGAGGCGCTCTATGCGGGCCTCGTCACCGACACCGGCCGGTTCCAGTACGGGAACACGACACCGAAGGCGCTCCGGCTCGCAGCCGACCTGCTCGAGGCGGGTGCGAACATCCAGCGTATCTTCCAGGGCGTCTACGAGTCGATGCAGTTCGCGAAGGTGAAGCTGCTCGCCCGCGCGCTCGATCGCGCCACGCTCTACGAAGAGGGCCGGGTCGTCGTCTCGTATCTGCTCCGCGAGGACTTCGGCGAGGTGGGGGCCGTCGAGCCCTACTCCGAAGGCATCATCG
>Ga0209254_10002926_pt1 | contig 15584 bp, 15 predicted proteins | sample FrelakmetDIP11DI_FD_187148 | JGI IMG/M metagenome (GOLD analysis project Ga0209254, IMG submission 187148) | Freshwater lake sediment microbial communities from the University of Notre Dame, USA, for methane emissions studies - DIP11 DI (SPAdes)... | ecosystem: Environmental > Aquatic >...
GCCTAGGTCCTGCCTGACCTTTGCCAACGGCCTTTCGCCGCCGTCTGCGCCTACCTCCTGAGTCGAGCCCGACCGTCGTCGACCGCTCATCTCACAATGTGGGTCCCCGGCGGCCGAAAGAAATGAGGAAAAGATGCGGAAAATGTGCGGATTCGATGCCCCGACCCAGTACAAGGAACCAGTCCTGTTTCAGACGGGGGCTCGAGCACCAGACAGGCAGGGAGGAATGCGCGCAGCGCATCAATCGAGGAGCGTACGGGGCAGAGGCCATCCAGAAGGCCCGTTTGAGGAGCGCGCATGGGGGCCTATGCCCCGCATGCTCCTAGAGCGCGAGGGCTGCGAAGATGGCGAGCCAGGTGACGCCGAGGAAGTGCCAGTAGCTGGCCACCAGCTCGACCGGCTCGGGGTCGTTCAGGTAGCGGCCGCGGCCGGCACGGGCGGTGGCGATGGCGAGCGGCACCAGCCCTCCCAGCACGTGGAGGGCGTGGAGCACGGTCAGCATCCAGAAGCCGAACACCAGCATCGTGCGCTCGGCGGCGGCATCGAGGCGCAGCCAGTTGGCGGCCTGTGCGACCAGAAAGGCGACGCCGAGGGCGGTCGCGGCGGCGAGCAGGCGGGCCGTCTCTGACGGCCGGCCGGCGCGCGCGCAGCGCACCGCCATGACCAGCACGCCGCTGAGCACGGCCAGGATGGCGGTGCTCACCCAGAGACCGCCGGGCAGCTCGGGCGAGCCCGCCGGCGGCCACACCTCGGCGCGCGACCGGATGATCAGGTAGCCGGCGAGGGCGGCGGCGAACAGGATGCCGAGGGAGAGCAGCAGCAAGCGCATACCGAACCGGCGCGGCGAGATCCCGCCGCCCCGCGGCGGCCTACCGCCGCGGATCGGGCGCTGCTCGGGATTCTCGATCGAGCCCGGCATCTCAGCCATCCGATGCCGCGCTGCCGACGGCGGTGGCGAAGCCCGGGATCAGGGTGTCCTGGTACTGGGCGGTGTCCATGAGCGCGATCCCGACGAAGATGCCGAGGAACAGGAAGGCGGTGAGGAAGATGAAGCCGTTGAACGGCCGGTCCCAGCGCAGGTGCATGTAGTAGAGGGCGACCAGCACCGCCTTGGCGGTGGCGATGGCGAGACCGATCCAGATGTTGAGGCTGCCGAGGTCGAAGTAGGTGGCGGTGACCGTCAGGTAGGTACCGATGATGAGCGCGACCCAAACCACCAGCAGCAGCCGGACCGAGGAGACGTGGACGCCGTTGTCGGTGTGTTCACTCATCGCGCGCTCCTAGTGGATCAGGTAGAGCAGCAGGAACAGGTAGATCCAGATCAGGTCGACCAGGTGCCAGTAGAGCGCGACCATGTCGACCTTGGTGAAGTGGCCGGTGTCGAAGTCGCCGCGCCGGGCGCAGAACAGTAGCCAGAACATCGCGCCGATACCGCCGAGCACGTGGATACCGTGCAGGCCGGTCATCAGGAAGTAGATCGAGAAGAAGGTCTGGGCGTTCTTCGGTTCGGCCACGACCTCGTCGCCGCCGCCTGCCGCCTCCACGGCCAGGCCGGCCGGGCCGGTGGCCGCGGGCGCGATGTTGGAGTGATCGGGCGTGGCGGCCGTCGCCGGGGCGGGCTGGGCCGGCGCCGCGGTGGCGCCCGCTGCGCTCTCACCACCTGCCGGCGCCGCCATCTGCACGCTTTCCGGCGTTGCGCCGTGATCGCCGTCGCCGTGGTCGACCTGCGGCGCGTAGCTGCGCGCCCACAGCAACCCGGCGTGCCACTTGTGCGAGTACTCGACGTACTTGACGCCGAGGAAGGTGAAGGCGCAGACCAGGGTCAGCGAGATCATCAGCTTGAGGATGCGGATCTGCTTGAGCTGGGCCGCCCGCACCGCCCAGGCGATGGTCAGCGAGGAGCAGATCAGGACCACCGTGTTGAACGCGCCCAGGCCCTTGTCCAGGAAATGGTGGCCGAAGATGAAGATCTCGGGGTGGTTGGCGCGGTACACCGCGTAGGCGCAGAACAGGCCGCCGAAGAACAGGATCTCGGTGACCAGGAAGACCCACATGCCGAGCCGCGCCGACTGGTACTGCTGGGCGGGGCTCTCGAAGTGGTGCGCCAGGTGCGGGTCGTGGTGGCTCTCGGAGTGGCTCGTCATCGTCACGCCCCCACCCTCGTGAGAAGCACCGAGCCGGGGTCCTTGCGGACGTAGCCGCGGGTCTCGGGGTCGAAGCGCAGCGACTCGATGTCGTACGGGTCGCCGGCCAGCATCTCGTGGGCGAAGTTGGAGGACGGTGGTGGCGAGCTCGTCTCCCACTCGAGGGTGGCGCCGCCCCATGGGTTGTTCGGGGCCTTTTCGCCGCGGAACAGCGAGTGCAGCAGGTAGCCGGCGACCACCACGAAGCCGAGGCTGAGGAGGTACGAGCCGTAGGTCGACGCCTGGTGGTAGGGCTTGAACTGCTCGAGGTAGTTGTAGTAGCGCCGCGGCATGCCGTGGCTGCCCATCACGAACTGGGTGAAGAAGGTGACGTTGAAGCCGACGAAGATCAGCAGCGCGCCGATGCGGCCCCAGCGCTCGCTGTACATCCGGCCGAAGAGCTTCGGCCACCAGTAGTGGAGGCCGCCGAGGAAGGCGATGACGGTTCCGCCGAACATCACGTAGTGGAAGTGGGCGACCACGAAGTAGGTGTCATGGAGGTGGATGTCGGTCGCCAGGGCGCCGAGGAACAGCCCGGTGAGGCCGCCGATCGAGAACAGGAACAGGAAGGACAACGCGTACAGCATCGGCGTGTCGAGGCTGATCGAGCCCTTGTACATGGTGGCGAGCCAGTTGAAGACCTTGACCGCCGACGGGATCGCCACCGAGAAGGTGAGCGCCGAGAACACCATGTTGGCGAGCCCCGACTGGCCGCTGGTGAACATGTGGTGGCCCCAGACCAGGAAGCTGAGGACCGCGATCGCGATGCTCGACCAGGCGATGAAGCGGTAGCCGAAGATGTGCTTGTGCGAGAACACCGACATCAGCTCGGACATGATCGCCATCGCCGGCAGGATCATGATGTAGACCGCGGGGTGCGAGTAGAACCAGAAGAAGTGCTGGTAGAGCACCGGGTCGCCGCCGAGCGCCGGGTCGAAGATCCCGACCCCGAGGGTGCGCTCCGCGATCAGCAGCAGCAGGGTGATGCCGAGGACCGGGGTCGCCAGCACCTGGATGATGGCGGTCGAGTAGATGCCCCAGACGAAGAGCGGCATCTTGAACCAGGTCATGCCCTCCGGCCGCAGCTTGTGCACCGTCACGATGAAGTTCAAGCCCGTGAAGATCGACGAGAAGCCGAGGATGAAGGCCCCCAGGGTCATCGAGATCACGGCGGTGCCGGTGGTCGTCGAGTAGGGCGTGTAGAAGGTCCAGCCGGTGTCGACCGCGCCCATGATGATCGATGCGACCGCAACCACGGCGCCGATCATCCACAGCCAGAACGACGCCAGGTTGAGCCGGGGCAGCGCCACGTCCTTGGCGCCGAGCATCAGCGGCAGCACGAAGTTGCCGAGGGTCGCCGGGATGCCCGGGATGATGAACAGGAAGATCATCACCGCGCCGTGCAGGGTGAACATCTTGTTGTAGGTGTCGGCGGTCATGATGGTGGGGCCCGGCGTCAGCAGCTCGGTCCTCACCAGCAGGGCGAACACGCCGCCCAGGAAGAAGGAGCTCAGGATCCCCACCAGGTACATCACGCCGATCCGCTTGTGGTCGAGGGTGAACAGCCACGATAGCAGCCCCCGGCCGGCGGTCAGGTAGTTGTCGTGAGCGTGGGTCGCAGGCGAGGCGGCGGCTGCGGCGCCCGGCGTGTCGACAGTCATGGTGCTCGCTCCTATCCGTTCCCGGAGAGGGACTTCAGGTACTCGATGATCGCCATGATCTCGGCGTCCTTGAGCCGCCCCTGGTAGGTCGGCATCACCGGCTCGTAGCCGGCGGCCACCTTGGCCATCGGCTCCAGGATCGACTCGCGGACGTAGTTCTCGTCGACCGTCACCGAGCTGCCGTCGGCCAGCGCCTGGGAGTGTCCGAAGACGCCGAGCAGGGTCGGCCCGACCTTGGCAGTGCCGTCCACCGAGTGGCACTGCAGGCAGCCGCGGACCTGGAACAGCTTGCGGCCGGCGTCGACCGGGGTCATGGTCTCGAGGAAGTTGGAGGCCTTCTCGAGCCAGATCTCGAACTCGCCCGGCGGGTGCACCACCACGGTCGCGATCATGCCGGAGTGGCTGGTGCCGCAGTACTCGGCGCAGAACAGCTCGTACTCGCCGGGCTCCATCGCCTCGAACCAGGCCTTGGAGTAGCGGCCGGGCACCACGTCCTGCTTGATCCGGAACGCCGGGACGTAGAGGCTGTGGATGACGTCGGCCGAGGTCATGACCAGGCGCACCGGACGGTCGACCGGGACGTGCAGGTTCGAATCCACGTAGCCGTTCGGGTAGGTGAAGCTCCAGTTCCACTTCTGGCCGTCGACCAGGATCTCGTAGGCGTTGGCCGGCGCCGTCGACATGTCCAGGTAGCCCTTGAAGCCGAAGAAGAAGATCACCGCCACCAGGATCACCGGGATGATGGTCCAGGTCAGCTCGAGCCCGGTGTGGTGGGTCGCCGAGGCCTCGGCCCCCGCACCGGCCCGCCGCCGGTAGCGGATGACGAACAGCGTCATGACGACCACGATCAGCAGGAAGAAGAAGACCGAGATCGCGAGGATGAAGTTGAACAGCCAGTCGACGTGGCGGGCCACGGTCGAGACGCCAGGCGGCATCCAGAACGAGCCGTCCGTGCCCTGGGCCAGCAAGACCGACATTTCACCGACAGTACGCAGTGCCGTCATCTCTGGGTGCTCTCCATCGCTGCTCGCCGGCGCCGGCGGCTCTCCCGCATCCACCACGTCAGGAGCGTGACGCCGAGGACCAGCGCGGTCGCGCCGCCGCCGACGCGCATGATGTTCATGGCGACCGGGGCGTAGCGGCGGCTGGCCGGATCGTAGTGGTAGCAGTACATGATCAACTGGTCGAGCGCGCTCCCGATCTCGCCCTTCGAGGCCTCCATCAGGGCCAGCTTGAGACTCTTCGGCGGGTACTCGATGCCGTACAGGTAGCGGGCGACCCGGCCGTCCGGCGTGATCACGAAGATCGCCGCCGCGTGGGCGTACTGGCCGCTCACCACGTCGTAGGTGTAGCCGAAGCCCACCGTCTCGGCCAGCCGCTCGATGTTGACCTGGCGGCCGGTCAGGAAGTGCCAGCCGCGGGCCGCGGCCGGACGCTGGTAGCGCCGCAGGTAGTTGTCCTTCTTGGCCTTCGCGAGCTCGGGGGTCTCGAGCGGATCGATCGACACCGTCACCATCTCGAACTCGACGCCCGGCGTCCAGTCCAGCTCTTCCATCCCGGCGACGACGCCGTTGAGCTGCAGCCCGCACAGCATCGGGCAGCGGTAGTAGTTGAGAGTCAGTATCACCGGCCGGGCGCGGTCGAAGTAGTCGCCGAGCTTGACGGTGCGCCCCTCTTCGTCGAGGAACTCGAGCTCGAGCGGCAAGGCGGCGTCAAAGTGCTCCTCGATGCCGACCTTGTCGAGCGCGGGAACCGCCTGGTCAGCGAGCTGCGCCGACGCCACGCCGGCCGCGCCGACCAGCAGCGCCGCCACCGCGACGATCTCGAGATTCCTGACTCTCATGCGCCCCCTCGAGCCGTGCGCGCCGGCCCAGTCGTGTCAACCCCCACCCCGTCGCCCGGATTCCGCGCCCGGCGACTCAGTTCGGCTGCACAGCTGACCACTGCGAGAGGTCCCCGGTCTCGAAGCCGTCGGCGAAGACGTGAGTCGTGCGCGAGCCCGCCAGCTCGGCCAGCGCCGCCACGCTCATCTTGAGGACCTCCTCGCCCATCGTGACCGAGAGATGATACGGGAGGTCGTTGGTCGTGTGGTAGTAGGGGTAGTCGGACCAGTCGTTCTCGATCGCCAGCAATGCCGGGATGCCATGGTCGAGATAGGGGACGTGATCCGATCCCCAGGCCCACAGCGACGTCTCGATGCGCAGCGTGGTGTACTGGACGGCGGCGTCGGCGAGCAGGTCGATCAGGAACTGGGCGAAGGCCTCGCTCTCGAGCAGGCAGTCGAGGTCGCCGTCCTCGGTGAAGCCGATCATGTCCAGATCGAGCATCGCCTGAACCTTGTCGGCGTTGCCCGCCGCCACCAGATCGGCGACGTGGTCCTCGGAGCCCAGCAGCCCCTGCTCCTCGCCGGCGTAGCAGATGAACAGCACGGTGCCCTCCGGCGGGGAGGCGGTCAGCACCCGGGCCAGCTCGAGCACGCCGGCGCAGCCCGAGGCGTTGTCCTCGGCGCCCGGGGCCGCGGTCATCGGCGCTTCCGAGATCGAGTCGTAGTGAGCGCCGACGATGTACCAGTCGTCGGGACGTGTCGAACCGGTGAGGGTCGCGACCACGTTGTAGGCGATCGTGCCGCCGACCATGAAGGACGGCGTCTCCACGGCCAGGCCGGGCAGCCCCTCGAAGGCGACCACCAGCCAGTCGCGGGCGTCGAGGATCCCCGGCCCCTCGGTGTAGCGGTTGAAGTCGGCGATCGTCTCGATGTCGACGAACCAGCGGTCACCGTCGATCTCGTCGACCAGCCCTTGCACCGCAGGGTCCCAGCGGTGCGGGCTCGCGGCGGGACGGTTGCCGGCCTGGCGCACCACGACCATGCCCGGGCGGGCGGCGATCAGGCTCTGGTGGGCGCTGCGGTCGAGCAGATCCGCGCCGGCCACCAGCTCGGCGCCCGCCCGCAGCGTGACCAGCGCCTGCCGCCCGCCGCCGGCGACGACCTCGAGCCCCATCTCGTCGAGCTGCTCATCGTCGAGCCCGCGGGCGAGCCAGAGGCGGTCGGGCTCGACGGGGTCCGCCAGCCGTCGCAGCGGACGGCCGGCAGCGACCCGCGCCGGCATCGCGGCGTCGCCGCACACCAGCAGCTCGCCGCCGAGCTCGACCCACCAGCCGAGGCCGGCCGTGCGCTTGACGGCTTCCAGTCGCTCCCAGCCGATCTCGTGGACGTCGACGACCGCGCACGCGGCCGGAGGTTCGCCGCCGGCAGCGCCGGCGAGCGACGGGCCGAGCACGATGGCAAACGCGACGCTGGCGGCGCACCGCGACCGGCGACCGGCTCTCGTTCCAAGCATCCTTCACCTCGATCCTGGATTGATGGCGAACCGCAGCGGTCCACCTGCCTTCCGGTGAACCGTGGTCGCAACTTTACACTACCGCATGGCGTGCCGTATCGTCGCCATGGGAGGCAGCGACGATGTCCATCACCCGAGAGCCAACAGCACCTGGCGACTACCGCCGCATCGGCCGCCGCGATCTGCTCCGGCTGTGGGGGCCGGCGGTGCTGGCAGGGGCCGCCATCGCGGGCGGCGGCGCCACGCTGCACGGCCGCCCGGGCCGCCACCAGCAGCCCGCCGAGAGCACCACCCCTCTCCCGCCGGACTGGCGGGTCGCCGCTGAGGGTCCCGCCAAGCTGGCGGTGGCCGGCGGCAGCGGTCCGGTCGAGAACCTCCGCCGGGCGCTGGCGGCGGTCGGCGGCATCGAGCGCTTTGTCGGTCGCGGCCACCGCGTCGCCATCAAGCCGAACTGCGCCTGGGACCGGACCCCCGAGCAGGCGGCCAACACCAACCCCGAGGTGGTCGCCGAGCTGGCGCGGCTGTGCCTGGCCGCCGGCGCGGCGTCGGTGACGGTTGTCGACAACACCTGCCACGACCCCGTGCGCACCTTCGCGCGCTCCGGCATCGCGGCTGCGGCGCGGGCGGCCGGCGCGGCGGTCGCCCACCAGGGCAACACCGCGACCGAGCGCCGCGACCTCGGCGGTCTCACCCTCGGCACCTGGGAGGTGCTGCGGCCGATCGTCGAGGCCGACCGGCTGATCAACGTGCCGATCGTCAAGCACCACTCCCTTCCCGGTGCCACGCTGGGCATGAAGAACTGGTTCGGCGCCGTGGTCGGCAGCCGTCCCAGCCTCCATCAGCAGATCGCCCGGGTGTCCGCCGAGCTCGGCGCGGCCTTCAACCCGACCCTCACCGTGATGGACGCCACCCGGGTGCTGGCCGGCGGCGGACCGACCGGCGGCTCGCTGAGCCTGGTCAAGCCGATGGACCTGGTCGGCGTCGCCACCGACCCGGTCGCCGCCGAGGCGTGGGGCGCCTCGCTGCTCGAGCTCTCCCCCGACCGGCTGTCGCACATCGCGATCGCCGAGCAGCTCGGCCTGGGCTCCGCAGACTGGCGGAGCCTGGTCGAGGAGGTGTAGGTGCGGATCCGCGCGCGCCACCTCCGGCTGGCCGTCCAGACGATCTTCCTGATCGGCTTCGTGGCGCTGTTCTGGGGCCTCGCCTGGCCGCAGGTGCCGGGGCGGGTCGCCTCGAGCCTGCTCGCGCTCGACCCGCTGACCTCGGTCGGCAGCGCGCTCGCCGACTGGACGGTCCCGGGCTGGGTCTGGCTCGGGGTCGCGGTGCTCGCCGGGACCGCCGTGCTCGGCCGCTTCTTCTGCGGTTGGATGTGTCCGCTCGGCACCCTGCAGCAGCTCGTGTCGTGGATCGCCGGCCCCAACCGCCGGGCGCGGGCCAAGCTCAACCGCTACCGGCCCTGGTTCGCCGTCAAGTACGTGGTGCTCACCGTGCTCCTGGTCTGGGCGGCGTTCGGGACGAGCCATGTCGGCTGGCTGGCGCCGCTGTCCCTCCTCCACCGGGCGGTGGCGAGCGGGCTGCAGCCGCTGTGGAAGGGCTGGGCATCGCCCGGAGGGTGGTTCGCCTTCGGCCTGCTGGCGGCGATCCTGCTCCTGTCGACCTGGATGCCGAGGCTGTACTGCCGGGCGCTGTGCCCGACCGGCGCCCTGCTGGGCGTGGTCGCGCGCGTCGCGCCGCTGCGCATCCGGCGCGGCGCCGGCGACTGCACCGGTTGCACCCTGTGCGCGGTCCCCTGCCAGGGCGCCGATGAGCCGCTCGGCGACCACCGGGTCAGCGAGTGCCACGTCTGCCTCAACTGCCTCGACGCCTGCAAGGAGTCGGGCCTCCGCTACGGCCTGCCGGCGGAGGGGAGCGCGCTGTCCACTCCGGCGCTCGACGTCGGCCGCCGCCGCTTCCTGATCACCGTGGCCGGATCCGTGGTGGTCGCCCCGGTGCTGCACGCGGCCGGAGGCGGGATGGCGAGCCGCGCCCACGACGCCATCCGGCCGCCCGGCTCGCTCCACGAGGCCGCCTTCCTGTCGCGCTGCATCACCTGCGGCGCGTGCGCGGCCTCGTGCCCGACCGGAGTGATCATCTCCGACCTCGGGCGCAGCGGCGTCGACGGCCTGTTCACGCCGGTGCTCGCCATGCGCCGCGGCTGGTGCGAGCCGTCCTGCATCCGCTGCGGCGAGGTCTGCCCGACCGGCGCCATCGTGACCCTCGAGCCGGCCGCCAAGCAGGCGATCGGCGGCCCGGCCGAAGTCACCATCGGCACCGCCTTCGTCGATCAGGGCCGCTGCCTGCCGTGGAGCATGGAGACCCCGTGCATCGTGTGCGAGGAGATGTGCCCGACCTCGCCCAAGGCGGTCTGGCTCGAGACCATCCAGACGACCCGGCGCGACGGCACCCCGGTCGTGCTCCAGCAGCCGCACGTCGCCCCCGAGCTGTGCACCGGCTGCGGTCTGTGCGAGAACCGCTGCCCGGTCGGCGAGCAGGCGGCGATCCGCGTCTCCTCGGTCGGCGAGACGCGCGATCCCGCCAACCGGATGCTCCAGCAGCGCTCGACCTAGCCGGCGGCCGAAGAGCCGCCGGCCGCGGTGCTATTCTCCGGGCATGGGCTACCGCCGCCGACTGGTGACCTGGTCGATCACGGGCGCCGTCCGGCACCTGGCCATGTTCGGCGCCGTGCTCGCCGCGACGCTGGTGGTGGCCGGTATCGTGGTGGTCGCGGGCGGCTCGATCGCCACCCGCCTCGCGCTGGCGGCGGCCGACCGGGACGCCGACCGGGAGTGGGCCGCGACGCTGGCGCCGCTGTCGACCGTGCCCGAGCGCTACCCGCCCGTCGAGACCGACGAACGGGCGCTCCGTCTCGAGGGGCTTGCCGCATCGCTCGGCGTCCGGCTTGAGGTCGGGCAGGCGCTCGCTTCGCCGGCGGCCCAGCCGCGGCCGGTGGACCCCGCGCGCCTGGCGAGCACGGTGACGCTGCTGCTCGCCGGCGATCCGCCGGTGTGGGCGATGGACATCGCCGGTTGCAGCGGCGCTCCGGCCACCAGCGAGCGCGGCCACCGGGAGCTCCAGCGGCTGCTGCTCGCGGCCGCCGAGCGCGCCATCGCCCGCGGCGAGCCGGCCGCCGCCTCGAGCATCCTCGAGGCGTCCTGGCGACTCAACGAGTCGCTGCTCCGCAGCCCGAGCGTCGAAACCCAGGTCACGGCCTGCACGATTCTCGAGCAGGAGACGGCGCTGCTGTGCGAGCTGCCCTACCCCGGCGAGCACTGGCGCGTCCGCCTCGCCGCCCTCGACGTCGAGGGGCTCTCGCTGGAGGCCTACCGCTTCGAGGCGTGGCGGGCCCGCTGCCTCGCCGACCGCGACTCGCTCGCCGCGCTCCATCCCGCGCTGCGGGTGGTCGGCCGGCCGCTGGCGCGGCTGGTCGCGCACCAGCAGCACGAGGCGATGCTGTTCGCGGTCCGCGAGCTGCCGCGGCGCGATCCCCGCTCGTTCGACGCCGACACCTTCGTCGCCGAGCAGCACGCCCTGGTTTCCCGCGCCAACCCGATCGCGCAGGCGTCGCTGCCGCACGACTGGACATCGTGGCCACGCAGCGTGCGCGCCGCCCTCAGCGTGGACCTGGCGCTGCGCGTGCTCGAGCTGCGCAGCGCGGCGGCGGCGGGCCGCGAGGCCGTCCGCCCGGAGCCGCGACAACCGTCGCGGATCGCCGGTGTGGACTGGCTGTACGAGGCCGCACCCGACGGCATCCGCATCACCATCGACAGCGCCGGCTGGCCGGAAATGGCCGCGCGGCCCCTCCGGGCGTTGGTGAGGCTGCGAGCCACTGCCAGATCTGGCGGTGGCGCATGACCGGACCGACCCGCCAGCCGCCGTCCTCCGGGCAGGACCCCGATCCCGCGACCACCGCCGTGGCCCCGAGGAGGGCGGGCATCCCGGCGGTCGCCCCCCACCAGCACCGGCTGGCGCGCGCGATCTCGGCACCGGCAAACCGCATCCTCGACGCCAGCGAGGAGCTGCTGGCCCTGTCCGAGGCGTTTGCCGACACCCGCCCGCTCGAGCGGGCCGTGCACGGCGGACTGTGGCCACAGGCGCGCCGGGTCGCGCTGCTGCTCACCTCGCGCCGCCTGCTCGAGGTCGGTCTCAGCAGCTCGGGCCGGCGCGCGCTCGGCCGGATCCGCTCCTTCCCGTGGGACGGCATCCCGTCGTTCCGGATCGAGGACGGGTGGCTGGAGGTGCGCACCTGGGCCGAGGACGTCCATCGCTGGTGCCTGCGAGACGTCCCGGACCCGGCGGTCGAGCGCCGGCTCTCCAAGCGCGTCAACCTCGCGGTGTCGACCTACGTGCCGTCGATCAGCCGGACCGCGCCGCTGCTCCACTGTGGAACCTGCGGCGCCAGCCGGCCGCCCGAGGCCGGCGGCTGCCGGCACTGCGGCGACACGGTGCGGTCACCGCAGCGGGCGGTCCAGCTGGCGGTCGCCGCTCCAGGAGCCGGCCACCTCTACGCCCAGCGGCCGCTCGCGGCCGCCGTCCGCTGCGCGGTCGAGCTCGCCGTGTTCGCGCTGCTCGCCGCCGGCGTGCTCCTCACCACCGACCGCTGGCGCATCGTGGCGACCGTCGGGATCGGCGCCGTCGTCCTGGCCGTGATGAAGCTGCACTCGGCCTGGTCGGCGCAGCTGCTCGCCGAGCGCGCCGGCGCGATCGGCCCACCGGTGAACGACCGCTGGCGCTGGGTCGTGCCTGCCGGGGCGCTGGTCTCCCTCGCCGCCCTGGCGGCGCCCCTGCTGCTCTCGGGCGCCCTCGACCGCGACATCGACTGGCGGCTCGAGTTCGCCGACTCCGCCAGCGAGTGGCGGGTCGCGGCGCCGCCGTTCGAGGCCGAGCTCGGCAACATCCCCAACCTGCAGGAGGTCTGGAGCCACCGCGACGGCCAGTGGGTCCTGGTCCAGTCGTGGCCCTTCCATCGCTTCGAGCCGGCTCGGCGGGCGACCTCCCGGGTGACGCGGGAGTGGCGCGTCGCCCAGCCGCCGACAGCCCTCGGTCAGCACCGAGTGCTGGAGGCTGTCGGTGAGGCCCGCGCACCGGATGGCGGCCGGATCACCACCGCCGTGCTGCTGGTGATCGACGCCCAGGCGCGGGACGTCCACGTCCTGACCACCGCGGCCGAGCCGGCCGGCGCCGCCGACCGGCTGCGCCAGCTCGTCGCCCGGTCGTACTGGGAGCCGGCACGCCAACAGTGATCCCGCGCGCGGCGCCGCGCGACGAGCGGAAAGCACGATGCAACCACAAAGACAGGAAGGCACAAAGGGAGTCTCTGAGTGGCGCATGCCGAATAAGTGCGGCACTGCGAAGTCGACGCCGAGGCCAGCGCTGGCTGCAACATCATCACGAGCTTCTCTTGGTGTCTTTGTGGCTTTGTGGTGATCCCTGCTTGAGCCCGTGCAGGCGCGACGACCGCCGATTCGGGCGCGGATCCGGCTCCGTCCTTCCGGCTGCGTCCGATGGACTTCGCCGTGACAAGCCGGACTCCGCCGTGACAAGCCGCCGTGACGCGAGCGGGCGGGAGGGCGGACCCTATCCCCTAAACCCCTGACACCTAACCCCTCGCCAGCAGCTCCTCGAGCCGGCTCTTCGACGCCGCCTCGACCTCATCGTGCAGCGAGCCGCCGTGCGAGTCCATGCTCACGACCACCGGGAAGCGCTCGACCTGGATCACCCACAGCGCCTCCGGCACCCCGAACTCCTCGAGCATGAACACCCGCTCGACTCGGGTCACGGCCGCCGCCAGCACCTGCGCGGCGCCGCCGATGGCGTGCAGGTAGACGGCGCCGCCGCGGGCGAGGCCGTCGAGCGTCTTCTTGCCCATGCCGCCTTTGCCGATCACCCCGCGCAGCCGGTAGCTGCAGATCACGTCCGCCTGGTACGGCTCCTCGCGGATCGAGGTGGTGGGACCGGCGGCGACGAACTTCCAGCCGCCGTCCTCGGTCTTGGCCACCACCGGCCCGCAGTGGTAGATGACGGAGTCCGCGAGGTAGGGCGCGACCTCGTCGCGGTGCGCCTCAACCAGCCACTTGTGGGCGGCGTCGCGGCCCGTGATCATGCGGCCGCTCAGCTCGACGAAGTCGCCGACCTTGAGCGCGCGGATGGTCTTTTCGTCGGCAGGGAGCTTCAGCTCAGCCATGTTGCCTGACCTCCGGAGTCGATGCTCACGCCGGCCCTGCGGTCGGCCCAGCACATGTAGGAGACGGTCACGAAGTAGCACGCCGGCAGCCGGTCGAGCACCCCGATCTTGACCCCGATCAGCGTGGTCTGCCCGCCGAAGCCCATCGGCCCGATGCCGAGGGTGTTGGCCTCGTCGAGAATCCGTGCCTCGAGCGCGGCCAGCTCGGGCAGCGGGTTGACGTCCGCGAGCGGCCGCAGCAGCTGGTGCTTGGACTCGCTGAACGCCGACACCCGGTCGCCGCCGATGCACACGCCGAGCACGCCCGGGGCGCAGCCCTTGCCCTGCGCCTGGAAGACCGCGTCGAGCACCGCGCGGCGCACGCCCTCGAGGTCGCGGCCGGCCTTCAGCTTGCCGTCCGGCAGCTTGTACTGGGCGCCGCAGTTCTCGCTGCCGCCGCCCTTCAAGATCATCCGCACCTCGATGCGGTCGTGGTCCCACTCCTCGAAGTGCAGGTACGGGATGCCGCGGCCGGTGCCGTGGCCGGTGTTCTTGCCGGTCAGGGTGTCGACCGCGTTGGGCCGCAGGAAGCTGCGCGCGGTCGCCTGGCGGACCGCCTCGACGAAGTCCTCCTCGAGCCGGCGCGTGCTGACGCCTGCCGGGTGGTGCACCCACACCACCGGCGTCCCGGTGTCCTGGCAGATCGGCGACGACAGATCGCGCGCCATGGCGACATTGTCGAGCACGGTGCCGAGGGCCCGCTCGGCCAGGCTGCCCGCGGCCTCTGCCTTGCGCCCGGCCTGGAGCGCCCCCTCGATGTCCGCCGGCAGATCGACCGACGCTCTCCGGATGAGCTCCACGAAGGTCTCGACTCGGCTCGGTTCCGCGGCCATGAGCGCCTCCATTCCAGCAGCCGGATCATACCGCGGTTCGCCATCCTGAGTACGTGCGCCTCGGCGTAGACATGGAGCTCTGGACAGGTGCTCGCGCCGCGCTCGTTCCCGCTCCCGTTCCCGTTCCCGATCAGCTGTCCCGTCCTGATTTCGCTCGAAGCGCAGCACCCGCTCCCGCCGACGCCGACGTGTCAGCCGAGGGGGTGCCGCCAGTGCAGTCCGGGGAATCGAGCGTAGTCGCGGTCAGCGGTCACCCACTCGAGCCCGGCTTCGATCGCGAGTGCGGCGAGGTAGGCGTCGGGCACGAGGTTGCCCTTTGCGCCCGACTCGCGGCAGAGCCGCTGGAAGATGTCCCAGTGCCGCGGTCCGGGCGTGACCACGACGCAGGTGGGCCGCTCTCGCACGTCGGCCACGAAGCGCAGCGCCACCTCCAGGGGGGTCGGCTCGGCGAAGACCCCGGGATGAGTCACCACGCGCAGAAAGCCGGAGAGCACGAGGTCCGAGACCGCGAAGGCGGCATCCCCGGCCAGCACCGACTCCAGCCAGCGACGGTAGCGTTCGTGGCCGGGGCTGTCGCTGCGATGGGCGTAGACGAGGACATTAACGTCCGGCAGCAGCATCGGATCGCTCCATGAGCTCGAGGAGCGCGGCCGAGTCGTCCAGGTCGACGCCCGGCCGAAGGCCCGAACCGCCGAATGTCGTGAGCTCGACCGGCGCCGTCGCCGGGCTCCCCCGCCTCGCGAGCCGCTCGCGCAGCGCCTCCTCGATCACCGCCGTCAAGGTCGTTCCGGACTCGAGCGCGGCCCTCTTGGCCTGGGCCAGCAGATCGTCGGGAAGGTGGATCGTGGTTCTCATGCATCAAAACATATGGCGCTTGCATATCGATGTCAAGCCGGTTCGTGATGCTGCCCGTCGCTCGCGCGCTACGGGTTCCACTCCGGGACGACGGCCCAGCCCGGGAAGGGGCCGGTCTCGACCATCTGCTGGGTCCGGGGGCGGGTCACGCGCTGCCCGCAGTGTGGTGGTTTGTGGCTGACGAGCCCACCCCCGGCAAGGAAACCACCTCCGCAAGATTCGATAGTCAGCAAGAATTGACGTAATATTTTTCGACTGTCGACTTCGTGGTCGTCGACCGCCAGACGCCGGTTCTCATGGTGGAGAGCAAGCTCTCGGACGCCAAGCTCGATCGCAGCTTGCGCTACCTCAAGCTGCGCTTCCCGGACTGCCCGGCGTGGCAGGTCTCGGCCACCGGCCGGAAGGACTTCCTCTCTCCGGAAGGGATCCGCGTCTGCCCGGCGCTGACCTTCCTC
>Ga0209254_10002927_pt1 | contig 15582 bp, 15 predicted proteins | sample FrelakmetDIP11DI_FD_187148 | JGI IMG/M metagenome (GOLD analysis project Ga0209254, IMG submission 187148) | Freshwater lake sediment microbial communities from the University of Notre Dame, USA, for methane emissions studies - DIP11 DI (SPAdes)... | ecosystem: Environmental > Aquatic >...
TCGCTCTGAAACAAAACCACCTCCCCGACCTCAAAGCTCCCGAAGCGCTCCGCGGCGCAGCCGGCGACGGCCGCCGCGATTCCGCCGCCCCCCGCCCCGGCGGTGAAGCGGCCGAGCGTGAGGTGCCCGTGGAAGGCGCGGGCCTCGCGCGCAAAACCGGCGGCCTCCAGCGCGCGGTCGATGTCTCCCTGCAGCCGCGCCAGCGAGTCGTCCGCTTGCGCAAGCCCGGCCCAGATCACCCGCGGGCGGCTGGGGTCCGGAAAGACCCCGATGCCCGTCGCCGCCAGAGTAAACGGGGCGTGGCCCGCGGCGACGGACCCCAGCGCGGCCGCCACGGCCGCGACCCGCTCCGTCGGGATGGCTCCCAGGAATTTCAGCGTCAGATGCAGGTTCGCCGGCCGCGTCCAGCGTGCCCGCACCCCGCGGGCCTTGAGCTCCGCCTGCACCCGTGCCAGCGCCTTCAGAACGCCTTCCGGAATCTCCGCGGCCACGAAGGCGCGCAGGACGCCGGACCCTGGCGGTTTCGATCTCACGCGGCCGGCAAGGTGAGCTGGGGTTCGCTCAACAGGAACTGGCCCTGGCGGATCCAGTCTTTCAGCGACGCGGCGATCGCGCGGGCCTTGACCACGCTGGACAGCGGTACGGTCGGCACCGGTTTGCCCCGGAAGCGGATGACGCCGCTCTTGAGCTCGGCATAGCTCACCTGCCCGAGGCTCTTGGCCTCTCCGCTCGGGTAATCCCGGCCGTAGTCGACGATCTGGGTGAAAATCTCCTCGTCGCAGATCCCGGTGAAAGCGGCGATCTCCTCGTTGAGCAGCGGAATCGGGATGCCGAGGCCCACCGCCAGCGAGCAGCCGTAGCCCTGAATGCCGACGCCCACCAGGTAGCTGGAGTTCATCTGCTTCAAGTCGCCCATCACCCACAACGTCCCGGCCGCCCGGATCGGAACCCCCTTGGGGGTGCGCGGCACCGCGGGGTTGTGCTGGGTGCCGTGCCAGGTCACATACCCGACCCCGCCGCCCAGAAAGATGCGCGTGCCGATCCCGATGGTCCGGTAGTACGGATCGTTGAAAAGCGGGCTCAGCTGTCCGGCCGAGCAATAGTTGGCGTTGCCGGCTCCGGGCTTGAGCGTGCCCATGTAAGTGTAAACGGTCCGGTTCGAGAGGTTCACCGCGCAATTGTAGTTCTGGTAGCCGTTGCGGGGGTTGCACAGGGTGGCCTGGGGCAGCGTGTGCAGGGTGACCTCTTTATCGACGCGGCGGTTGGGATAGCAGTCCGTCCCGTAGGCTTCGGCGACCAGGTGCACCGGCTTGCCGTCCACCAGGTCCTGGATCACATGCCCCCCGCCGTAGTTGAATTCGCCGGGGTAGACCTTGTTGAGCGGGTCGTCCTCGGCCGCTTCGGTGGCGCCGATGTAGCAGTCGACCGCCGCCAGCCCGGCATAGGCCGGCACACGGTTGAGCCAGACCCGCGAGGCCTTGATCGGCGGACTCGAGTGGCCGAAATTGATGAAGGCCCCCGACGAGCACATCGGCGCGAAGGTGCCGGTGGTGACCACATCCACGCGCCGCGCCGCCTCCGCCGGGCCCTCGGACTTCACGATGTCGATGATCTCCTCGGCCGTGACGACGACGACGTCGCCCGATCGGATCTTGGCGTTGATCTCCTGGAGGGTTTTGGTGACCCGGTGTTTCTTCATTTCAGCCTGCTTTTCCGGTAGCGCCTTTGGCGGCCTCGATCTTCAGGGTGATGTTGTCCTGAATCCAGTGGGCGTCCCACCATTCGATGGGGTCCACGAACAGGTGATGGATCAGGATGCTGAAATGCAGGTGGTCGCCGCCGGCCAGCCCGGTGCTGCCGGTGTGGCCGATAATCGCCTCTTTGCCTACGCGTTCGCCCGGCTTGACGGTGATCTGGCTCAGGTGCGAGTACATGCTGAAAAGACCCAGCCCGTGGTCCAAGATGACCGTCTGGCCGTAAATGCCGGCAAAGCCGGTATAGACCACTATGCCGCTGTTGGCGGCCGGGACCGGCGAACTGGCGAGCGAGGCCAGGTCCACGCCCATATGATACTGCTGGTCGATCTCCTTGCCCCCGTATAGATAGGTGCGGTGATCGGCAAACCCGGCCCGCGGCGCGGAATTGGGAAGCCTCAGGAACGGTCCCTTCCAGAGCATGCTGCCTTCGGTCTTGGCGGTCGCCGCGACGATCTGCTGGTAGTTCGCCTGACGCAAATCGCGATTGATGAACAGAAACTGGTCCTTCAGCGAATTCTTGGCGGCCGCCGGAATCAGCGTCTGAAACTCCGGCAGGATCTGGCTGATGAAGCCGTCGGTAACCGGCAGGGAATCCTTCTTGAAGGCTTTTTTCCGGAACTGGTAAGGCCAGCGCACGCGACTGCTGTTGCCCGCCAGGTCCTTCGCCTCCAGGACGATCTCCGCGGCGTTTGCCTGCATGTGGCTCACCCCGAAGAAGGCGATGTGAACGAGCTTGTCGGCAAACAGGCCGCCGAATCCCGGGAAGTAATTCTCGCCCACCCTCACACCGCTTGCCTGGCAGGGCTCCGAGAGCCGGTAGACCGCCAGCCCGGCTCCGCCCTGGTTGACATAGTTCTGCGGGGTCAGGTTCTCGATCACCGGCGCACGGTTGTCGATGACGACCTCCATCTGGAGATCGTTCAGGTTGCCATGCCACCAGTTGCGCCAGGAATGGTCCCACAGATTGATCCGCAGCATGGCCTTTCCGTCGGTAAGCCCCATCGCGGCCGGGTCGATCTTGATCCGTGCGGTATCCTGCCGGGTCTTCTCCAGACCGAGCAGCCCGGAGGTGGGGAACTCGACATCCGACAGCACCACCTCCTTGCCGTCCTTGCTCAGGACGATGCGCAGCCGGCGCAGGCCGCTCTTGAGGTCCGAGACCGTCAAAGGCACTTCCGCCGATTTGCCCAGGTGCAGGGGCGACGGCGCATCCCACTGAACGACGGGAGTCTCGCCCTCCAGCCTCAGTACGAGGAACCAGACCACGGCCCCCGCCAGGCCCAGGCCGATCAGGGCCGCCAATCGCAACGGCCAGCTCCCTCCCATCTTGCGTCCTCTGTCCACGGCTGATATCCTTAAGCGTATGGGTGTGTGAAAGTGAAAATTTTTTATTATCAAGCCGGATAAGGATAGTCAACTGTGCTTGACTTTTGCAAGGCCGGAAGGTAGTTGCACGCCAATGGCATCCTCCCTGCGCACCTCCCCGCGGTTCGTGAAGCGGGTCCTTTGGGCCGTCCTGCTCGTGGCCGCCGGCATCGCGACGGCAGCCTATTTCGGCCATCGCCGCCTGACGTCGCTGCCGGATGAGGCGCTGGCACCCAAGGCCGGAGTGGAGGCCATGGTGGTCGAGCGCGTGCACCAGTCGGCCACCCGCGAGGGCCGCACCGAGTGGAGCCTGGACGCCGCGACCGGCCGGTATCACTTGTCGGAGAAGAAGGTTCTGCTGACCGACCTGGCCGTCACGTTCTTCACGCGCGACGACCGCAAGGCGTATCTCACCGCCCGCCGCGGCGTGCTCTGGACCGATTCCCACGACATGGAAGCGCACGGGGATGTGGTGATTCACAACGAGGCCTATCGCCTGGAAACCGACAAAATCGCCTATTCACACGGCCAGCGGGTCATATCGTCTGACAGCCCGGTCAAAATCACGGGCCAGGCCGGAGACCTGATGGCCGACTCCCTGAAACTGGATCTGAACACCAACCGCCTGGTGATGAAGGGCCATGTGCACGGAACGCTGGCTGCTCGCGAAGCCCGCTAGGCGGCCTGCGCCCGCCCGGCTCGGGGGGGCGGCGCTCGTCCTGTTCCTATGGGCGGCGGCGGGCGGCGGGACCTCGGCGCCCGCCGACGGGGCCGACCGGCCGTCCCGGCAGCCGGTACGCATCCAGTCCGAGCAACTGGTGGCCGAGATGGAGGCCGACACCGCCGAATTCAGCGGTGCGGTGCGCGTGGAAGGCGACGGGTACACGGTCACCGCCGACTATCTGACCATCCAGTTTAAACCGGGAACCGCCAGCCGCAATCCTTCGCCGGGAGCGATTGCGGCCGAAGAGGTCGCCCGCATGACCGCCCGCGGGCAGGTGCGCATCCGGGCCGAAGCCATCACCGCCAGCGCCGAGCAGGCGGTGTACGAACCCGATTCCGGCCAGCTGTGGCTGCTGGCCGCGGACGCGCCGCCTCCGGCCCGGCCCGCACGGGGGGGCCCGCCGGCCGGCGCGGCCGGATCCCGCAACGCCCCGCCAGCCCCACGCCCCCCGGCTTCAAGGGTCCAGGTCGTCCTGACGCCGCCGGCCGGAGGATGACCGGTGGCCGCTTCACGGACCGCAGGCATGGTTGCATTTTGCCAAAAGCCCGACTAATATAATTCGGTTGAGATCAACATGTATAGCGGCTCGCAGACGAAGAGCCGCGTTGCGGCGAGGATTTCCAAAGATAGCGATGACCGTCCTGCGAGCCGAGAGTCTGATCAAAAGCTATGGCGGTCGCCGGGTGGTCAACGGCGTCAGCCTGCAGGTGAACGGCGGCGAGGTCGCCGGCCTGCTGGGACCCAACGGCGCCGGAAAAACGACGACGTTTTATATAGCGATCGGCCTCGTGAAGCCCGACGGCGGGCACATATTCCTTGACGGGCAAGACATCACGGGTTACCCTATGCACGTTCGTGCGCAGCGCGGAATGGGCTATCTGCCACAGGAAACATCGGTCTTCCGCAAGCTGTCGGTCCGGAATAACATTCTGGCCATCCTGGAGCTGATGCCGCTGTCGCGGGAGGAGCGGCAACAGCGCGCCGATCAGCTTCTGGACGAACTGGGCATCCGTCATCTGTCCGAACAGACGGCCAGCGTCCTCTCGGGCGGCGAGAAGCGTCGCCTGGAAATAACGCGGGCCCTTGCGACCAACCCCGTCTTCATGCTTCTGGACGAACCGTTTGCCGGGATCGATCCGCTGGCGGTGGCCGACATCAAGGCGATCATCGGCCATCTCAAGGGCAAGGGCATCGGGATACTGATCTCGGACCACAACGTCCGCGAAACACTGGGAGTGTGCGATACGGCCTATATCATGGTCGACGGCAAGGTGATCGAATCCGGAACGCCGCAGTCCATCGTATGCAGCGAGGCGGTGTGCCGCTCCTATCTGGGAGACGACTTCAGGCTCTGACATGGCATTGGAACTCCGACAGCAACTGAAACTCACCCAGCAGCTGATCATGACGCCGCAGCTGCAGATGGCGATCAAGCTGCTGCAGCTCTCGCGGCTGGAGCTGATGGACACCATCCGCCGCGAGATGGAAGAAAACCCGGCCCTGGAGGAGGTGACCGAGGGGACGGGGGAAGAGCCGCTGGGCGAGTCCCTCGAGGCGACGGAAACGCCGCTGAGCGAGATACCGCCGGCGCCGGACGTGGCGGCCGAGACCAAGAGCCGGGAAGAGTTCGACTGGAGCGGCTTCCTGGACGACTTCAGCACTCCCTCGCGGATTTCGCTGGAATCCGAGGATCGCGAGGCCCCCAAGTACGAAGCCTTCATCACCCGCAAGGAGTCCCTGAACGACCACCTCTTGTGGCAGTTCCTCATGACCAAGCCCAGCCGCGAGGACGAGGGCATTGCCAGCCTGATCATCGGCAACCTGAACAAGGACGGCTATCTCCAGGTGTCGGTCGAGGAAATCGCCGTCGCCGGTGACGTGCCGGCCGAAAAGGTCGCCGCGGTCCTGACGCTGCTGCAGACGTTCGACCCGATTGGCGTGTGCGCCCGCGATCTGCGGGAATGCCTGCTGATCCAGGCCCGGTATCTGGGCTTCGAGAACTCGATCATCACCGCCATTCTCTCCGAGCATCTGCCCAACCTGGAGAAGAAAAACTACAAGGCGATTTGCAAGGCTCTCAAGATCAGCCTCGAGGAGGTCGTGTCGGCCGTGGCCGTCATCAAGGGGATGGAGCCGCGGCCGGGAAGGCAGTTCAGCGACGACACGCCGCAGTACATCGTCCCCGACATCTATGTCTACAAGATGGAAAACGATTTCGTCATCGTGCTGAATGACGATGGCATGCCCAAGCTGCGCGTGAACTCGCTGTTCAGGCGCTCCGTCGGCCGCGGGCGGCGCGTCGCCGGAGAGGCCGAAGAGTACATCCAGGACCGGGTGCGCTCGGCGGCGTGGCTGATCAAGAGCATTCATCAGCGCCAGAAGACGATCTACCGCGTCATGGAGAGCATCCTGCGCTTTCAGCGGGAGTTCTTCGAAAACGGCATCGCCCATCTGAAGCCGATGGTCCTGCGGGACGTCGCCCAGGACATCGGCATGCACGAATCCACGATCAGCCGCGTCACCACCAACAAGTACGCGTACACCCCGCAGGGAATCTTAGAGCTGAAATACTTCTTCAACAGCTCGATCAAACGCGATGAGGGCGGCGCCATCGCCTCGGCCAGCGTCATGGACAAAATCCGGCAGCTGATCGCCGCCGAAGACCCCAAACGCCCCCACAGCGACGACAAGATCGCCCAGATCCTCAAGCGCGAAAACATCCAAATCGCGCGCCGGACGGTCGCCAAATACCGCGAGATGATGAGGGTTCTGCCCTCCAACAAGCGCAAGGAAATTTAAGGAGGTCTTCTCTATGCAGACATCCGTGACGTTCAAGAACCTGGACCCCTCCGACCACCTGAAATCCTACGTCACCGAAAAACTGAACCGGTTTGACAAGCTGTTGGACAACCCGGCCGAGGCGGGAGTCGTTTTGATCGTCGAGAAGCACCGCCACATCGCGGAGGTCAGCATCACCGGCGACCGGATGAATGTCAACGGCAAAGAGGAAACCGGCGACATGTACTCCGCCATTGACATGGTGCTCGACAAACTCGAGAAACAGATCAAGCGCGGCAAACAGAAAATCCGCGAACGCCGCGCCAGCGCCAAGGGCCAGACCCGGACCATCCGCGAGGACGCCACCCGGGCGAGGGAGGAGGAGTCCGTTCCGCAGGTCAAGGTGGAAAGCATCGAGTACAAGCCGATGGACGTCGAGGAGGCGGTGCTGCAGATGGATCTGGCCGATCAGGGCTTCCTGGTGTTCACCAACGCCCGCTCCTCGCAGATCAACGTGCTGTATCGCCGGAAGGACGGGCACTACGGCCTCATTCAACCGCTCAGCTGAACCGGCCCGGGCCCGCTCCGCCCGCGGCCCGGCCGCTCGGCCATCGACGACGTTTCAGGCGACATTGCCATGAAAATTCTGGATGGGCTGCAGCCGGAGGCGATCCTTCCGGAGCTGCAATCACAGACCAAGGAAGAGGTGCTCGCAGAGTTGGCGGCGCCGGTCGCGCGGCTGGCGAAGCTCGAACCGCAGGCCCTGCTTCGAGTCCTGCTGGAGCGGGAGCGCCTGGGAAGCACCGGCATCGGCGGTGGCATCGGCATCCCGCACGGTAAGCTGGCGAACCTGGATCGCCTGATGATCGGTTTCGGGCTGAGCCGCAAGGGGGTCGATTTCGAATCCCTGGACGGCGCGCCGACGCGGCTGTTCTTCCTGCTCGTCACCCCGGAGAACTCGACCGGCCTGCACCTGAAGCTGCTCGCCCGCATTTCGCGCATTCTCAAGAACGAACCCTTCAAGGAGCGGTTGCTGCGAGCCACCGACCGCAAACAGATTTACGGCATCATCAAGGAGGAGGACGAGGATTTTTAATCGTCACCCGCGGCGGTCAGGCGTGAACCAGCTCCCCCTCATCATCGTCACCGGGCTGTCGGGCTCGGGAAAAAGCACCGCCCTCGCAACCCTGGAGGACGCGGGCTTCTTTTGCGTCGACAACATGCCGGTGGCGCTGCTGCCGGCTTTCCTGGACCTTCCGTCTCCGGCCGGGGCCGAAGCCGTGGGAATCGCGGTCGGAATGGACCTGCGGGAGAAGGGCTTTCTGGATGGCTACGAACGGGTCCTGGGGGGACTGCGGGAACAGGGGTTCGCCTTCGAGATCTTGTTCCTCGAAGCCGACGAACGGGTGCTGATCCAGCGCTTCAGCGCCACGCGCCGCCAGCACCCCCTGGCCCGCGGCCAGGGGCTGGCAGCCGGCATCCGTCGCGAGCGGCAGCTGCTGCAGCCCCTGCGCGATGCCGCCGACCACTGCATCGATTCCACGCACCTAAACGTGCATGAGCTCAAGCAGCGGGTGGTCGGGATTGCGGCGGCCCGGCGCCCGCTGGAGGGTCTCCAGATCCATGTTCTCTCGTTCGGTTTCAAGTACGGCCTTCCCGCGGAGGCCGACATGGTGGTGGATGTGCGCTTTCTGCTCAACCCGTTTTTCGTTCCGGAGCTGAAAGCCCTGGACGGTGAAGATGCGCAGATCCGGGAGTTCGTCCTGAAAACTCCCGAGGCATCGGCGTTCATCGCGAAGTACACCGACCTGATCGATTTTCTGGTTCCCCTGTACGCAAAGGAAGGCAAGACCCGGTTCAGCATCGCCGTCGGGTGCACCGGAGGCCGGCACCGCTCGGTCGTGATCGCCAGATCGCTCTATGAGCATATCGCCGCAGGCGGCCGGCGGATCGAGTTGATTCACCGCGACATCCACCAGCCGCAGTAGTCCGGCGGCGGTCGATGCGCGGTCAGCGAAGGACGTTTATGATCGGAATTCTAATCGTCACGCACAGCCAGTTGGGCGACGCCCTGATCGACGCCGCGGAGTTCGTCCTGGGCAGCCGCCCGTCGGGCGTGGTCTCGGTTTCCATCGACCTCAATCAAAACGTGGACCGCCTGCGCGAACGGGTGGCGGCCGGCGTCAAGAAGGTCGTTCAGGATGGGGGCGCGCTGATCCTGACGGACATGTTCGGGGGCACGCCTTCCAACATCAGTTACTCATTTCTGGAAGAAGGGCGCATCGAGGTCCTCTCGGGGGTCAACCTGCCGGTGCTGGTTCATGCGTTGGACCACCGCGGCCGCATGCCGCTCGCGGAGCTGGCCGCCGCCGTGGAGGCCTTCGGCAAGAAAAGCATCACCCTGGCCAGCGGCATCCTGAAGGGCAACAAACGGAGCTGAAGGTGGCCGAGTGGGAACTCCGCCGCGCCGCGCCCGCGGACGTTGCGCCGCTGGCGGATCTGGAGCGCCGCTGTTTCGACTGGCCCTGGGGCCGGTTGTCGTTCGAGGGGGAGCTGGCCGCTGGGGATGCGGACCATCGGCTGGCCTGCGCAGCGCAGGGCTGCGGCCAGAGCGTGATCATCGGATACATCTTTTTCCGCTTCATCGCCGATGAGGCGCACATCTTCCGGATCGCGGTGGACCCGGCCTGGCGGCGCCGCGGGATCGGCGCGCGGCTGGTGGCCGAGTGCCTGGACGCGGCGCGCGTCCGCGGCCTGTCGGCCGCTTGGCTGGATGTTCGGGCTTCCAACACGGAGGCAATCGCCCTATACGGAAAATTGGGATTCCAAACGGTCGCCACGCGTCGCGGCTATTATTCCGACCGTCACGAGGATGCTCTCATTCTAAAACTAACATTAACACAAGGAGGGTCTATGGCAGTCAAGATCGGCATCAACGGATTTGGCAGAATCGGACGTCTGATGTTCCGGGCAGCGGAGAAGAACCCGAAGGTTCTGGTGGTCGCCATCAACGATCTCACCAACGCCGAGACCATGGCGCACCTGCTGAAATACGATTCCGTCCACGGAGTGATGGACGTCCCGGTTTCCGCCAAGAGCGACGCCATCGAGGTCGGCGGGCGGACGGTGGCCATCCGTTCGGTGCGGGATCCCGAGAAAATCGACTGGAAAGCCCTGGGAGTGGACATCGTCGCCGAGTGCACCGGCCTGTTCACCAAGCGCGAGGACGCCGCCAAGCACCTGACCGCCGGCGCCCACAAGGTCATCATCTCCGCACCGGCGACCAACCCGGACATAACGATCGTGATGGGCGTCAACTCCCACCGCTACGATCCGAAGCAGCATCATATCGTTTCCAACGCCTCCTGCACCACCAACTGCCTGGCGCCGGTGGCGAAAGTCCTGCACGAGAATTTCAAGATCAAACGCGGCCTCATGACCACCGTGCATTCCTATACCGGGGATCAGCGGCTGCTCGACTTCCCCCACAAGGACCTGCGCCGGGCGCGCTCGGCCGCCCTGTCCATGGTTCCGACCACCACCGGTGCCGCCAAGGCGGTCGGTCTGGTCCTGCCGGAATTGGCCGGCAAACTGAACGGGCTCGCCGTGCGGGTGCCCACGCCCAACGTCTCACTGGTCGACCTGGTGGTCGCCATCGACAAGAGCGGCGTCACCGTCTCCGAGGTGAACGCCGCGTTGAAGCAGGCCTCCGAGGACGCCCTCAAGGGGATCCTCGGCTACAGCGACGGGCCGCTCGTGTCATCAGATTTCAACGGCTGCGCGCTTTCTTCGATCGTCGACGCCCCCACGACCTACGTGATCGACGACATGGTCAAGGTCTTGTCCTGGTACGACAACGAAACCGGATACTCCACGCGCATGGTGGATCTGGCCGTTATGATCGGCGAGCAGCTTTGATAAGGAGGCATTCACCTTGAGAAGACCACTCATCGCCGGCAACTGGAAGATGTACAAGACCCCCGCGGAAGCCGTCGACTTCGTTCAGCGCTTCGCCCCGCTGGTCGCCGGGATCGCCGACCGCGACATAATGATCGCGCCGGCCTTCCCGGCCCTGGCAGCGGTCGCCGAGGCCCTGAAGGGCACCTCCGTGGGTCTCGGCGCCCAGGACCTCTTCTGGGAGGCCGAAGGCGCCTACACCGGACAGGTGGCGCCGCGCATGCTGGTCGCCTGCGGCTGCCGTTACGTGATCATCGGGCACTCCGAACGCCGTCAGCACTTCGGGGAAACCGACGCCAGCGTCTGCCGGAAAATCCGGTCGGCGGTCGCGGCGGGGCTGATTCCGGTGATGTGCGTTGGCGAAACCGAATCGGAGCGCGAAGCCGGCCAGACCTTCCCCGTTCTTGACAAGCAGCTCCAGAATGGAATAAAAGATTTGATTGCCGATCAGCTGGCGCCGCTGGTCATTGCCTATGAGCCCGTATGGGCCATCGGCACCGGCAAGACCGCTACGGCCGGCCAGGCGCAGGAGGCCCACCAGTTCATCCGCTCGCGGGTGGCGGGCCTGCTGGGGGCTTCGTTTGCCGGCGCGCTGCGCATCCTTTACGGCGGCAGCGTCAAGCCGGAAAACATATCCGAGCTCATGGCCATGGCCGATATCGACGGCGCCCTGGTGGGCGGCGCCAGCTTGAAACCGGATTCCTTCGCCGGGATCGTGAAATTCAAATGACAACTAGAAAGGTGGCGCAAGCCGGCCTATGACCGTATTGCTGGTAATCATTCATGTGATGGTGTGTGTCGCGCTCATCATGATCGTGCTCCTTCAGACCGGAAAGGGAGCCGACATCGGCGCGGCGTTTGGAGGCGGTGCGAGCAACACGCTGTTCGGCACCAGCGGGGCCTCTACATTCCTAAGCAAAGCGACGACGGTAGCGGCCATCGTGTTCATGCTGACCTCGCTGCTGCTGTCCTACCTGGCGAGCCAGCGGCCGTCGAGTTCGGTCGTCACCGAAACGCCGGCGGCCGTCGAAACCAAGGCCCCGGAAGCCGCTCCCGCACCGCCGGCCGCCGAACCCAAACCCGAAGAACCGGCCAAGTCCCAGTAGCACGGACCTGGACTGCATTCATTTTGCCCAAGTGGTGGAACCTGGTAGACACGCTATCTTGAGGGGGTAGTGGCGAGAGCCGTGCCGGTTCAAGTCCGGCCTTGGGCACCATCTGTAGTGAATCATGAAGGGTTCCAGTAAGTTACTGGGACCCTTCATGTTTCATTTGCAGATTATTTGCGGTTGGCGGTCCTCGCAGTGCTGATATTTCCTGTTGACAATCAAATTCACTTTCACTTAAGTTGCACGCAAGGTGCCGTTACGGCTCAATAGGGAATCCCGTGAGATCCGGGAGCGGTCCCGCCGCTGTAACCCCGCCACTTTCAAACAGGAAATGGAACCTGTTCAGCTTTCATGGGCCACTGTTCCGCATCAGCGGGATGGGAAGGCGGCTGAACGGGCGGGGGAGCCAGAAGACCTGCCTGACGCTATATTGCCGTGCTTCTGCGTGGCCACAGAGACAGAGCGGCAAACCGCTTAGGGTTAAGCAAACTGGGTGCAGCCCTTCAAGCTTCGTGCTTGAAGGGCTTTTTCATTGGTGCGCACGAAAACCCGATGGGAAAGGAGGTGATACGTGAAAATTGGCCGCAGCGTGAAGCCGTCGGCATGACGGGGGAGTGTAATCCATACCATACGAAACGACCTGCTGGAGGAGGATTGAAGATGACTACCCATCTGGGCCCCAGACTTTTTCTATTAATGGTCATATGCATCATGGCTCCGTCTCTGGTTCTGGCCGCCCATGGCGATGGAGCGAAAAAAGAGGATAAAACGGCCATTATCCTCGCGAGTTTCGGCACGACGATCCCATCCGGGGTCGAATCCATCGTCAACATCCAGAAAAAAATCCAGGAGGCCTATCCGGACGTGCCCGTAAAAATCACCTTCACCTCCAACATCATCCGCTCGGTCTGGAAAGAGCGGCAGGCCGAGGCGCAGAAGTGGCTCGCAGAGGGGGTTCCCGAGGAGATTCTTTACGTCAAGAACATCATCTCCACCTTCGGCGAGCTCTTGGAGGAAGGATACCGGAACATCATCGTCCAGCCGACCCATATCTTTTTCATGGAGCAGTCCCACGATCTGGCGCGGTATGTGGATGCCATGCGCTCGATCCGGACGATCAAGGACAAGTGGAGGCCTTTTGCCAAAGTCGCCTTGGGACGACCGGCGCTCGGTACGGTCGGACCGCGCTACGACTACACCAAGGACATGGAAAAAGCGCTGAAAACCCTGACAGACGACGCGGAGGTGGCCCGCCGGGAAAAGGCCGCCCTGGTCTACATGGGGCACGGCAACGAACACTGGCCTTCGAGCATCTACGCCGAAGCGCAGAAGATGATGCGGGAGCTTTACCCGGACGTGAAGACCTACATCGGCGTGGTCGAGGGCCATCCCGGGATCGACGAGGTGGTGGAAGCGCTGGCCGAGGCCAAAACCAAGTCAAAAACCCGCAAGGTCGTGTTGAAGCCTTTCATGATCGTGGCAGGCGATCATGCCCTCAACGATATGGCCGGGGACGACGAAGAATCCTGGAAAAGCGTGCTGAGCGCTAAAAAGTACCAGGTCGTTCCCGTTCTGAAGGGCCTGGGGTCCAACGATGCCTTCGCCCGGATCTTTGTCAACCATATCCGCGATGCGGCCAAGGAGGTTGGGATTCCTTTGCCGTAATTGCTTAAGCCGGAAAGGGTGCCGAATCCCAGACCCGGATAATTCATTTGATTTTTCGCACTCGGCGGAAATATAGTTGGGGCCAATCAGGATCATCCACTTTTCCTTGTTGGGCCGGAAGCGACGTCTCAAGCTGAGCAGCGGTCCGGGGCCGTTCTCTCCGGCAAGGCCCTTGATGTCGGCATCCCCTCGGTTTTTGCTAGAAGCCTTGGGAGGAGACGTTTATGCGCAACCTCGAGAAGGGCAATGTATTGGCCGTAAGGGCCATCGGCGGACTGCACGTTGTCACGCTCGCGTGGGATTTTCTGCCAGGGCAGGAAGCGCAACGCGAGGGGTTGCTCGGTTTTGCCATCGAGCGTTCAGAACTCAAGCGGGGCGAGGTGATCGAGCGCTATTTCCTGCGCGGGATCAAGCGGTTCAGGTTCAAGGATGAAGGCCTTGCCCCCGGCACGCCCGTGCCCACCTCGGAGCATCCCATTCAGTCCTTCCAGTGGGGGGATTACACCGCCAAACCGGACAGGACCTATCGCTATAAGGTCGTGCCGGTTTACGGCAAGCCGAAACTGCTCGATCTGGATGAAGCCTCGGCGACGACTGTCACAATTACGACGGAGGCCGAGCAGGGTCCGCCTGCGGGCAACCGTCCCACGGCCCACGACATCTATTTCAACCGCGGGGTTGCGGGCTCGCAGGCGTATGCCCGCAAGTTCGGAAAGTCGAAACCCGACGAATCCGATCCGGACTCCGCCCAGATGAAGTGGCTGTCTCGCGGGCTCTTCGAGGGCCTGACAGGATTCATCGGTCGCGCCGCAGGTCCCGATGCCTGCGACTTTAAACTGCGCGGCATGTTTTATGAGTTCCGCTATCTGCCCGTCGCCAAGGCATTCGGCGCCGCGCGCAAGGCTGGGGCCGACGTGGCTATTCGCTATGAAGCCCAGGCCTACCAGGACGACAACGAGGCGATGATCTCGAACGCCCGCATCCGGGGGATTTGCAGGCCGCAGAAGTCGCGCGCCGGCATCCGGCACAACAAGTTCCTCGTGCTGATCCACAGGGACGAGCCCGTGGCCGTGTGGACGGGTTCCACCAACATTTCCGCCGGCGGGATTTTTGGCCACTCCAACGTCGGCCACGTCATATGGGACAAGTCCGTGGCCCTCAAGTTCCTGAACTATTGGGAACGGCTGGCGGACCCTGACGTGACGCGCCGCCCGCTGGTGCAGGCGAACCTGAAAGTGGAACCGACGCCCGGCCAACGATTCGCGCTGCCGACCGATCGAGTGCTTACCCTCTTCAGCCCGCGCGACGATAAGGATGCGCTGGAGACGCTGAATTGGTACGCCTACTTGATGGGTGCCGCGCAAAGGGTTCTCTGCATGACCTTCGCCTTCAACCTGGACCCCGTCTTGGGGGAAGTGCTGGAGCGTCCCGGAAACACTCTCCGATATGCGGTATTCGACAAGGCCCTCGACGCCGAGCAAGAAACCAAAATCAATCAGGTCCAGAACACGGTGATTGCCGTGGGGTCCAAGCTCGGAGAGGGCGACATGGAGAATTTCCTTGGAGAGTACCTGACCGGCTTCAACACCAATCGCTACATTCACACCAAGTTCATGCTGGTCGATCCTCTGGGAGACGACCCCGTCGTCGTTACCGGAACGGCGAATTTCAGCGGCAGCTCTCAGTGCGCCAACGACGAAAACATGGTGGTGATCCGCAGCGACACCCGCGTGGCAGACATCTACTTCGGCGAATTCATGCGGGTCTTTGATCATCTGTATTCGCGTTACATCGTGGGCAAGATAAAGAAGGCCGGAACCCAAGACCCCGATGCCGGTTTTCTCAAGGAGCATGCCAACGCCTGGGTGCCGCCGCACTTCGCGGAAGGACGCAAGCAGCTGCGACGGATTTATTTCATGGGCGCGTAGGCTGCCTGAGCGGGGGGCGGCCGGTGTCACGACGGCACACGTCCGGAAGCGCTGGCGGTGGCCTTGGGTGAGGCTCTTTCAATTGGGCTGTTCTGGGCAGCGCTTACCGTTGCCTTTGAATTCGTCGTCTTTCATTGTGCCGGCAGGGTGAGGCGGCCGCGGCGCCAGCCGATTTGACAGTTACCATAATGTGGATTAGATTAGCTACAAAAACCAACATCCTAGAGGGACGATATGAGAACGATTCAAATGACCCTTGATGATGATCTGGTCAAAGCGGTTGACCGCGTTTCCAAGCA